>Ga0207933_1001771_pt1 | contig 15246 bp, 14 predicted proteins | sample NGESurdeep092012_4_FD_184488 | JGI IMG/M metagenome (GOLD analysis project Ga0207933, IMG submission 184488) | Arctic peat soil microbial communities from Barrow, Alaska - NGEE Surface sample F53-3 deep-092012 (SPAdes) | ecosystem: Environmental > Terrestrial > Soil > Wetlands > Peat ... | reverse complement strand
GGCCGTCGACGGCCCCCGCCCCACGCTGATCGGCGTGGGCGGCTTCGACTCCAGCGCCGAGGAGCTCTACTTCCACCTGGGCGCCCCCGGCGCCGAACGGGGGTGGAACGTCTTCGTCTTCGACGGACCCGGCCAGCCCGGATGCCTGGGCCGCAACCCCACCATGACCTTCCGGCCCGACTACGAGGTACCCATCGCCGCGGTGCTGGACGCCCTCGGCCGGCACGACGACGTCGACGGGGACCGGTTGGTGTTGGCCGGCCAGAGTTTCGGCTCCTACTTCGCCGCCCGCAGCGCGGCCACCGACCCCCGGGTTCGGGCTCTGGTGGCCAACCCACCGGTGGTGGACATGGGCCGCTACATGGAGGCGTGGGTGGGCACCGAGACCTTCCGCATGACCCGGGACATCCGGCCCGAAGACGTGATCGGGGTGCCCGAGGACCTGATGCCCCGCCAGATGCAGTGGGGCATCGCCGCCATCTGCGAACGTTTCGGCGTGCCCTCGTTCCACGCCTGGCGGGAGGCCATCGGCCAGTACCGACTGGGGCTGTTGGGCCCGGCCATCCGGTGCCCGGTGCTTGCTCTGGTGGGGGACCGCGAGGGGGCCGAGCCCCTGGCCCAGTTCGACACCCTGGTGGCCGAGGCCGGCGGCCCGGTCACGGCCGTCCGGTTCACCGCCCAGGACGGTGCCTCCACCCACTGCCAGTCGGACAACATCCGGCTGTCGGCCCAGGTCACCTTCGACTGGTTGGACGCCCAGATCGGACGGTAGGGCGGCGGGCCGGGCCGCCCCGGGTCCAGACGGTCTAGAGCAGCCCGAGCCGGCGGGCGCAGGCCGGCCACTGACCCCAGCCGCTGCGGGCCTGGAGCTCCACGGCGGCCTCGTCCTGCACCGCCGGCGGATTCTCGCTGGGTAGGCCGGTGAAGCCCAGCCCGTGCCAGGTGGTGGCCGAGAACTGATAGGCCCCGTAGTACCCGTTGCCGGTGTCGATGGCGTAGTTGCCGCCCGACTCGCACTGGCGGAGCTGGGCCCAGACCCCGCCCAGCGGGAAGGCCGGTGGTCCCGGGGCCGTTGGTGGGGGTGTCGTCACCGGCGTGGGGGCCGGGACAGGAGCGGGGGGGACGGTGGGCACGGAGGTCGGCCCCGGAAGGTCCAGGGCGGCCAGGGAGACCACGGTGGCCCCGATGACCACGGAGCGGTAGCCCGGCAGGGTCAGGCCCGGGGCGCGGGCCGAGGTCGACCCCCCGGCCTCGGCCGGGGACGGGTCCCATGAGAGCAGGGTGCCCACAGCGAGGGCCACGAGGAGAACGGCGGAGAAGGTAGAGCGGTGCGTGCGCATAGCGTGCGTTTCCTCAAAGTCGCGGAAGCCCGGAGGGCTTCGAGGTTGGCTTCGGAATGCGGGCGACCGTCGAGATGCATTCGTCTCGCGAGCCGGTGCCGGGAAGGGCAGGGGGCTCTGGACGGGCAACGAGTCCGTACGAGGTGCAGACGGGGAACCCTGGTCAGGTCAGCGTCTGGCGGCTCCCGGCCGGCGGCGTGTCGTGAGGGGGGTGTGGGTCATAGGTTCTCGATGCAGGAGGCGGGCGGTCCGAGCCCACCGACGAGGTGGGTGGCGGCGCCCTGCGGCCGGTGTCCGGCGCAGGTGGATCACGTCGACGTGGATGCCCGTGGCACCCAGCAGCCCCTGTCTGACTGCCCGTGATCCCGACTGCCGATGGCTGATCGAGTTGCCGCACTGTAGTGAGGCGCCCCGCGGAGGTGCAATTCGACAGGAGACGGGTCCGCAGGTGCGCTGACCAGGGACGACACCCGGACAGGCCTCCTCCAGCCGGTCAGTCGGAAGGACCGCCCGCCAAACGGCCGGCGGCCACGGCGGCGGCGAGGGCCGCCCCACCGCCCTCGGAGACGTCCTCGCGGACCCCCCACAGCGGGGTCACGGTGGCCCAGCCCGCGGCGAGGAGGGCGCCGTCGGAGTCGGGCTCCAGCTCGGCCCGCTCGGCGAGCCGGTCGGCCCCCACGCCCATGCCCCGGAGGGTCAGGGTGATGGCCCCCGAGGTGGTGTCGATGGGGTTCCCGGCCACCGGTTCGGCGGAGAGCTCGGGCCGAACGGCCCGGATCAGGCCCATCGTGCCGAGCGCCCCGTGGCGGAGGCCCCGGAGCTGGTCGGGGGTCACGGCAGGCACGTTGAGGTTGAGCACCGTCGACGGGGGTGCCCCGGCCAGGGTAGGCACGATGGCCGAGGCCAGGCCCACCGGGGTCTCCCAGGGCACCGGGTCGTCGCCCCAGGCGATGCTCACGGCCAGGCCCCGGATCCCGAACTGGGCCCCGGTGAGGGTGGCCCCGACCGTGCCGGAGTGGAGGGCCGACCGACCGGCGTTGACCCCGTGGTTGATGCCCGAGACCACCAGGTCGGGACGGGGCCCGAACCCTTCGATACAGGCCACGATGACGGCCAGGGCCGGAGGGCCGTCGATCCCGTAGGTCGGGACGTGGGCCAGCCCGGGGATGTCCACCTCCTCGTAGGGGATGGACTCCCGCTCGTACACCCGCCCCACCGCGGCCCCGGCCCCGCTGTGGTCGACCAGGGGGGCCACCACCACCAGGTCGTGGCGGTCTCCGAAGGCGGCATCGAGGCCCCGGGCCAGCGCGGCGATACCCGGCGCGAAGACGCCGTCGTCGTTGGTGATCAGGATGCGCATGACAGGGGTTCCCCTCGGTGGCGATCGGGACCGGACAGGTGCCCGGGGCCGGCACCCGGGACCCGGATCGGCCGTCCGTCGGGCCGGGGCGGCCTCATGGCCTACCATACCGGTCGACGTCGGCCGACCCCCGGTCGCCGACCCTCCCGAACCACGGAACTCCCCACGCCACCATGACGCCCCGATCCCCTGCCGAAGACCAACGTCCGGCGGAGACCACCATCGCCACCGGCGACCAGTGGGTCATCGGCCACGGCCACCAGAGGGCGGTGGTCACCGAGGTCGGGGCCACCCTCCGCTCATTCACGGTCGAGGACCGACCGGTGATCGAGGGCTTCGGCCCCGGCGAGTGGAGCCACGGGGGACGGGGTCAGGTGCTGGCTCCCTGGCCCAACCGGCTGGGAGACGGGACCTACACCTTCGAGGGGGTGGAGGCCCACGCGCCGCTCAACGAGCCCGAACGGGGCAACGCCATCCACGGGCTGGTCCGGTGGATGCCCTGGCGGATGATGGGACGGGCCCAGAACCGGGTGAGTATGGCCTGTGAGCTCCGGCCTTCCCCGGGCTACCCGTTCGCCCTGCGGTTGACCATCGAGTACCGGCTCGGCCGGGACGGTCTCATCGTGGTCACCGAGGCCGAGAATCTGGGCGAGAGCGACCTCCCCTTCGGACTGGGCTTCCATCCCTATCTCACTGTGGGCACGCCCACGGTGGACCAGGTGCGCCTGACCGTACCGGCCGAACGCCGCCTGCTGTCCGACGAGCGCGGCCTCCCCACCACCAGCACCGCCGTGGCCGGCACCGAGTTCGACTTCACGGAGGGCCGGCTGATCGGGGTGACCCGGCTCGACACCGGCTACACCGGACTCCGTCGCGACGCCGACGGCCGGGCCCGGGTCGAGCTCGACCACCCCGACGGCGCTGGAGGGGCCACGCTGTGGGCCGACGAGCGGTTCGGGTACTTCATGGTCTTCACCGGGGACACGCTGGCCCCTGGGTCCCAGCGGACCGCGGTGGCCGTGGAGCCCATGACCTGTCCTCCCGATGCCCTGCGCTCGGGTACCGACGTGACCGTGCTCCGCCCCGGCTCGCGGTGGACGGGGTCGTGGGGGATCACCCCCCGCTGAGCCGGTCCCGCCGTCTCGGAGCCAGGGGTCGGAGTCCGGGCCACGGTGAGGTCCGAGCCAGGGGTCGAGGTTGGAGCGGGCCGACGCCTTCCGGGCACTGCTGCAGAACGCGCTGACCGTGCACACCACGCTGGTCAGCCAGCAGCAGAATGACGAGATGCGCAGTCTGACCGAGGCCAGCCTGGCCCAGAACGAGGAGGTCAAGAAGATCTCGGCCTGGGCGGCCATCCTGTTCGCCCCCACGCTGGTGGGGACCATCTACGGGATGAACTTCGAGCACATGCCCGAGCTGCACGGGTACTACGGGTATCCCTCGGGGGTGGCCCTGATGTTCGTCACCTCGGCCACCCTCTACCTCATCTTCAAGCGCCGGCGCTGGCTGTAGCCGGGCCGGTCGGATCCGGCGGGAGTTCGCTCAGAAGGCCTCGGCGAAGAGGTCGAGCATGGACCGCCACGACCGGGTGTCGGCCGTCTGGTCGTACTTGATGGCCGGCATGCTCCCGTCGGCCAGGGGGTTGGTGAAGCTGTGGACGGCCCCGCCGTAGAGGTGCATCTGCCAGTCGACGCCGGCGGCCCGCATCTCGGCCTCGAAGGCGGCCCGCTGCTCGGGCGGGATGATCGGGTCGTCGGCCCCGATGCACACCAGCACCCGGCCGGTGATGGCCGAGGCGTCCTCCGGCCGTGTCGTGGCCAGCCCCGAGTGGAACCCCACCACGGCACCGAGCGCTGCGCCGCTCCGGGCCAGCTCCAGCGAGAGGGTGCCCCCGAAGCAGTAGCCGATGGCCGCCACCCGCTCGGGGTCGGCGAACTCGCTGGCCAGGAGGACCTCGAGTCCGGCCCGGGCCACCGAGCGGACGCGGTCCGGATCACCGGCCAGGGCCCCCAGCCGCTCGCCAATCTCCGCCGGGGGCAGGGTCTGCCCGTCGCCGTGGTAGTCGAGGGCGAAGGCGACGTAGCCCAGCTCGGCCAACCGACGCGCCGTCTGTTTCGGATGGTCGCTCAGTCCGGCGGCGTCGTGGGCGATGAGCACGGCGGGTCGGGGCCCGGACGTGGTCTCGTCCACGGCTAGCTGTCCGACCAGGCGGACGCCGTCGTGGACGTACTCGATGTCGGTGATCTGCACGGATCCTCCTCCGGTCGACGTCAGGTCCGGCCAGAGGCGGCCGGAGGTGTCGGCGGCCAGGGTACCCGGCTCCGTCCCCCCCGCTGGGATGGCTCGGGCCCCGGCCACTGCCGGCACCAGACCCCGACACGGGTGACCGTCGGCCAGGATGGATCCATGGACCACGACGCCGATCGGGCGACCGTCACCGAAGTGCTGGCCCGGGCCGGCTGCGTCGCCGCGGAGGAGGAGGCCGATGAACTCATCGCTGCAGCGGCGTCGGGGTCCGGCCGGGACCTGGCCGACCTGGTGGCCCGTCGGCTGACCGGTGAGCCGCTGGCCTGGATCACCGGCCACACCAACTTCTGCGGGCTGGACGTGGCCGTCGACCCGGGGGTCTACGTGCCCCGCTGGCAGTCCGAGCCGCTGGCCCGCCTGGCCGCCGACCTGCTGCCTCCGACCGGGACCGGGGTGGACCTGGCCACGGGATCGGGAGCGGTGGCCATGGTCATGCAGGTGGCCCGGCCCGCCGCCCGGGTGGTGGCCACCGAGATCGACCCGGCGGCCGTCCGGTGCGCCCGCCGCAACGGTGTGGAGGTCCACCCGGGTCACCTCGACCGACCCCTGCCCGCCGACCTGGCCGGGGAGGTCGACGTCCTGTGCGCGGTGCTCCCGTACGTTCCGAGCAACGCCCTCCACCTCCTGCCCCGCGATGTGGTCGCCTTCGAACCCCGGGTCGCCCTGGACGGCGGGGCGGCGGGACTGGACCTGGTGGCCGCGGTGATCGGGGCCGGCCGGCACTGGATACGACCGGGAGGGTGGGTGGTGCTCGAGATCGGTGGTGACCAGGTCCCGGCGGTCACGGCCCTGTTGGAGGGTTCGGGCTACGCCGCCGCCGGCGCCCTGGTGGACGGCGACGGGGACCCACGGGCGGTCTACGGCCGGAGGTCCGGCTCGCCCTCCGCCTCCCGGGAAGGCCCCGGGCACCGGTCACAGCCGGGACCGTGACCAGTCCAGGCCTTTCGGGGATGGAGCGGGGGAGCCCACGTCGATCTGGATGACCCGGTGGGAGCCGAGGGTGATGGACCGCGGATCGCCACGGAAGCGCTTCCCGTCGACGAAGACGGTGAGGGCCCCGGTGGCCGGCCCGACGCGGTCGACCCCGAGCGGCTGACCCCAGATGTCGAAGAACTGGCCGAGCGTGTACGTGGCCGACGTGGCCGACGTGGGGGACTCGATGTGGACGACGCCGTCCTGGGCGTGGACGTGGAGCCAGTAGTAGCAGTGGCTGGCCCCGTAGAAGGCACCGGCCGGCGAGGGCTCGGCCTCCGGCTCCACGATGCCCACGCCGGCCGGTAGCGGGCGGAGGCGACCGTTCACGTAGACGCTGAGGTGGGTGTGGACGTGGTAGGCCACCTGCTCCGATGCGTCGCACTGGATCCCGTCGACGGTCTGACCGGTGGCCGAGGTGGCGGCCGGGGCCAGCAGGGTGCCGGTCTCGAGCGGGATGCCTTCAGGGCCCAGGGCGCTGCGTGTTCCCGTCCCGCCGGCCGCCGGCCCGGTGGGTCCGCCGGCCCGGCCGGTCAGGGCCACGATCGCCACCGCGACCAGCGCCACCAGGACCACCGCCACCGAGGCGGCGATCAGGGCCCGTTTGCGCCGGGCCGACCGCCGCCCGACCTCCTCCTGTTCGGCGGCACGGCGGGAGCCGGACTGTGCCGGCCGGGTGGGCCGGCGGCCGGGTGGTGTGGTGGCAGGCGGTGCGGTGGCAGGTGGTGCCGTGGCAGGCGGTGCGGTGGCGGGCGGTGCCGTGACAAGGTCGGGGGCGCGTCGGGCGTCCTTCGGTCGGCGTGGGGTCATGGGGGTCTCCTCGAAACAGGGTGGGGCCGGGCCGGACGCCCGGGTTCGGTGGGTCGTCATGGGCCGTCGACGGGGTCGACGGGGGAACGGCGCCGACAGTCCGGCCACCCCGCAGGACGGTGGGGCCGGAGGCGCCGGTTCAGGGGGTGTCGAGGATGACCCGAGGAGGGTGGAGCAGGTTGGGGACCACACCAGCAGCCAGCCGACCCGACCGCCGCCGGCGGCGGCGTCGGACCCGACCCGGATCGGTCAGCAAGGCCACCACCAGCACGCCCACCAGGGCGATGGCGGTGGTGGCGCCGGAGCCGCCCGTCGGGGCCACCGGACTGCACTGCTGGGCACCGGCCGGGCAGGCGCTCGACGCCGGGACCACCAGGGTCGGAGGGGTCGAGCCGGCAGCCTTGGAGGATGCCGATGGACCCGAGACAGTGAGGGCGAGCGAGACCAGCACCGCGGCCAGCACGATCATCGCCGAAGCCAGGCCCACCAGCAGTCGCGGCCGCACCCGGCCACCGTACCGCCCCGGGTCGCCGGAGCGTGGTCGCCGGGTGGGGGTCAGGGCCCCGGGACGAACGAGTACCGGGCCCCGGGCCAGTAGGTGTGGCGGGCGAAGCGGACGGGCCTGGGGTTTCCGGGCAGCGTCACGGTGAGGGAGCCAGTCACCGGCGGTGCGGTGGTGGCGTCGGAGAACACCGCCGAGCCGTCCCGGGCCACGGTCCGCCGCCCGCCCAGGCTGGCCGAGCTGCCGTCGGGGAGACCGGTCACCACCACATCACGCTGGCACACACTGGAGTAGCCGTCGTAGCCCACCGAGTAGGGGGTCTGGCGTGCCTGGACCTCCAGATAGGGCTGCAGCGGGGGGGTGATGCCGAGGGCCAGATCGTCGGCCTCGTAGAACAGGCCGCCGTTGACCCACACGCTCAGTCGGTTGCTGCCGTTGGTCTGGATGGCCACCCGGATCGGACCGGGGGCCCACGGCACCCGCTTCAGAATGTGTTCGGTGGCGTGGCTGATGTGGCCCAGGGAGTAGCCGGCGATGAGATTGCGCTGACCGTCGGAGGCCACGTTCTCGGCCACCACCACGTAGTTGATGTCACCGGTGGTGGCGGTGGCACCGGTCTGGACGGCCATGACCAGCTCACCGATGGACTGGGGGGAGGTGGCCGCCACCGACGGCGGCGAGGCCGCCGAGAACTGGAAGGCGCACGACGCCGGCGTGGTCCCCGTGGTGGTGACGAACCAGCCGCGGAAGTCCGGCGTGGCCCGGCGGATGCCCACGTGAAGCCGGCCCCCGCGGGCCACGGCCACACCGTTGGCGGCGCCGGCGCTGCCGTTGACCTCCCAGCCCACGTAGGGGGGGAAGGCCAGGGAGGTGCTGCCCTGGATGGTCCGGCTGGGCCCGCTGGGCTCGGAGAAGGTCACGCCCTGGTAGTCGGTGAGCTGGCCGATACCGGGCGAGTCCCCTCCCGGGGCCAGGCGGGGGGCGGCGGTGAGGAGAGTGGCCCCGCCGGTGCCGACCACCGACTGCACCTGGTCGATGGCGCCCTGGGCCGACGCCGTGGAGTGCACGATCAGGCCGAGGGCCAGCGCGGCGGCCACGACGGGGAAGGCGGCCACCAGGCGCCGGCCCCACGACTGGCGGCCGTGCCAGTCCCACTGGACCCGATGTCGCACCTCGCTGGTCTGCTCGTCGTCGGTCGGGTCCCAGGACTCGACCAGGCCGGGAGGAGCGGTGGCGGCACCGGGTCCGCTGGGGAGTCCTGGCCCCGGGGGCAGGGTGGGTTCGGCCGGCCGGGCCGCGTCGGGGATCGGGGGTTCAGAAGGAGCCATAGAAGGACTCCTCGCCGCTGGACAGGGCGCGGTAGGACGCCAGCCCGGTGATCAGGGCGTAGACGGTGCTTCCGGCCAGGAGCCCCCACGCCCCCAGCGTCAGGTCGCCGCCGCTCACCAGCACGGCGGTGATGAGGGCGCTGGTAACGGCTCCGGCCACGGCGCCGAGCACCGGGGCCCTCGGCTTGCTGAGGAAGAACAGGTACTGGCTGCACAGCATGCCGACGGGCACGATGGCGAATCCGAAGGAGGCCACCTCGAGTGCCGTCAGACCGCCGGGGGTCCGCACCGAGGCGGTCAGGGTGGCCGGCAGTAGCCGGAGCATGATGCCGGGCAGGATCCACGCCACCAGGCCGGAGACCACGGCCAGCACCGAGACGGACAGCGCCCATTCCCGCCGGAGGGCCGTCCGAGCCTGTCGCCAGCAGTCGAGGGTCTGGCTCTCGAGCAGTGGGCGCAGGCGTCGCCCGAACCGCTCGATGGAGGCGTAGACCAGCCCCAAGAGGACCACCAGCTCCAGCAGGGCCAGGTCCACCGAGCCCTCGTAGGTCGAGGGATAGACGTACTGGTCGACCCCGAGGCTGTGGCCGTAGGCGAACCCGGTGATGATCGGGCCCACCAGGACCATCACGAAGTAGGCCATGCCGTAGTTGGCGTAAGGCGCCGAGTGCCACAGCACCACCCGGAGCTCGGGGGGTTTGACGATGGCCAGCGTGTCGCTGCTCCCGCCGAGGTCGATGTCCGAGCGCATGGCGAAGTAGCTGGCGGCGATGACCACCATGGCCCCCGACCCGACGGCCAGGCCGAGCAGCTGGGCATGACGGAAGCCGGGGGAGCTCCCGCTGAACAGGTGGGCGGCGGCCAGGGTGACCATCAGGGCCAGACCGGTGGCCAGGGCCAGGGTGTAGAAGCGACGGAGCATGTACAGCGGAGCGGCGCTCAGGAGGAAGATGAAGATGGCCGCGGCGAACTCGAGGAAGATCTCGCCGAGGTGGAGACCGTACTGCGGGACGATATAGAAGGCGTAGACCAGCGCTATGGCCAGGGCGGCCGCGGCCACGCTGTAGACGAGGAAGCGGGATACCGTCCAGCGCACCAGCGCGAAGTTCTGCTGCAGGAGGTAGAAGGTCCCCTTGCGGCCGAGCATCTGCGAGCACCCGCCGGCCATGACGGCGGCCAGGAGGAAGGCCAGGGAGACCATGGCCGCCACCTGGGGGGTGGCGTCGAGGGACGACCACAGCGCCACCCGGCCGATGAACAGGACCACCACCGACATGATCCACGGGACGCCGTACCACGAGCCGGCCAAGTAGTCGACGGCGAACTGCCGCCAGGTTCCCCGCTCCTCGGCCACCCCCGCCGGCTGGGGGACGTAGTAGAGGTAGGTGAGGTCGTAGACCGCGGTGGCCAGATCGAACACCGTCTCGAAGCCCCGGGCCCTCGCCGCGCTGGTGGTGTACCCCATCGATTCGAGGGCCACGGCCACATCCCGGAGGTTGCGGGGTTCGGGATTCCGGTCCAGCACCCGGCGGGCCTCCACGTGCAGGTCGTCGTAGACGGTCGAATGCAGACGCAGCTCCTCGAGGCTTCCGGCCACCCGCGTCCTCGGTACGGCGGGAGGCGAGTCAGTTTCGGGGAACACGGGCCCGCACCTCGTCGTAGAGCCACCGGTAGCCGTCGAGGAACACGTCGAGGGTGTAGTGCTCCAGCATGGCCTGCCGGCCCAGCTCACCCAGACGGGCCAGGCCGCCCCGGTCGGCGGCCATGGCGCAGATGCCGTCGGCCAGGTCCACGGGCCGGCCGGGGGGGACGAGCCGACCGTAGGGGGGCACGATGACCTCGGGGACACCCCCAACCTCGGTGGCCACCATGGGCCGGCCGGCCATCAGCGCCTCGACAGCGGCGAAGGGGAATCCCTCCGAGATGCTCGACAGCACGGCGATGTCCCCTTCGTTGAGGGCCCGGCCCACGTCGGCGGTGGGGCCCCGGAAACTGCAGGACGGCCCCAGCTCCAGCTGCTCGGCCAACGCATAGCAGCTCCGGGCGTAGTTGGCGTCGCTCTCGGGGCCGTGGATCTCGAGGCGTACGCCGGGGATCCGGGTCCGCACGATGGCGAACGCCCGCAGCAGGGTGTGGATGTCCTTCAGCCGCTCGAGGCGGGCCACGGCCACCAGGGTCAGGGGCCCGTCCCCACTGCCGGCCGGCCGGAGCAAGGGGAAGCGCTCCGGGTCCACCCCGTTGGGCATGGGGTGGATCTTGGCTTCGTCCACCCCCAGCCGCATCTCCCAGGTGGCGTTGAACTTGGCCACCGGGGCCACCAGGTCGGCGCGGGAGTAGGCCATGGCCACCACGGCGGCATAGAAGTTGGACAGGAAGATCCGGTAGGGGCTGTTGGACCGGTTGCGACCCAGGGCCAGGAGCCGCTCCCGGTAGTAGACGCCGTGCTCGGTGAGGAGGAACGGTACGCCGAACCGCTCGCGCAGCACCACGGCGGGGATGGCACAGAACGCCGCCGCCGAGGCGTGGACCACATGGGGGAGCTCCGTGGGGTAGTCCAACGGGGCCAGGTACCGGTAGACCGACCGGGCCAGGTCGATGGCCTCGTAGGTGGTCAGCCGCTGGTAGAGGGGGTGGGTGGCGAGGGTGTCCCGGAACAGTCGCCAGGTCCGGCCGTCCCGCATGGCCAGCTTGAGGCTGAAGCGGTCGGCGTAGACGGAGAGGGCGCAGAGCGCCGCCACCATGTCGTCGGGGCCGCCTTCGCCCAGCGCCACCGAGATCACCAGTTGGGCATAGGCCGGGAGGAACTCCTCGTCGAAGTGCCGGCCGGGCCGACGCAGCCGGCGGGCGATCCATCCCGGGCGGGGATTGAATTCGGCGTTGTCCTCGGTGCCCCACAGGGGTACCTGGACGACGTGGGCCAGGTTGGGAGGGGGCTCGTAGCGGATGGCCAGATTGGTGTTGGCCACCACGGAGTACACCACGAACTGCTTCTCGGTGAGTCCGGTGACCAGTTGATGGGCCCAGGTGCTGACCCCACCGGTCACATAGGGATACGTGCCCTCGGTGGTGAGGAGGACATCGACGTCCGAGACGACGGCATCATCGGGGCGGCGCCCGGTGCAGGGCGGCGGTGGCGAAGCGAGCAGGGGGACGTCCACGGCACGGGTCAGGCCGGGTGGCGGGCAGGTCGTCGGTGCCGGAGGCGCTGGAGCCAACCGGTGTAGGTCTCATCGGACCCACCCCGCCGTGCCTCGACGTCCGCGCCGGGCCGGCTCAGGACCGGTGCACCGGAGGCGGCCACCACGCGTGGCGAGCTCCCTCCGGCGGAGTTCCGTCCGACCGAGTCGGGCTCGATCATCTTGTGGGGGGTGGTGGGCGCCGGCTCGGGAGTCGGCGTCGGCTCATCGGCCTGGGCCATCAGGTCGTCATCGGCCCGGATCACCGACTCGATGGCCTGGGCCCGGCGTAGTCCCTTGGACGCCACGTTCAGGTTCTCGACGCTGAGGAAGCATTTGGCCGCCATCACCGCGGCTTCGCGGATGAACGGCAGGGGCGTCCGATCGTCCTCGGTGACCCGGAGGTACTCGCGGCCGGCCAGGCGCATCCAATGATCCGAGGCGTCCTTGTTGCCCAACTGCCCGGCGGCCAGGGCCGCCTGGCGGTACGAGATGGCCGCCCGCTGGGGCGCGGCTTCGAGGTTGCGCTGGGCCTCTTCCAGGAAGAGCGACTCGGCCCGCTGGTACTCCCCGGCATGGAAGGCGTTGATGGCCGCCTCGAACAGGGTGGTCTCGCCGTCCTCGATGGCCAGGTTGAAGTCGACGGGATCGTCGGTGTCGGGAAGATCGGCCACCAGGTGGCCGTGGTCGGCGTCCGGCGACGCCGCCGACCCCAGGCGGGGCCACTCGGTGGTCAGGAGGTTGGGCTCCTCGAGGGTGGCGGTGGTTCGGCGGTGGGTTCCGGTGTGTCGCTCGGACAGGGTGACCTTGATCTCGTCAAGAAGCTGCCGGGGCCGGGCAGGGACCTCGGTGGCATGCTTTTCCATAGTGATGGGTTCGACCCACTTCCCCGAATTCTTGAGACATATCGGTGCAGTTCGTTGCAAATCGACGAGATGTGGGCTGACCTGGGACGGAGCCCGACCTCGCCCTCCCCGTGGCCATACCGATCCGGCCCCTGGGGGCCTGGTGATCGGTGCCTGCTAGTAAACGCCTGTTGAGCGGCCTGTTCCGGAGGTGGATCGGTGGTCGGGCGGATGGGCCGGACCCGTCTGTCCACGGCCCGAACGGGCCGATCCCCGATCTCCCCCCAACATCGGCCCATCACCATCGGGCCGACGCCGAGCACTACCGGTGGGGTACCGGGCCGGGTGAGGCCACCGGTGGTTGACAGCGGTGGGACCGGCTTGGAGACTCCACGGCGAGGGCACCCCGACCCGGGAGGCGGAATTCCGGCGGCGGTCTTGACCGGGGACACGCTACGGGTGACCGGCCATACCGGCGAGTCGGCCGACGGGGTCTACACGGACGTCGCCGAGGAGCAGACCCGGGGGACCTTCAGGAATCTCGGCTCACCCTGGCCGAGCCGGGGTGGCATGGGCCCATGTGGTCGAGGTCACCTCGTACCGCGTCGGACTGCGCAGCCAGCAGGACCTGATCCTCGAGGTCACCGCGCAGTTCCTCGAGCCGCCCTGTCCGGCGTGGACCGACGTCGGGTGACCGAGCTCTATCCGCCCGATGCCGTGGTCGAGATCAGCTGCGTGGCCGTGGAGCCCTCACATCGCCGCTAGGTCGTTTGCTCAGCGCAGTTGGGCAGCGCCCTCGACGGCGATCCGCTCGAAGGTGTCCGGGTCCGAGTCGAACACCGAGTCGGCCACCGGCCAGTGCACCACCACCTCGGTGATCCCGAGCGCCCGGTACCGTCCGGCCCACTCCACGAAGGAGTCCACCGACTCCAGCGGTCGCTCTGACGTGAGGCCCTGGAGCAGGACCCGGTCCAGCGACTCGAATGGCCGTGCGACATCGGCGCACGCGGCCCGGAGCCGCTCCACCTGGCCGCGGACCACGTCTATGGCGGGCGCCGTTGTGGCCGCGGGACCGCCCAGGTCGCCGTAGGTGACCCAGCCCTGTCCGAATGCTGCGCACAAGGCCAGGCCCCGCCGTCCCGTGGCGGCGATCAGGAACGGAACCCGGGGCTGTTGCACGCACCCGGGGACGGTCCGGGCCTCGACCGCCGAGTAGTGGTGCCCCTGCACCGAGGTGGACGGGTGGGTCAACAGCTCGTCGAGGAGCCCGACGAACTCCTCAAGCCGGTCGGCCCGCTCGAGGGGGGTCCATGGCTGCTGGCCCAGGGCGGTGGCGTCGAAGCCGGTGCCGCCGGCGCCGATGCCGGCCACCAACCGGCCCTCCGACAGGTGGTCCAACGAGAGCAACTCCTTGGCCAAGGTCACCGGGTGGCGGAAGTTCGGTGACGTCACCAGTGTCCCGATCCGCAGCCGCTCCGTCACGGTGGCCGCTGCGGCCAGCGTGGGGATGGCGCCGAACCACGGCCGGTTCCGGAAGCTCTGCCAGCTCAGGTGGTCGTAGGTGTAGGCGGCGTGGAATCCGAGGGCTTCCGCCCGCCGCCACACCTCGCGGCCTTCATCCCGCCCGTAGATCGGGAGGATCACCGTGCTCACTCGCATGGAGGCGAAGTTAGTGGAGCGGGTCGGCACGGTCGGCGGTCCGGGCGGGCTGCCGCTTCTTGGGGGCCGGAGGGAGCACAGATCATGCCCCTCCAGGTATCACGGCACGCTTCGCTCGAGGTCGGTCCCGGTGACCGACACGCGATGGATGCTCAACGACCAACCCGCCTACTCGGTGGTGGTCTACAGAGATCCCGACGGCATCCAACTCGACGGGTGGCGATGGCGTAGCCCGGGGCCGCCTCGGACCGGAGCGACCGCACGGGGCGGTGCCGATCGGACGTCGTCCTAATCTGACGATATGGCCGGATCGACGAGGCGCACGCGGCTCACCCCGCCCCGGTGGTGGGACGAGGCCCTCAACTGGGTGGAGCGACGCCGGGAGCGGCTGGCGGGCAGCCCGACCGAGCGGCTCGACCTGGCCGAGAGCCGACTGGCCCGGAGCCTCGAAAAGCAGGGTCCGGGGTCGTGGCGGACCCTCAACGCCATGGAGGCGGTGGCCAAGTATCGCGAGGCTCTCGACCGGTTCACCGATGCCCTACCCCTGCGCCGGCAGGTGATGGAGGGTCGGAGACAGGAGCTGGGTCCCGACCACGAGCTGACCCTGGCCGCCGAAGCCCGCCTGGCCGTCACGCTCATCGAGCTGAAGCGGGCCGACCAGGCCAAGCCGCTGCTCGTCCACGTGCTCGACGGTCTGGCCCGGATCCACGGTCCCGAGGATCCGACCGTGCTCGTCGTCACCGAGCGGCTGGCCGATGCCGAGCTGGCCCTGGAAGAGTCCGAGGACGCCCGCCGGCTGCTCAGACAGGTGATGGACCGGTACGACGACCGAGGTGACGAGGTCCTCGGTTCGGGGGTCGCCATCACACTGGCCAAGTCACTCATCGGTGACGGCCGGTACGCCGAGGCCTCCGAGTTCCTGCGCCGCGCCGTTGAGGTCCGGGGAC
>Ga0207933_1001769_pt1 | contig 15265 bp, 12 predicted proteins | sample NGESurdeep092012_4_FD_184488 | JGI IMG/M metagenome (GOLD analysis project Ga0207933, IMG submission 184488) | Arctic peat soil microbial communities from Barrow, Alaska - NGEE Surface sample F53-3 deep-092012 (SPAdes) | ecosystem: Environmental > Terrestrial > Soil > Wetlands > Peat ... | reverse complement strand
CTCGGGTGCGCTGCAGGAGCTCCTCGTGAGCACCGTCACCGAAGCGCCGAACTCCTTGCCGCCAATCGACGCGGTCGCCCTCGGGCTCAACGCGATGGCCGACCTGCTCCAGGAGCGCCGCGACCATTCGTTTCGACGGCAGGCCGCGATCGTGGCGAACGTAGAGCTCAAGGAGCGCGAGCTAATCAAGCTTGCCTCGCTCGCGACAGCACTCGCCGCCGCGCTGCGATCCCGCGGGGTCAGCGACCTAGCCGCGAATCTGACCGCCGAAGCCGGGATCGCGGTCTTCAAGATCGCGTTTGAGCGATGGATCGACGCGACCAACGAGCAGGGCTTTCCCGAACTGATCCGGGAGTCACTGGCCGAACTCAAAGCCGTGACCGCGGAAGGCGCGTAACGGCCCAAACGGTTACCCGACGCGCGCGAAGAAGTGGCCGATGTCGTGCCAATCGAGGTCTGCAGCGTCAAGCGGTTTTGAGAATCACGAGTTGTTGAGTCGCTCGAGTCATGGCGACGTAACGGTCGACCGCGCGTTGGATGCCGTCGCCGAACGTGTCCGGGTCGACGAGGACGACAAGGTCGAACTCGAGCCCCTTCGACAACTCCGGAGTCAGCGAACGGACGCGCGACCCAGCCCGGACCGCTTCCACGCGCGGGTCGCCGCTGCAGATGACGCAGGCGATACCTTCCGCGTTCTCGGCCAGCCAGGTCTCCAGGATCACGCCGAGATCCGAAACAAGGCCATGGACGACGGCTACATCGGTCTTCCGGATGGATGTCGGCACGTTGGCGTCCGGCAGGACGGCCCGGATGACCGGCTCGGCCTCCACCATGACCGCTTCCGGCGTCCGATAGTTGATGCTCAAACGGGCCAGCTTGAGTTGGCTCAGCCCGACCCGCTCGAGTCGTTCCTGCCATGACTCGGTGAACCCGTGCCTGGCCTGCGCCCGGTCGCCGACGATGGTGAAGCTCCGCGACGGGCAGCGGAGCAGGAGCATCTGCCACTCGGCGTCCGTCAGTTCTTGGGCCTCGTCGACCACGACGTGCGCGAACGGGCCGGCGAGCGCGTCCGGCGTAGCGCCGGGGATCCCGGCCTCGTCCACGAGGGCCTCGTGGAAATCCTCACCCCGAAGCATCGTGACGAGACCGCTGCCGTATTCGTCGTCGGCGACCGCGATCAGGTCATCGACGACTTGCTCCATTTGCTCCCGCCGCGCGGCGACACTCGCTTCGTGTCGGCGCTGTCGCCGCGAGGTCTCCGGGTCGCCGAGCCGCTGCCGCGCCGCATCCAGGAGCGGCAAGTCCGACAGCGTCCACGCTTGGGGATCGCGGCGCTGTAATGCCTGGACCTCGTCGGGGCGCAGCCAGGGCGCGCATTTGCGCAAGTAAGCGGGTACCGACCACAGGTCCGCGACCAGGTCAGTCGCGTCGACCAACGGCCAGGTTCGGTTGAACGCGGTGCGCAGCTCGTCGTCCTGCAGGAGCGACTTTCGAAGCTGATCGGCCGGTACATCCTCGTCGTGCTTGGCCATCAGGATCCTGAGCAACTCCTCCCAGACCTGCTCACGCGCCGCGTTGTGCGGCGTCCCGCGGTCGGGTACGTCGAACGCCTCGGCCCAATCATCAGGGCTGAGCCAGAGGTCGGACCAGTCTGTCGACACGGTTAGCCCTCTCGGGGGCGGCTCCTCGTAGAACCTGACCGCGGTCTCGATCGCGTGCACCAGATCGGCAGCCGACTTCAGAGCGGCCACCTGCGGATCGCTCTCCGTCCGCGCCGACGCTCCCTGCGCGACGAGCTCGCGCAGCGTGCAGGTCTGCACCCCCTCCTCGCCGAGGCTGGGCAGCACGTCGGCGACGTACGCCAGGTAGGGCTGGTGCGGGCCGATGAACAACACGCCGCCCCGGTGGTGTCCGATCTGCGGGTCGGCGTACAGGAGGTAGGCGGCTCGGTGCAGCGCGACCACGGTCTTCCCGGTGCCCGGACCGCCGTCGACGACGAGAGCGCCGGGCGATCCCGCGCGGATGACGGCGTCCTGGTCGGCCGCAATCGTGGCGAGCACGTCTCGCATTTGCGGCGACCGGCTGCTGCCGAGACTCGCGACGAAAGCCGATTGATCATCGAGTGCGGCGGCGCGCCCTTCGAACCCGTCTGCGGTGAACACCTCATCCCAGTAGTCGCTGATACGACCGCGGGTCCACCGGTATCTGCGCCGGCTCGTTAAACCCATCGGGTTGGCGTGAGTCGCTCCGAAGAACGGCTCCGCCGCGGGCGAGCGCCAATCGAGCAACAACCGACCACCAGCACTGTCAGTGAGACCAAGGCGCCCGATGTATACGGGCTCGGGAGTGTCTGCGTAGACGATGTGGCCGAGGCATAGGTCCAAGCCGAAGCGCCGCAGAGTGCGCAAGCGAGCGGTCAGCCGGTGTACCTGCAGGTCGCGATCCATCGCCTCCTGCCCGATGCCGCCAGGTGTTTTGCGCTCCACGTCGAGCCGCTCTGACAGGTCGGCAATCGACTGTTCGAGGCTCTCCGCGATGGCCGCGAAGTGGCGCTCGTCCGCCGCAATCAGGCGCGGGTCGTCCTTGGCTTTGAGGTGGTCGGGAAGGGCAAAAGCGCTGGCAGATAAGGGGTTCACGTCATCTCCGATCCGAGGTTCGTGGCCTCGACCGGCGATTGTGCGGCACGACCCGGGTCTTGCCGCAAGCCCCAGGGTGCGCTATACGTTGAAAGTGGAAGGGAGTCGGTACTCCCCGTCCTCGCGGATCCTCAGGCCGTTGGCCCGCGTGCATTGAGTGCGCTCGGAGGGATTCGAACCCCCAACCTCTTGATCCGTAGATTCACGCTGCGTAGTCAAGCCGGTTCGCCAAAATCTGTTTCCGCAGGTCAGAGGCTATCACGTCCGGAGGGGAACGTCCACGAACTGCCCCGTCCGATTACTCGCTGCTACATTTACTGCTACATTTTTTGGCGTCCTTTCCCTGCTTCGCTGCTGCATAGCGGGTGGACCTTCGGGCGTTCAACACCTTGCCGTCGAGCCGACCGGCGGGTCCCACCGCGGAGCTTGCGCGGGGAGAATCCGCCCAGGGTCCACTGGGTGGCTCCGTCTCCACGACATGCACCGGCAGCTGTATCCCATACCAAGTTAGCTGGTTAGTATGGTTTAGACGTTATCCCATACCAACTGCGTAAGCGGGTAAGGGCTTATGAGAGGTCACCTCGAACCGGCTACTTGGCGGTACGACCCTGCCCTGTACGCCGCTCCCCGTTTCCGCAAGGCGTGCTCGTATACCGCATTCGTTCCCGATCCGATCGCCGGCTTCGTCGGATCGCTGAGCAGCGACACGGCGGCCGCGGTATCGGAGGCCGAGGCAGCGATTCACGCCCTCAACGCGAGAGCCCGACCGGCGCTGGCCCCATTGGCGCGGCTGCTCCTTCGCACCGAGTCGATCGCCTCGTCCAAGGTCGAGGGCATGCAGATCAACGGTCGCGAACTGGCGCGGGCAGAAGTCCGCATCGACACCGGCGGCAAGGCGGGACCGACCGCTCGGGAGATCCTGGCCAACATCGATGCGATGGAACTCGCGGTCGACGAGGCTAGTTCGACTGGTCACCTTGGAATCAAGGACATCGTGGCCATCCACCGAGCCCTGATGGCAGGTGCCCCGAACTCCCAGATCGCGGGGCAGGTCCGCACCACCCAAAACTGGATCGGCGGCAACAACTACAACCCTTGTGGCGCCAGCTTCGTCGGGCCACCGCCCGAAGAGGTGCCACGTCTGTTGGCCGACCTTTCCGTGGCGATCACAGAGGACCACCTATCGCCGCTGGTCCAGGCCGCCCTGATCCACGCACAGTTCGAAACCATCCACCCCTTCCTCGACGGTAACGGGCGCACCGGCCGCGCCTTGATCCACGTTGTTCTGCGGCGAAGAGGTTTGGCGCCCTCTTACGTGCCGCCGATCAGCGTCGTGCTGGCAGCTAACAAGTCCACCTACATCGCCGGGCTCACCCGATTCCGTGACGACGACATTGACGGCTGGATCACCGACTTCGCCTCAGCCGCCGCCCAGGCCGCGCACCTTGCCGGGAGCTACTTGAGCGCTGTCGAGGACCTTCAGAGCCAATGGCGTGAACAACTGCGAACCACCGTCGATCCGCGGGCGGATTCCGCGGCGTGGCGCATCATCGACGCCCTGCCGGCCCACCCGGTGATCACATTGCCCGTCGCGGTGGTAGCCGTCGCGCGCACGAAAGCTGTCGTCAACCAGGCCCTCGCGCACCTCGAGCAGGCCGGCGTCCTCCTGAGGCTGTCCCAAAGCGAGCGCAACCGCACATGGGAGGCCGCGGGACTCCTGGATCTGCTGACAGGTCTGGAGGGCGGGGAGCCGCTAACGGCTCAGGGCCCGGGCCTAGACACCGCCGCGGGGGCCCGATAGCCCTCCGGGCAGCTGATCGCTGATGGCGTGGTGGGCCATAGCCAACCAATACGCGGCTGCTCCGGCGGCGAGGATGTCCAGCGGCTGCAGCCCAGGTTCGTCCACATCGACCTCATTGATGCACGCCGCGATCGCGGTCAGCAGCCGGTCAGCAGCATCCTGAGCCGGGAGGCGTTGGAGACGTTCGGCGAGCGCCGGGATATCCGCGGCCTGGGCGATGTCGGGTCGATGGCGGTGCAACTCGTCGGCTGCCTCGCCGCAATGGCCGGCGGCGTTGGTGAACCGCAGATCGTCATCGACCCCGCGTCTAGTAGCCAGTTCGGCGGCCGCCTGCTGGGTCGCGCGGGCGCTCGCCCACAGCTGCGCTAGTACGTCGGTGGGCCCACGGGTGGAATACGGGATGCGGTTTGGCACAGCTCACCTTCGGGTCAGGAAGCTTCCAGCGTTACCACGATCACTGGCCCCTGGGCAGCCGCGGCATCCGGCGGTGCACAACACGATTGGTCCACAAGCGAGGGCTACGACGCCCGCCCGGCGCGGTTGACGGCGATTTCGGCCGCGAGACCGTTCGCCTTGGAGATATCAGCTTGGCGGCTGTTCCGCCTCAGGCTGCAGGCCGTTCGCCGGGTCAGCGAATATGCCTTGGATGAAGAATCGCGACTTGGCCGAGAGCCGGGATGGGTCGTAGAACCGCTCGATCATCGCCGTAGCCTGGGTTTGGGTCGTGATGCGCAGCAGGGCGGCCAGGGTGAGCAGATCCTCGCCGTCTGCCTCTTGGCGCGCCGACGCAGCCTTCATTGCAAACAGGTACTCGGCCGAGGCGATGGCCACACTGATTCCGTTACTAGAGAACGTCACCTGTTCCCCGGTGTCGCGTCGGTCGGGCAGCAAGCCCTTGACCGCGTCGTTCAACCAATCCGGAGGCAGTCCGCGGTCGGCGGCGAGTCGGCGTGCTTCTTCGTACACCAATGCCTTGGGCTCGAAGATCGCGTCCAGATCACGTGTCGTCCGTAGTCGGCTGTAGGCCAGTGCCATCGCAGCGCCGCCGACGAGGAACATCTCGACGGTGAATCCTCGCGCGGCGCAGCGCTCTCCGAGTTCGGCGATCAGCGACTCGATGTGGGCACGATCCAGCAAGGGCCCCTGTTCGTCCTGGCTCATACCGACTCCAAGTCCGCGGGATCAACCATGACGCCTCGGATCTTCAGCGACGCCGGCGAATGCGCGAGCGCATAGGCGTCGAAGAATCGGCTTTCCCCGACGAACCACAGCGTTGGCAGCGCGTGGCCGCGTGTCCACTTCGGGACCGGCATCCTCCTTTGTAGGGCGAGGTTTTCCGTCGAGCTGGCGAGGAGCGCGTCCCATCGCCGGTCTCCGGTGGTCGACGGCCTAGCGAGGTAAACCTGCAGCTCGTCTGCGTCAATGACCCACTTCGCATTAGCGCGCGACTCGCGCACGATGCGGAGCAGGTCCCGTGTCGCCCATCCGGCGCGGAGCCCCTTACGGATCGCGGCCGCGGCCGCGGGGACGGTCAGCAGCCGGTTCACGAAAATGGCGCTGGTGGGGCCCAGGTCAATTGCCGGCATGAGCCGCGCGAGCGTTGCCGGGCTCGGGGTCTTGTCTCCCCGCTCGTAGGCGGCGACGTTGGTCTCGCGCGTGCCGATGGCACGGGCTACCTGCAGCGCGGTCAGCCCACTCAAGCGACGGCGCTCCCGAATCTCCCATCCTTGCATTCTCCAAACATATCAGTTATCAGTACAGCGGGTGCCTCCGTCAGCCAGCGATCGTGAGGGAGCGAGGAGTGAATACGGCTCGGCAGCGGGATTCGACACCCCGAATAGGCGCCGTGCGTGGTGAAAAACCGTGGCTCCTGCGAAGTCGCCAACAGACGCGGTTCGGCTGCTACTTAAGGTGTCCCCTGACGACGCGGATCTCGGCTAGCTCCAACTCGGCGGGCTCAGCAGCCGCTGGCGCTCGTCCATGTCGGCGTCAACCATGTGCGCGAACACTGGGTCTGGCGCGGTGAGCCATCTTGCGGGCTGACCATCGCGGTGTTCGTCTTTGGTGCAGCCGGTACGACTCACTGTGTGTTGAAGCCGGTCGCACGTGCCCCAAAGCATCGTGTGCCAGTCGAGGGGTGCGCCGCCGGGCGCGTCCGCCGCGAAGGCGGCAAGCCAGCCAGTTCGCAACGCGGAGAGCTCTTCGACGAAGGAGCCGTGGCGATACCAGCACGGCGGGATGGTTCTCGGCGCGAGGTCGTAGCGGGTCGCCAGCCAGCGCACCCATTCGGCCAACGCACGCCACTCTCGCGCGGCACTGACGTGGTCTAGCAGCTTCCAGCACACCGGTACCGCGCGGGAAAGGGTGCCGGTAAAGGCTGGGCCGCGCTCCGGGACCGGATCGTGCTCTGGCGTCGAGTTCATCGTGACGGACTCCTGTCGGCGTCATAATTCGGTGCGGGTGTCAACCCATGCTGTGTGCGCGATAGGAGAAAACGCGCGGCGAGCGGACTGCTCCATTTCGAAAAGAACTGTCCGAAGGGCTGCCCTAGCCGCCGAGCATCCGCAGCACTCCATCCATTCGGTCGGCGCCGGCCCGCTGCACGTCTTGAAGGACGTGCGCATAGATATCCGCCGTCGTCGCCATCCGCGAATGTCGAAGCATCGTCTGGATAACCTTCATGTCCAGTCCGGCCGCCAACGCGAAACTCGCGGCCGCGTGGCGAAGATCGTGCAGCCGCACGACCCGCACACCCGCCTTCTCACACAGAGCGGCCCACGATCGCGCGACGTTGCGCGGCTCAAGCGCGGTGCCCACCGACGTCGTGAAGACGAGACCGTCGTCGACCGACACAAGCGCGGTAAGTCGTTGCGCAAGCTGGGCTTTCCGATGATCACGCAAGACGTCGACGAGCAACGCTGGAAGGGCCATCGTGGCGGCACTCTGCGTTGTCTTAGGAGCGACTTCCACCAAGCGACCATGGCGCCGTCCCGCCTCGTCCGGTTCACCCCGCAGCCGCTGCAACGACGTCGCGATCTTGACCGTCGCCAGATCAAGATCCACCCGCTCCCACCGCAGCGCCAACGCCTCACCGCGGCGCAGTCCGAGGCCGAGCAGCACCAGCCACAGCGCTCGCAGTGGATCCTCCAATGCCGCCGCCAGAATCCGAGACGCCTCATCGTGGGTGAGCGGCACGAACGACGTCACCTTCTTGGCCGGCGGCTGGACAAGCTGCGCAGCGTTGCGCACCACGATCTCGTCGCGAACCGCGTCTGCGAGCGCCGCCCGTAGGACCGCGTGGCTGTAGGCCACGGTGCGCGCGGAAAGTGGCTCCCCTGCAAAGTGCAGGTGCTTGGGGCAGCGAGTGCCCATCCCGCCAAGCGCGGCACACGCACCGCACTTGGGAGCTACCGACTTGTCCTGCAGATCACTGAGCCAGCGCCGCAGCACGGGCGCCTTCAGCGACGCGAGCCGCACCTGTCCGATCCCCGGCATGATGTGGCTGCGCACTGTGTGGGTATAGCTGTCGAGGGTGGACTGCTTCATCCGCCCGGTCCTGACCTTCGATGGCAAGGTGACCGTCAACCACCCCTCGAGGTAGCTGCCGAGGGTCAGCCGTGCGGCCGTCACCGGCAGGCCGTCCTCCACCGCCCGACGCACAGCACGGAGCTTTTTCAAAGCCTGCGCCTGAGTGTCTGCGTAGACGGCCCGGCGACCCCCATCCTCAAGCGTCACCGCACCGACCCACTTGCCATCGCTGGCACGTTGGTACAGGGATCCCTCACCCCGGGCGCGAGTCACCCGCCGGTCGCCAACATCTGCGCAGTGCGGATGCCGCCCGGCCTGCCACAGCGTTTCGACTGCGCGGTCATAACGGTGTCCCGTCTGCAGTGTGGGTGCGAAGGTGAAGTCCGAAGATGGTCCCCACCCGAAGTTGCGCATAGCTGGTCCGGGCCAGCAGGGCTGTGACCCGGTCGAGTAGGGAGTCGTCGGCGGCGACGTAGCGGGCGGTGTGCAGCTGGGTAAGCGCCTCGGTGAGGCGGACAGATTCGTCGACCAGCTCGCGCGCGAGAACCGGGTCCGAGGCGTGCCGGTCGGCCAGCGCGACCCGCTGCTCGAATGCAGTGACCTGACTGTCGAGCTTGTCTGCCCGGTCCGCGTACACGTACAAAGACGCTTGGGCCGGCCCGCCCAGCCCGGCGATATGGTCGCGCAAATCCGAGAGGAGCGCCCGGCCAGCGTGGCCGCGCTTTACCTGGGCCGACCGTGGCCGCAGTGCCGACAGATCCCCAGCGCGATTCTCCCGTTCGGCGCGAAAGCTTCGGCCGAAACGTTGCCGGCATAGCTCGATGAAGACGTCCGGGCTAATCGCCAGGTCAGCGGCTTTGATGCGGACCTCTTCGACGTCGGCAGCGTCGGCGGCTTTGGGATTGGGTAACCGGATCGCACCGCGGCCAAATATTGCGTCGCGAAAAGCCGACAGGCCGATCTCCCTGCCTGTCTCAGGAAGGGCGACCTGCTCATCGCCCGCTAACAGATCCGCCAGCGGCACGCCCAATGCCCAACAGAGCCCGAGCACCTCTGTCAGCGACAACGTGCCGCCGTAAGACTCGACCTCCTGCGCGCGGCCGGGAGTCCACTCCATCCCAACGTCCGACATCGCCCGGGCCAGATCAAGCTGTGTCCAGCCCCGATTGCGGCGCAGCCGAACCGCATTGCGGGCCACCACATGTTCTAGCCGGCTCGACATACCGACCACGGTACGACATGGGACCGGGAAGTGTCTACTAGCTTCACATCGCCGCGGTTTTATGCTTTCCTATTGCCACCAGGAATCAATTCCTGGTGCCACTGTTTGGGAGGACACATGCCAGTGTTGTTACTGCGGGTAGAAGAAGCCGCCATCCAGCTCGGCATATCGCGAACGGTCGCGTTCCGACTCGTGCGCGAGGGCGACCTGGCGAGCGTGAAGATCGGCCGGTCCCGGCGGATCCCCCAGCTCGCGATCGACGCGTACGTCGACGCGTTACTCGCCACCCAGCCGGCCGCGAGCGCCGACGGCTCCCTCGGGGGCGCGGCATGACCGCGCGATCAAGTGCGGCCGAAACCGACGCGAAGGCGAGGTTGCGCGCGGCCGCACGAAACGAGCAGGTGCTAGTGCTGGCCGCGATCAGGGCGGCCGACAAGATCGGCGCTGCCGACGAACAAGAACGGGAAGCAGTTCGCGCGGCAGCTCACCAGCTCGCCCTAGCCCGGCACTCGCACGCGGCCGCGGTCGTAGCGCTAGCCGACGCCGTCGGCGACGAGCGCGCCGGATTCGTCCTTGGCATCACGGCCAAGGATGTGCAAACCCACCGACGAAACGCCAGTACCAAACACCCGCCGGCCGCCCCGCGAACAGCCTCCCACCGCCCGAACCGCTCCACCCACCCCGCCTCCGCGCAGACCTTCACAACTAACCGACAGGCGCCATCGGCAGCGCCTTCACTGTTCGGTGACGACGTCAACGAGAGCCAGCCCAAGATCAACACCACTTCTCCTATGGCACCCGCGGTATCTGCGGCTGCCGCCGCAGATACAACCCGGTGAACACGGGCGAAGCGGCGTGAGCGGGCGGGTGGTCGCGATCCGCTCGCCGGCACAAATCGCTTACTACCTGGCCGCGGAGGCAGGCGCATCGATGGACCGGGTCGCCTACCTGCTCGGGCAGCGAACCGATGCCCGTACCGTCGAGTTCATCGGAGGAGGCGCGGTTCCTGAACTCTTGGCGTGGCCCGTGGGGCAGCCAGTCGCCGACCGGCAGGCGGCCAAGCTTGTCTTCCAGGTTGCCTCGGGGGTTAGCCCCGCGACCGGCGAGCGCATCGTCGCTCCCCGGTTGCGGGTTGCCGAAGCGGCGAAACTCCCAGCCGCGCCGGCGGTCACTGCGGTCGTCGTGGCGTCGGGGGAAGTCACCGTCGCCGCGGCGGTGCGCCTATATGTCTCGGACTATCGGCGACGACTGTGGGAGCGCACCGTCCGGCAGGTTCGGCGGATCGGAGACGCCCATACGGCTGCGGTCACCGATCTCGCCTCCCTCCTGTCGGCCGCCGACGTGCACCCGCACACGGTGTTCGGCCAGATTCGCTGGGCCGCAGCATGGGCGCTACGCCGGGAGCGGGTCGACACCGCGACCGCGTTGCACGCCATCCGATTCGAGACCCCGAAATCGGTCGGCCTCGCCGTCGCCACCGCGCACCCCGAGCGTGCACGCGAGTTGCTCCACACGTGGACAGCATCGGTGCGCGAAACCGTCGAGGCTCTCATGGGTGACGCGGCATACGGGATGACCGGCCACCACGGAGACGGTCAGGTGGCAGCCCGGATCGCCGGCAGCGGCTGGGCCGGAACCTGCACCGTCGAGATGACGTCTCGGGCCGGGGATCCGCACCTGCACGCCCACGTGATGATCGTGAACGCGACCCGCTGCACCGACACCGTCTGGCGAGCCGTCGGCGCCGGTGGGGCGGAACTGCGCGCCGGCGGAGCCCTCAGCAACGCCCGCGCTCAGCGACTGTTCCGGGAGCAAACCGCAGCAACCGGGCACCTCGAGTGGGCATTCGACCCGGCGTCCAAGACATGGCGCGTGGCGGGCATCACTGTCGCCGCCGAAGAACTGTTTTCCAAGCGGCACCAGGCAATTTCCGCCGAACTCGGCCACACCCAACAGGCCGCTCGCGTGGGCGGCCAGCGGCGCGATGCGGCGGCCGAGGCACGGACACGCGGCCCGAAAAGCCCGGTCGTCGAAACCCTCGACCAGATCCGCGCGCGGGTGATCGCCGAAGCCGCAGCTGCCGACGTCACGATTACCTCTCCGGACGCTGTGTTGGCTGAACGCGCCGGGTCCGACCCAAGGAGTTGGACACCCGATCGGTGGATAGCTGAGGTCTCGGCCTCGCTGACCGAGCACGCCTCGGTGATCTGCGAACGCGACGTCTGGCGATGCGCGCACACCCTCGCGCCACCGGAGTGGACCGAGTTTGAGGTGGCACGCACCGCCCACCTGGTGCTCGGCTCGACGGAGTTAATACCGCTGCCAGCCTCGACCGGCCTGCGCGGGCAACTGGCCGGCGCCGCTCGCTACACCACGGCCACGATCCTCACCGCAGAACAGACCGTGTTCGGGCTTTCCGCAGCTGGAGTCGGGCGGGCCCGACATGTCCTGACCGTGGCCGAGGTGGCACACCTCCTCGATCGGTACGAGATCGACCAAGGCTGGGCCTTCACCGACGAGCAGCGCACCCTCGCCGGCAGGTTCCTCGCCGGAGGCAACAGCATCGACGTCGCAGAAGGCGGCCCCGGTTGTGGGAAAACCTCCGTGATGGATGCTGTGCGAATCGCCTACGAGTCATCAGGACTGACCGTGTTCGGGGTCTCAACCAGCGCCGCGGCCGCCGCGAATCTCGGCGCCGAAGCCGCTATCGACACCGCCACCATCGCGGGGCTGCTCGCCGCGATCGAGAGTGAGCGCGCCCCAGACATGGACGTCCTGATCATCGATGAGGCCGCAATGGCCGGGGTCCGCGACCTCGCCGCGATCCTCACCTGGACGCAGCAGACCGGCGTCGATGTGCGGATGATCGGCGACTCCAAACAGCTCGGCTCTGTCGCGGCGGGCAACACCTACCGCCGCCAAGTCGAGCAACTCGATGGGATCCGGTTACGAAACAACAACCGCCAACTTCGCAGCCACGAACGCGATGCGGTCACCCGACTGCAGGCCGGCGACACCTTCGATGGGCTCGCGATATTCGCCGCGCACGGGCAGGTCAGCGTGGCGATGACAGATCCAGAGCGCGTCACCAACACCATCGCAGGCTGGGCCCTTGATGCGGCCCGCTACCCGGATCCGTTGCAGCGCGTCGAAGCAGTGGCGATCCTTGCAATCCGTCGCGATCGAGTCGACCAGCTCAACGACGCGGCCCGGGCACACGCGCGCGGCAGCGGGTGGCTCGGCGCCGACACCACCTACCGAAGATCCGGCGGACGCAGCGTCGTGTACGCACCTGGGGATCCGATCCTGCTGAAGCGAAACGACTATCAGCGCCCGGCGGGTGAGCCCGCGCTGCGAAACAACACAGTGTGGGTCGTTCGCGCGATCGACCCGAACACCCGGCAGATGACCATCGCCCGAGCGCACCGCGGCAACGTGGAACACGCGACCCTCGAGGCGGGCTACGTCGCCGCGCACACTCGCCACGGCTACGCGACCACCACCCACGCAGCACAAGGTCGCACCACCGACTACACCCACGTCGTGCCTGACGGCGCCGACCCCCACACATTGCTTGTGCAAGCCTCCCGCCACCGCCACGCCGTCAGCTGGTACATCGACGGGGGAGGACTCACCGACGGCCGCGACCAGTGGCACCAGCTGGCCGAGCAGCCAGCGCACACTCGTGCGCGGTGGGCCGCCGACCGTCTCGCCAACGGCGTCGGCGCCTTCGGTGACGAATACCAACAACAGCGACCGGACACCGCCACCGCACACGACGGGCTCGGACGAGCCACACCCCAGCCGGACGCCACCCCACTCACGCCTTCCATCCCTGGGAGCGGACGACTCACCGGCCAGCAACGAGCAGCCGCCGAGAGAACCCTTGCCGCGCGGCGGCATCGACAGTTAGCAGCCGACCTCAGTCGGCGCACAATGGAAATCCACGGGCCAAGTCCGTAGCGAACGAGCAGACCGGTCACCGAGGGTCGACGCGGTGGCCGCGATCAAGGGGCCGCGGTCCCGATCACTCAGGTCGGCCCGCTCGGTAAGGCGGCCGCGGACGGCGAAGATGTCATCGTGGGAGTCGGCATCGCGGGCCCAGAGCCGGGTCGCGTTTCATGACTTACCCGAGCTCGGCCCGGTCCTACGCCGCCCTGGCCGCCTCGCTCAGCCGGTCCGGCTCGGCGACGAAGCTCGCCGGTATTGGTCGCTCAGCCACGTCGGAGTTCCCCCTTCTCGGTAACGCGGTCGACGAGCCCGTTGCTGAGGGCGTACGCCGTCGCGGCGGCCCGCGAGCGGACTCCGAGCGCGGTGAAGCTGTTCGACAGGTGTCGGTGCACGGTGTGCTCGCTGAGATGCAGCTGACGAGCGATCTCGCCGTTGGTGAGCCCTCGGGCGACCAGCGCGAGAACCTCGACCTGGCGCTCGCTAAGGAGCCCCGCGCTCCGGCGTCCTGCCACCGCGCGCACAGCGGCGACGCGGTGCGGCGCTCCGATCTCCTCGAAAATCGCATGGGCGCACTCGAGGTGCTCATTCGCCTCGTCCGTCGCGCCACCGGCCAGCAGCGCCTCACCCAAACCGGAGCGGGCCTCCGCCTCGTCGAACCGCAGGCCTGCCTGGCTGAAGTGGCGCACAGCAGCTCTCCACGCGCCGATGTCCGCGGCCATGCGTCCGGTCGCTGCGGCCGCCTGCCCGAGCAGGCGATCGGTGCCGATCCTGGCCGCGATGGTCTGCAGCTCGGCGGCGGCGGACGCTGCCGCGTCGAGGGCACCCGCGGCGAGCGCGACGACCACAGCGCTCGGCAGGACCGCGGCCCGGTCGAGCTGGGCGGCTGGCGGCATCTCGGCCAGGACCTCCTCGATCGCTCTCCATGAGGCACCCGGATCCCCGCGATCCAAGACGAGGAGGGCCCGGCTCACCCGTGCCTCGGGAACGAACTCGGCCTGGTGGAGCAGCTTCTCGGCCTCCTCCTGGCGGCCCTGGCGGCGGCGAAGTTCGCCCAGCTGCGCCACGGCGCTCAGCCGGGTGTCCCGCCGCGAGCTCACCAGTCGCTCGATGGCGGCTGAGAGGTCACGCTCGGCCTCGACCCAGTCCCCCCGGAGGATGCACAGCTCGGCGTACCGGACCCGGCACACGTTGAACAGCGGCATCAGGCCCTGGCGCTCGCTCACGGCGGCCATCCGGCGGCACCACTCGGAAGCCCGTTCCACATCCTGCGCCTGGACGCACGCGGCGATGAGCCAGCAGCAAATCTTCCCCATCCACATCGGGTCGCGGACGTCACCCGCGGTCGCGGCCACCACGGCTGCGTCGAGCAGCTCCATGCCTGCGGCCACCTCGCCGCTGCCGACCAGCGTGAGACCGGCGAACGCGAGACCGGCCTGCTCGAGGTCCGGGTCACGGTGGCGTCGTCCGATAGCGGCCGCCTGGCGGGCAGCCTGCAGGGACCCGGCCGGGTCGTGGCCGGCGGCATGCGCGAGCTCTGCCTCACGCACGGCGAGCCAGCCGTGCTCGGGCTTCTCCGGCTCCCCCGCGAGCAGCCCACGGGCTCGCCCCAGCCAGCCCTGGGCCACCGAGGCACCTTGCCCGAAGAGCAATGAGTCCCAGGCGAGCGAGGTCGCTGCCCGAGCCGCGGAGAGCGCGTCACCCGCGTCCAAGTAGCCCCGGTACGCCGCCTCACGCGCCTCCAGGCACAGCGCGCCATCATCGAGCCACCACCCGCACTGCGCCAGCCCCTCAAGAGCAGCCGGATCGCGGGACTCGGTTGCCGCGACGCGAAAGGCGCCGGCCGCGTCCGCCCAGCGGAACTCGCGCTCCGCCGCGCGGGCCGCGGCGAGCGACACCCCTTCCGTCATCGCCCCAGCGTGCTGTGACTGGCCGCAACCCGCAAGGGTCGCTGGCGAGTCAGACGCCGGCGCCTGCCGCGAGCGCCTTGACGTCCGCCGTCGTGAGTGGGTTGCCCGCGATGCCCCAGTCGCCGCTCGCGACCTCCTCCACGACACACCAGGTGACCGGACGCATATTCTCGCCCTCGATCTCGACCATGGCGTCGGTGAGCTTGCGGATGATCTCCTG
>Ga0207933_1001768_pt1 | contig 15284 bp, 8 predicted proteins | sample NGESurdeep092012_4_FD_184488 | JGI IMG/M metagenome (GOLD analysis project Ga0207933, IMG submission 184488) | Arctic peat soil microbial communities from Barrow, Alaska - NGEE Surface sample F53-3 deep-092012 (SPAdes) | ecosystem: Environmental > Terrestrial > Soil > Wetlands > Peat ... | reverse complement strand
GGTGTAGACGAGCAAACTGCCGGTGGCTGTACGGCCGGGCTGCTCCAGCAAGACCTGACCGCGCGCCACGATGCGTTGCACCTGCTTGGCCCCGGCTTCAGCGGCTTTGGGCGTTTTCCCCGTGGAAGACCCCAGAGAGAGATCCATCTGCTGGGAATGAACGGAGCCGGAGGGATTCTGCATCAGGACGCCGCTGCGCAATTGCGCCTTCGCATCCCGGTCGGAGTAGAGCAGGCTTCCGCCGCTTATTCGCACCACTGTGGGTTGAGCCGCGGCCCCGGCTCTCGCCTCTTTGCCCGGCTGAAGCGTCGCGCCGTGGGCGCTTGCGCTGGTCAATACGAGGTGCACGGGCCGGCTTCCGGCGCCGCTCACGCCATGCGCCGAGAGTGTCCGCTGCGCGCCGGAGAAATCCAGCGCAGGTGCGGAGATTGAATCGGCTCCCTGCCACAAGCGCGCGTCGCGTCCGGAAGCGCCATAAAAGGAGGTGAGGCCGCGTGCACGGTCCAGACGGGCGCGCGCGGCAACTATGTGCAGCGGTTCCGGCGCAGCTCCGGCGCCGGATGTTCCTCCTGCCCGGCCGGAGGAGCCCGGCCCGAGGGACGAGCTGTCGTGGTAAGTGGCTTGGACGTTCCCGTCTGCGGATGCATCCCCCGTTGCGCGGTTGAATTCGATTGTCCCGGCGGTGAGGAATCCGCCCGCCTGCTCAACCCGCGGTTCTTCGGCCCCTCCAGACTTCCCGTCGGCGCCATAAAGCACGATGAGATTGGTAGCCGCGGTGAAAACGACCCGATGGGCAGTCGCCCGCAGCGGCCCGGAACCGAATCCGACCTTATCCGCGGCATCCTTGCGGGAGCTGCCGGCTTCAGCCGCGGTAGGCTGCTGGATAAAAACCACGTTGCCCTCCTGCTCCGCTGACTGCAAGTCTGATTGCAGGGCGCCCGGTTTTGGAGCAAGAGTGCTCTGCTTCGCCGGCGACTTCGCTCTTCCCTGCGCGGCCGCTGCGCCAGACCCGGCCGCGAATTCCATGCGGATGCGATCGCCAGTGCTGGTCTGGACAACGCCATTCGGAGCGATCATCGCCAGCATCGTGTGACCGGAGCCGCGAACGGCAGAGAGCGCGCGGCCATCACGCAGCGTGGCCAGGAGGCGATCGGCGCGAATTTGTGTCTCCTGTTGCGCACCGCCGGCGGAGGGCGCGAGCACATGCAGCGTGGCCCCGCCTTGGGCCAGAGCATTGCTGATAACCGGCTGACCTGTCCCTTCCGCAAAGTCGATGTCCAACTTCGAGGCGGTTAGCTTGCGGGTGGATTTCCGGGAGATTTGCTCATCAACGACGGAGACCGCATCCATGAGTTGCGCGTGGCGAAGCATGGATCGTGCCGCAAAGGAGACAATCGCCGAGCCGGCCGTTCCATGCAGGCTGCGCGCCGGATCATTGTCCGAGAAGACAACCCCACCGCTCAGCAGCGCCTGCCGGGGCTGACTCCTCTCGCCGAAGCTCACGCGCTCATGCGGGGCGATCACCGTTCCGCCTCCCTTGCTCATCGTGACGTGACCTTGCAAATCGATGCGGTCGGCAGAGCCGTCCGGGCGAAAAAAAACGGTGGTGTGATCGGACGATGTATGGCTGGAGTCGTATTCGGCATCACCGGCCAGCAGATCGAGCCGCCGGTCGCCACGGTCGAACAAAGCATGACTCGCCCGCACCGCCAGCGGGCCCGACTTGAGGCTGGCGTCAAGTACAACCTTGCTTTGCAGAGTGCACACGCCGGCATGGGCGTCAAAGCTCGCGCCGTCCGCGCTGCCGGAAACATTGCCCACACGGAACTGGATGCTCTGCGTTGTGCTGGCCATCCCGGTCTTCTGGTCAAACACCAAGTCCGCCGTCTTAACGTGCACCACATTGCCGCTGCCTGCGGCAGCCACGCTCGCGGCCGTACCCTGCCCCCTCGAGCCACCGGATGCGGTAGCCGCTCCCCCGCCGGTCTTCCCTTCCGCTGTTCGGGCTCCGGCCGTATCCTCGGCCCTATCCGCAGCGGTTCGCCCCCCGGTCGTTCGCCAAAGATCGATCTGCACCGCTCCTTGCGCGCGCACCACGCTTTGAACGGGATCGTAGGTGAAGTTCTCTCCGTAGATGCGGTCCGCCGGAGCGCCGTCGGGATCAAACAACGTGATGCTTACGTCCCGCAGCGCCGCCGTTCCGCGGCCCTTATACTGGATCATCTTCGCGGCATGCAGAGTAAAGAGCGTGCGCCCACCCTCGGACTTGGAGACGTCAAAGCCGTTGGTCGATCGCTCGACGGAGATGCCAAGTTTTGCCGGAAGGTCGCGAACGGCGCGCCGCACCCGCCATCGCGCGTATCCAAGAACAGCCGCAACGCAGATCACCAGAAGAATGGCGAGCGCCAGCAGAGACCAACGCAGCCGCTCGAGGGAAACGCGCATACGACTCATCTTCTCATTATTCCCGGGGCTTTCTACCGCGCCTGCCGCGGCCCCTCCCGACTCACCGCGTGGTCGCGATCTTTTCTACCTGGCTGGACATCTTCGCCGTGCGCTCCAGCTTGTCCCAATTGAAAGGGCGGCCATCGATCGCCCGCTTGAGCGTCTTGAACAGAACCAGCGAGAACAACTGGCGATAGGCGAAGCGCTGCAGAAAGATGTGGAAGAGCAGCCAGCCATCTCCTTTGCTTCCGGGATGCCGCCGCTCGAGAGAAAAAGCCAGAGCCGAGGTCACGAAATCGATCACCAGGAACGCGAGGAAATAAGTCACCAGCTTGTCGAAGCTGGCCGCGCTGGTTGTCTCCGGGTGAAAGTGCCGGTTGAAGAAATACTGGGCCGCGCTGAGAAAGAACATCAGATCGATCAGCGGCGAGAAGAGCGGCAGCAGAATCTGGAAGATCAGGATGTTGGGCAGCGCGAAGAAGCCCATGACCTTGTTCTTCATAATTGAGCCCTGATGCTTAAAAACCGCCTGCAGGGTGCCGAAGGACCAACGAAACCGCTGCCGCATCAGCCCGTTCATTGTCACTGGAGCTTCTGTAAACGCGACCGCGCGATCTTCATAGATCACCTTGTAGTTACTCACCAGCAGGCCCATGGTGAGATCGGCATCCTCGGCGACGGTATTCACCGGATAGCCGCCGCTCTGGCGCACCGCCTCGGTGCGCCAGGCGCCGAGCGCACCCGGCACCACGGTCACCACGTTGAAGAGATCCATTGCGCGCCGCTCGAAATTTTGGCTGGTGATGTATTCCAGCGCCTGCCAGCGAGTCCAGAGATTGACGAGGTTGCCGACTCGGGCGTTGCCGGCGACGGCGCCCACCCGCGGGTCGGCGAAATGGCCGATCAGCTTGGAGACAGCATCGTGCGTGATAACCGTATCGGCGTCGATGCCGACGTAAAACTCCTCATGCAGCTCGCTTAAACCCAGGTTCAAGGCTTCGGCCTTGCCGGCGTTGTCCTGGCGCAGCACTGTGAGCTTGCCCGCTGCGATCTGCTCCGGGTAAGCCGCGCGCGCAACCTCGTAGGTGCGGTCGGTCGATCCGTCGTCGATGACGATGACTCGCAGATGCGGATAGTCGGAGTTCAGCACCGAGCGCACGGTACGCACAATCACCTTTTCCTCGTTATAGGCTGGAATCAGGACGGCGACGGCAGGATGGAAGCCGCCGCTGACCTGAGGGGTCTTCCTCCGGCGCAGACGATCGATCAGCGCGAAAATGCCCACCAGCACCAGGCGCAGACTCATCAGAACATCGCCCAGGAAGAACATCAGCACCACGAAGCGCCAGAAGAACGCGATGCCGAAGAAGGCCAGCGAATCCACGCGCGCCGTCCAGCGCTCGTTTGGCTTGAGTTCGGGCATTACCTCGGCCCGGGTTTTGCCCATCAGATCGGAAATTTGCACCAGTTTGTAGCCGTGCGCGCGCAGCGTATCGATCAGCAACGGCAGCGCGACAACCGTCACCGAGCGGTCGCCGCCTCCGTCATGCAGCAGGATGATGCTGCCGCGAAACTGCGGCTTGGTCTTCATAATCTGCAATTGCTTGAGAACGTCGTCGATGATGCTCTGCGGCGTCTTCTTAGGGTGTTCTTCCCAGTCGTTGGTGTCGATCTTGTTTCCGATGATCACGTATCCCATGTTCTGGATGTGATAAGCGGGCGCCGCCTGATCGTTGGTGTCCGGTTCTTGGTCAATGGAATAAGGAGGGCGGAAGAAGAGCGGCTTGATGCCGAGTTTGGCGGCAAACAGCCGCTCGCACACATTGAGTTCCAGATCCACTTGCCCCTGCGAAATAGCGCTGATATCTGGATGAGTCCAGGTATGGTTGGCGAGCTCGTCCCCGTCAGCCACCTCACGCCGCAGCAAGCCAACATTATTTTCCGCCTGCTCTCCGATGATGACGAAGGTGGCCTTGACGTGCTTCTTCTGAAGAATGTCGAGGATCTTCGGCGTCCATTTCGGATCGGGACCATCGTCGAAGCTGAGCGCCACTTCTCCCGGCTTGTACCCGTAGTAGCGGATGGTGTACGGCTGGGGATAGGTCATCATGTGCTCATCGGTCACCGTCCAGTCGTCGGAGTCCATGTTGACGGTCCGGGAGCCGTCGTGAGGCTTGCCGGTGATCTGCAGAATGTCACCCTCGCCGTCGGTATCCACGTCGTCGCCCGGAGGGATGTTGTTCAGCAGCAGCCGCTGCGCGTCCTTATCGCTGGGCCGCTCCCAGATCGACCAGAGGGACGGGTCTTCGGTTCCCAGCCGCCAAAGAGCGAACGTTTGAATGCCCATTTGCCGCGCCGCGCGCAGTTCATTCAACGCGGTTACGGCGTCCAGCATCCAGACTTGGTGGCGGACGTGCTTATCCTCGTCGTCATACGCGAAATGCGCATTCAGCTCATCCCCTTCCAGATGCACGTCCGCATCGGAATCGGAGGCTGCCTGCCAGCCGTCCTGGACGGAGATGCTGTCCACGTTCAGCACCTGGGCCGGATGTCCGCGCGTCGGAATCGACATCGTCCAGTCATAGCCGTAGTTGCCGATCGCGCAGATGATCTTCTGCTTGGGCACAATCTTGAGCACCCGGGTCAAGTTGTTCTCAAACCAATCCTCGGGAGCGATCGGCCCGGGCCCGCTGCTCACCTCATGCAGGTCGTAGTTCATCAGCAGGATGCCGTCGCTGTTGGCGGAGACGAACTTCAGCTCATCATCATCGGCGCCGATGGATTCATTGACGTACAGCCGCAGGTTCTTGGGGTGCATCTGCTGGTAAAGCTCGCTGATCAGCGTGCGGTAAGCGGCGAGGGCGTCATCGGGAAGGTTCTCCAAATCGAGACTCAGCCCGTGGTAGCTGGGATTGGCGGCGAAGAACTGGGCCAACTGCTGTTCAAGATTTTGCCGCGCCGCCGGATTGTTCAACATGACGCCGGCAGCTGGATCCCAGGCCTGAGTCAGCACGTTGTAATTGCTGAGCATCGGGAAGATCTCAGTATCCGCGTGCGCTGCGGCGATGAGGTTGTGCACTTTGTTCTGCGGGTCCACGCCGTTCACGCCATGGGCGTCGATGACGTTATAGACCCGGGCCGGGTATTCGCTGTCCTGGGCCCCTCGCAGATTGCCGTTCGCAGTAGTGACGTAAAGCCACTGCGGAAACAGCATATCGACCTCATGGATATGAGCCTTCAGCGAGGCGAAGCTGGCCGCGTCATCGTCCACATAATAGGCGGCGCGAATGCCCTCGCCGGAGTTGAAAGTAATTTCCGAAGGCGGACGGCGCGCTCCTCGCCGGGCATGGCGGCTGCCCTTGGCTCGCAAAGCGGCGGCCCCGCGGCCGTTGAGAGCGTGGTAATTCCTCTTCGGCGTGGGAATCAGCAGCGAGGGCAGGCGCTGTTCCCGCACTACGTTGAGGAAAAACAGCACCAGAATTACAGTCGAAGCAGCCGCCACCACGTCCAGAACGCGCCTCAGGCGTTTCCAGCGTTTGCGTTGCGGATCGAAGAAAATCTGGCGCGTCATGAGTGTCTAAAAGACTACAGGAATTAGCGCCCCAGAGCGGCCCCGTCGGCCCGGCTTGAGCTTCTCATGAGGGTGAATGTCATGATGTTTAATTTAGATGCTGCTTATCTTTAGGCGATTAACTTGTAAGTATTCCTTCAGCTGTTCCCTTCCCCGTCATGCCGCCGGGAATCTCTCGCAAAATGGCAGGCCGCTGACTCTCATCGATGGTGTCCATACTCGTCTACATCGTGGATTCGGTCTCTTACAACATACGCAAGATAGGCGACGACCAGAACATTGGTCACAGTCAGGGCGAGTTTGAGAGCGGTGACGTGGCGCACAATCTGGTAGAACTCCCAGGGAAGAAACGATGCCGTCAGGATCAACGTCAAGTACTCGGCCCAGGTTTTCTTCAGGATCAGGCCCACGCCTTCAACGACGTCCAGTACGGCATAGAGCAGTAGGGCGATGCTGATCAGCTTGAGCCGATGCGAACTGAGCAAGGCGGCCTTTTCTAAGATCAGATTGACGGCGCGATTCTCCGGATCAAACTTCAAGGCGATGGCGGCCCGCATGAGGATATCGGCTACGTCTTTATGCAGCAGCTTGATGACGCCAAAGCCCATGGCGGCAAAAAATGCGGCCTTGGCCAACTTCAAAATGCCGATGAGGATCAGCCAGCGATGGCGGCTCGCGCGATTCCAGGCAGCGATTTTCTGCAAGGCAGGATACATAGCGTGGTTAGAGCACTTTCCTAGCGGCTTTTCACCCTAGGACACATCCACAAAGACGGAATGAAAGGTGGCCCCACTGGTGAGAAATGGCCGCTCATTCATGGACCGCCGGTTCAGAGCCAAGTTTAGAGTCAGGTTGAGAGCCAAGCGGAATGCGCAGTAGGTTGTGGAAGGGCGGCATCGGCTACATGCAGCTCTCTGGGCTGAAAGGCCGGCCGTTCGAAGTTCTGCTCGATGAGGCAATCGTTTAGGCCGCTTCCAGGCGATAAAAGCTGATCAGATCGGAGCTCGGGGGCGCCACGCCGGTCTGGCGCAGAATCGCGCCCAACTGTCCCCGATGTGCGGTTCCGTGGTTTACCATTTGCAGCACCGCCTGCCAGACCGGCGTGCGCAACGGCACGCCCTTCGAGTTGGAGTACTCGACCGTGGCGAACCATCCGGCTTCGGAAAGACCGCCCGCCCAAAGATTGAGGCCGTCCAGCAGGGGAAACCAGGCATCCTTGAGCTGAGCAAGGCCGGCGCCGGGCTCTGGAGGATGGGCCGAATTGGACATAAGGCGCGCGCCCCAGACGGTATCCGCTTGATAGAGGTGAAGCAGGGTTCGATAGATGCTTTCGAAAGAGAGTTGGCGGTCCGCGAGCAACTGTTCCTCTCCCAGCGGCTCAAGCACGGTGATGTAGCGCTCCGAGGCCCAGCGATGATACCGCAGCAGCGAACAGCCAATGGTGGAGACATTGTCGGGCATGCAGTGATTTCTCCTTGCGTATTTCCCAGCAGATAGCGCGGCTTGTTCGGCGAACTGCGCTAGTGAAGCGAGGTACCTCTACGAATCCGATGTTGCAGGCACGCCCTTTCGGAGAGACCCGCCGCTCAACGGGCGAGCAACCGCTTGCGCGGGAGACGCTCAAGATAGGGAGCCAGCTTTTCCAGCGCCGCCTCCACGCTCACCCCGTATTTCGCGCGCAGAGCATCCACCTTGCCATGTTCGATAAAGCGATCCGGCCAGCCGATGCGCACCACCGGAGTTTCCAGCCGCATCTCGCTCAGGGCTTCCAGCACCGCGCTGCCGAAACCGGCCATCAGAACATGGTCCTCAAAGGTGACGATCGCGCTCACGCGCTCCGCATAGCTGGCCAGCAGATCGCGGTCGAGCGGTTTGATGAAGCGCGCATTGATCAGGGCGGTGGAGTAACCATCTCCTTGGAGCCGCAGCGCCAGCTCACGCGCCATGGGAAACAACGTCCCTAGTCCGAAGACGGCGATCTCATCGCCGTCGGAGACGACTTCGGCACGCCCAATGGAGAGGGCGGCAGGGGATGATTTGATCTCCACCCCCGGCCCGGTGCCGCGCGGGTAACGAATAGCGCTCGGCCCCGGGTGGAGCATCGCCGTATAGAGCATGTCGGCCAACTCGTCCTCATCCTTTGGCGCCATCTGGATGATATTCGGCAATCCGCGCAGGTAGCCGATATCGAACAGGCCGTGATGCGTGGGTCCATCGTCACCGGAGAGGCCGGCACGGTCCATGCAGAAGACTACCGGCAGGTTTTGCAAGCAGACGTCGTGCATTACCGGATCGAAGGCCCGCTGCAAGAAGGTGGAATAGATGGCGCAGTAGGGTCTGAAGCCCATGGTGGCTAGACCGGCAGCAAAGATCACGCCATGCTCTTCAGCAATGCCCACATCGAAATATTTTTGCGGATGATGAGGACGGAAGAGATCAAGCCCGGTGCCATTCGGCATGGCGGCGGTAATGGCCACCAGTTTGGGATTCTTATCCGCCAGTTTGACCAGCGTCTCGGCAAAGATCTCCGAATACGTCTTTTGGGCTGCCGGCTTCGTCTCTCCCGTCTGCGGATCGTAGGGGCCTAAGCCGTGAAATTTCTTCTGCTTCTCGAGCGCCGGCTGAAAGCCGCGGCCCTTCTGGGTGATGACATGCAGTAGAACCGGGCGGTCCTGGCTTTTCAGAAACTGGAAGGTCTCAATCAACAAACCGATGTTGTGTCCGTCAACCGGCCCATAGTATGTGAGCCCGAATTCCTCAAAAAGCAAGGAGGGCCAGAGCATGCCCTTGGCCGCCTCCTCCGCCTTGCGCACCACGTGGCTCGCCGCTTTGCCGCCCAGCCGTTCGACTAGGCGCTTGGCGGTGTCATGCAGATTGGTGTAGTGCTCGTTGGTAACGATCTTGTGCAGGTAGCTGGCAATGGCTCCCACGTTGCGGTCGATCGACCACTCATTGTCGTTGAGGACCACGATCATCCGCTTGGTGCGTTGGGAGATGTTGTTGAGGGCCTCAAAGCTGATGCCATTGGTGAAGGCGGCATCGCCTGCCACGGCCAGAACGTGATTGCGCCCGCCCACCAGATCGCGGGCTACGGCCATGCCCAAGGCCGCGGATAGCGCAGTGCCGGCGTGGCCCGCTCCATAGCAATCGTGTTCGCTCTCAGTGCGCAGCATGAAGCCATTGAGGCCGCCCGGCTGCCGCATGGTGGATAACTGCTGACGCCGGCCCGTCAGCAGCTTGTGCACATAAGTTTGGTGGCTTACATCGAAGACGAATTTGTCGCTGGGGGTGTCAAAGACGTAGTGCATGGCCAGCGTCAGCTCAACCACTCCGAGATTGGGTCCCAGGTGGCCGCCGGTTTTGGCCAGAATCTGAATCAGGTATTCGCGAATCTCCTCGGCGAGCGATTCCAGTTGCCGCACGCTGAGGCTCTTAATGTCGGCGGGTGAATCGATCGTGTCGAGTAGCAGCTTCCCCATGATCTCCCATCGAACGCCCTGCGAGCTGCGGGTGAGCGGCTCGCACAACTCTCACCCCATCAAAAAAGACCCCAGAGGGGTCTGAGCGCAAGTTTGAGGTTCAACCCGCATTGCCGCTAGTATACAAGACATACACCATTGCCGTGCCGCCGGAGCATCACCCTAGAGGACTTCTTATTGTGAGATTGCGACGCTTTTTTGTACTTCTCCCCGCTTTCCTGTGCTTTGCCATTGTCTCTGCCTCCGCGCAGATTTCTACCGGCTCCGCAATGCTGGCCCAGCTTGGGCTGAAGCCGGAGAGCGGGCAATCAGCCAGCGCCAGCGCGCTGAACGATCCTTCCGTCTCCCCCGGAACCTCCTTCCTCTATGGGCTGGAAGCGAAATTCGCGAAGGCGACAGCGGAGGGCGGCGGTCACGCCTTCGCTTCTTTCTTTGCCGAAGACGCGGTGACCTTGGCCAATGGCAAAGCTCCGGTGATCGGCAAGGCGGCGATCGCGCGGCAGGCGACATGGAATCCGAAGCAGTACCAGCTCACATGGAAGCCGGACGGCGCGCGCATGAGTTCGGCCGGAGACATGGGCTTTACGTGGGGACACTTTGACGGCCGCTCCATCGACCAGCACGGCCAATCCGTCGTAACGGGCGGTCGTTACTTCACGGTGTGGAAGAAGCAGAAAGATAGCGCTTGGAAGGTCGAGTTAGACGCAAGTAACAACGAACCCGCAAATTCGGGTGACTGCTGCCGCCTGCCATAGGCGGCGAAAAGCATTTTCAGGTTAAGATCAATCGACCGGTCCCTTCCCCAAACGGTCAGCGCATAATCCCCCAAAAAATCTATGCCCCTTCCGGAGCCGCGCCTCGGCGTGCGGATTCAGTCCGCCGGGACTTGCTCCGTGCCGGGGTGCGAGAAAGAGCCGATGTCCAGTAGCGTGAGAGCGGTCAAAACCGACGATGCGGAGCGGGTGAAGAATCTGCTCGAATACGAGATCCTGGACACGCTTCCCGATCCCGCCTTCGACGAGATCGCGCGCCTGGCCGCGTCGATCTGCGGCGCGCCCTATGCCTTCATCGGATTAGTGGACTGGTCGCGGGTGTGGTTCAAATCGCGCATTGGATTTTCATCCCGGCAGATCGCGCGCAACGGCTCAGCGTGTCAGTTCGTCGTTATGGAAGGGCGGCCCACGGTGATCGACGATGCCGCCGCCGACCGGCGCTTTCCCCCGCGGGGAATCGCCCTGGATCAGGACATTTACTGCCGCTCCTATGCGGCCGCGCCTCTGGTTAGCCCGTCGGGCGCTGTGATCGGAGCCCTTTCGGTGGCGGGCGCCCAACCCGGCATGTTCAACCAAAGCTGCCTGGAGCCTTTGCAAATTCTCGCCCGCCAAGTGGTCACCCGGCTGGAGCTCTACTCCAAGAACAACGATCAGGAGCGGGTTCTGCGGTCGCGCCAGCGCACCGAACGCGCCCTGACGGTGGAGCGGAACTTCGTCTCCGCCGTGCTGGATACGATCAGCGCCCTGGTGCTGGTGCTGGACACCGCCGGGCGCATCGTGCGCTTCAACCGGGCTAGCGAGAGCACCTCCGGGTACGCCTTAGGCGATCTGGCCGGACGCGTCTTTCCCGAGGAGCTCTTTCCTCCCGAAGATCGCGAACGCGCCGTTCAGCTCTTCGAGCGCGCCCGTTCGAGTAAATCGGGGGCCGCCCGCGAAGTCAATTGGCGTTCCAAAACGGGACAGTTGCGACGCATCTCCTGGACGGCAACCTCGCTCACCAACGCCCAGGGAGAAATCAGCTTCATCATCATGACCGGGATCGACCTGACGGCGCAGCGGGCAGCGGAGGCCGCGCTGGGCACCAGCGAAACGCGCTATCGCCAGCTGGTGGAAAACAGCTTGGGAATGGTGATCACGCAGGACCTTCGTGGCACGCTACTCTCCATCAACGCGCATGCGGCCGCCAGCCTGGGATACGAGCCGGAGGAGATGACCGGCACGCCGCTCAGAGACTACATCGATGGGGAGCACCGCGACGAATACGACCGCTACCTGGAATCGATCGAGCGGGATCGCGAGTGCGAGGGACGATTCCATTTCAAACGGAAGGATGGAGGAGTGGCCATCGTTGCCTATCGCAATCGGCTGCTCGATCTGCCCGGCTCCGAGCCATTCATTCTGGGCTATGGCATCGACATCACCCGGCAGACACAGGCCCAGGATGAGCTCAATGCGCTGATGAGCCAGCACGAATCGATCTTGGAGGCGGCGGGCGACGGGATCTGGGGTATGGATCTGGAAGGCCGCCTGACCTTCGTCAACCGCAGCGGAGCCGAAATGTTCGGCTATACCCCGCAGGAAATGCAAGGCCTGCAGATGCACGCTCTGGTGCACCATTCGCATCCGGACGGCTCGCCCTACTCGCTCGGGCAATGCCCCATCGCCTCCGGCCTCAAGAACGAGGGGCCCGTCTATGTGAACGACGACGTCTTCTGGCGCAAAAACGGCAGCTCCTTCCCGGTGGAATATGCCGCCCGCCCGCTGGTGCACGGCGGCCGCATCACCGGCGCCGTCGTGGCCTTTGCCGACGTCAGCGAGCGGCGGCGGCTGGAGCGGATGAAAGATGAGTTCATCTCGACCGTAAGTCACGAGCTGCGCACCCCGCTCACCTCGCTGCGCGCCTCCCTGGGACTGATCGTCGGAGGAGTGCTCGAAAAGCGTCCGGAAAAAGTCTCGCAGATGCTGGAGATCGCGGTCGGCAATTGCGACCGCCTGGTACGCCTGGTCAACAACATCGTCGACTTCGATCGCATCGGCAGCGGCAGAACGCCGCTCAGCGTGGGCAACTGGGACACCCTCGAACTGCTGCGGCGCGCCGTTGACGCGGAACGCTCCAGCGCCGCCCGCGCCGGTCTTACCTTCCACGTGGACGCCCAGCCGGCGCAGGTCTGGATCGACGGCGATCTCATCCTGCAGGCTCTGGGAAACCTGATTCAGAATGCCATCAAATTCTCCGAGCGAGGCGGGCAGATCCGGTTGTCTGCCTCGGTGACCAGCGAAAAAGAGGTCACCTTCGAGGTTCAGGACCATGGCCGCGGCATTCTGCCGGAAAATCTGCAGCTCATCTTCGACCGCTTCCAGCAGGGGGATGCATCGGATTCCCGCGCCGCCGGCGGCGCCGGGTTGGGACTGGCGATCTGCCGCAGCATTATTGAGCGCCACGGCGGCCGCATCTGGGTAACGAGCACCCCCGGCGAGGGCAGCTCGTTCTTCTTCACGGTCGAGCGCTCTTCGCCGGATGGCGAGAGCGAAGGCCAAAGCGCAGACACCCAATTAACAAACCGGGCCGAGGATGAGGGCGATATCGGCCTCTCCTAAACGCGTTCGCCGCGCTTAAAGGGACGAGCGCGGATTTCTACACTTCGCTGCCGAGCAGCGAGAGTCCTCCGAAACTTCTTGATCCGGCGAAGACATCCGGAGGCGGCTTTCGAGCTGGCGACAAGACAGCAAACATCCGACAAGCCGCATATTTGCCGGGATTAACTCAAAGGTGACTGACAGGAACATAAGAAAATCGATCAACCGATTTTGGGGTGGAATGTAGGATAAGCGTGCGCAGGAACACAAATGCCAATCAAGGCCTACTACGGCGAAATAGTACACAACTTCCTCAAAGACAATAACGAACGCATCCTCGGCGTGCTGACGAGAGAGCATCATCACGCCCTAGATGAACCTCAGCGTTCGGCGTGGCTGCAGGAGCTTTCAATCCTTAAGACCTCCTTGGCCAATCGGCCAAACGACAGAATATTTCTAGAGTTCTTCATTCCTAGAATGGGAAAGCGTGCGGATGCCGTTCTGCTATCGAAAAATATTCTCTTCATCCTCGAATTCAAAATAAATGCGACCGGGTGTTCGGCCACTGGGCTTGATCAAGTCGAGGATTACGCTCTCGATCTGAAAAATTTCCACGAAGGTAGCCATTGCGTTGCAATCGTTCCGGTGCTGATCGCGACGGAGGCCAAGCCGTGTCCAATCCCCGAGCCCAGATTTGCCGCCGACTTGGTTGCCAAGCCTGTCTGCACGAATGCATCTGGACTGGCGGATCTGATCGAAGACATTTGTCTTAAACAAACCTCTCCTTTCATCAATGCGGAACACTGGATGGCTAAGGGGTACAGACCGACGCCTACTATCATCCAGGCGGCTGAGATTCTCTATCGGACCCATAGCGTCACCGATATCTCGCGAAGAGATGCCAGTGCGGAAAATCTCCAGGAAACAAGTGCCAGCGTCGGTAGAGCGATAGATCAAGCTCGGTCAACATCGAAGAAGACCATCTGCTTCGTAACCGGAGTACCCGGTTCAGGAAAGACTCTCGCCGGCCTGAACATCGCGACACGAAGATCTGATGAGCACAGCGATGAAAACGCCGTGTTCTTGTCAGGTAACGGCCCGCTCGTTGACGTGCTGCGGGAGTCTCTTGCCCGAGACAAAGTTAGACGCGAGAATGTCAGGAAGACGACCGCCGAGCGCGAGGTGCGCAGCTTTATTCAGAATATCCATCATTTTCGAGATCAGTATGTTGGCAATGAGGACATCCCTATTGAAAAGGTTGTGGTATTCGATGAGGCTCAAAGAGCTTGGACTCGTGATCAAGCTACCAATTTCATGCAACGGAAACGAGGGATCCAGGCCTTTAACATGTCTGAGCCAGAGTTTCTTATCGGCGTAATGGACAGGCATCCAGATTGGTGCACAATTGTTTGCCTAGTCGGTGGCGGCCAAGAAATCAACACTGGAGAGGCGGGCATATCTGAATGGATCAGCGCTCTTGAATCTAAATTTCCAAGTTGGGAGGTCCACGTCTCACCCCGTATCGTCCTTCCAGAATATGGCTCGCGAGGAGTGGAACAATTCTTGGCATCTCCAAGAGTTCATGCAGACGAACGCCTTCACCTCGCCGTTTCAATGCGGTCCTACAGAGCAGAAGCACTCTCAGAGTTCGTTGGCCACGTTATCGACAATGAGCCGAGCTCTGCGTGTGCCTGTTACAGGAGCATACAGGGCGACTACCCCATCTACTTGACTCGTGACCTCCACGCTGCAAAAACCTGGCTGCGTAATCAAGCTCGAGGAACAGAGAGGTTCGGCTTAGTAGCATCCTCTGGAGCGCAACGCCTTCGCCCAGAGGGTATCTACATCAAGGCATCCATAGAACCGATAAACTGGTTTTTAAATGACAAATTGGATGTTCGATCTTCCTACTACCTCGAGGATGTCGCTACTGAATTTGCCGTACAAGGTCTTGAGCTCGATTGGGTCGGTATATGCTGGGATGGAGACTTCCATTATCAAGACGGAAGCTGGGTTTCGCAGGCCTTCAAGGGGACGAAGTGGCAGTCTGTAAATGATGAGTCCAGGCGCCTCTACCTTAAAAATGCGTATCGAGTTATTCTGACACGAGCGCGGCAAGGGATGATCCTCTTCGTTCCCCAAGGGGACTTACTGGACCTTACACGTCCTCCATCTTTTTACGACGGCACGTTCGCGTATCTTCGCTCTTGCGGGATTCCAACACTGGGCGACGCTATGCCTTGATCAGGAGCAGTGGGAGTGGCTTACAGGGCTCGTCTGGACCACTCCGCAGCAACTCCAAAGATCTCTAGTCTCCATCGGGGCGCGGGCGCGACCCTTTTAGAGCCCCAGACCGGAGCATCTGTCTCTGCCGTCTCCTGAGGTGAGTTGCCTACCGGCAATGAACGCCACCTCTGGTTGAGACCACTGATTGGCGAG
>Ga0207933_1001767_pt1 | contig 15289 bp, 19 predicted proteins | sample NGESurdeep092012_4_FD_184488 | JGI IMG/M metagenome (GOLD analysis project Ga0207933, IMG submission 184488) | Arctic peat soil microbial communities from Barrow, Alaska - NGEE Surface sample F53-3 deep-092012 (SPAdes) | ecosystem: Environmental > Terrestrial > Soil > Wetlands > Peat ... | reverse complement strand
GCCGACCGCAAGCTGGAAGCCTATGAAGCCGCGCGGCCCGAGGTCGCGCCACAAAGCCAGCGGCGAACGCATGTGCACGCACCAGGTCTGCATCCAGCCGATTAACTCTTGTTCGCCGGTTTCCGCAGTTGTTCGCGTTCCTCAATAAATCTGGGGGCAAATCGACGCACTGAGTTCGCGTCTGCCCGCATCAGATCGCGGCTATCCGGGGCATTTGTTGCAACGATGTTGCGACCGGTGCTGAAGACTTGGGTCGTCTCGCTCGGAGGATTTTCAATGGCCGCCGCAACAAGATCGCGCGTCGCGCTGACGCACCGCTTTCTCGAAACCGCAAAGGCGGAAGCCGAAGCGTATCGCGTGCCAGACGCGCGATGCCCGGGCCTTGCGGTTCGGATCGCGCCTTCCGGTGCCATCAGCTACGACCTTGCGTACCGGATTGCCAAGACGAAGAAGTTCAGGCGCATATCGCTGGGGAAATTTCCGGACCTGAGTTTAGAGGTCGCGCGCGGCCGCGCTAACGATCTAACGCGCGCCGCGCGCGCCGGTCGCGATCTGCTTGACGAAGAAACGCGGACGAAGGCGGCAGAGGCCGCGCGGCTCACGTTGGATCAGCTTGTCGGCGAATATGCGAAGCGGCGCCTGATCGGACGGCTCCGGACTGCGCATGAGATCCATGGCCGCCTTAAGCGCGCCCTCGGTCCACTCCTTCAACGCGCCGCCGATGAAATCCGACGCCGTGATATCCGCCGGCTTCTAGACGCGACGGCGGACGCCGGTCATCCCCGCGAGGCAGAGCAGCGCCGCATCTGCCTCAATGGTCTTTTCAAGTGGGCTGTGGCGCAAGATTTCATCGCGGATAACCCAATGACAGGGCTTTCCAGTTTCGGACGATCAGCGCCGCGGCAGCGGGCGCTGTCGATCGACGAAATACGAACGCTATGGGCGTGGCTCGGAACGGACGAATTGCCGCCGGATGCAGCGGACGTCCTACGGCTTCAGCTTTGCTTGGGTGCGCGATGCTCCGAAGTCGGCGGAATGACAGTGGAAGAATTCGGCATCGCCGATTGGCTGTGGACGCTGCCGGCGGCTCGATCGAAGAACAAGAAGGCGCGCGTGACGCCGATCGTCGGCAGTGCCCGGGACATCATCGGCCGCCGACTTCAGCGGACGAAAGCCGGACCGCTATTCGTCACGGCAACGGGACAGCCACTCACGTCAATGCACCTCGGGCACTTTTTACTCGATCATCCATACCCCCTCGATAAATTCGGCACGCATGACCTGCGCCGCACCGTGGCGACGCAGATGGCGGAAAGCCTCGGGATACAGTTGGAGACGATCGCCCGCGTCATCGGCCATCGGGCCGGCGGCGCATCGACGCAAACGCTGGTCGCGCACTACCTAAGCGGACAGTTCATCGAACAGAAGACGACGGCGCTGCTGGCGTGGGATGCCCGATTGCGGGGTATCATTGCCGGCAGCATCCAGCCGGCCGGCAATGTGGTCGCGCTGGTAGAAGCCCGCCGGCTAGTCGGCTAGACCTCTAAACGGATGCCCCGCCGGCGCTGCGAACGCCGACGGGGCTACCACCACGCCGAGGAGGGCGCAGTGGCAAAGCAAGAGAACGGGACTGCCCGAAAGCAGCGTGCGCCGCGTGCCGGCGCCATCACGAACGCCCGTAAGCATCAAGAAGAAATGCGGACGCTCTGGGAAAAGAACAGGCGCCCGAGACCAGATTTTGAACCTATCGACGGCCAAAAGATGGCATCCGATGCGGCCGCGCTATTCAAATTTACAGGCGATCCGATTTTTCGGGCCGTCGGCGAAGTGCTTCGGTCGTATGGGTTAGGCCAAGGCGGACCAAAGCGAAGCCTGCAACGGCTCTGGGAGCAGAGCGATATTCGATGGGAAAGGGCGCCTGCGGTCGTCGACCTGTGGTTGGAAGAAAACCGTAAGGATGGCGCCGGCACGCTGAGCGAGACGGCCGCGTGTATGAGGGCTGTCGCCCGATTGGGCCTGCCGGCCCAGTCATTCGATGCCGCCGTTCAGATGCTTCGGGCCAGAGTGAGGCAGGCGCGAAAGCAGGGACATGTTCAACTCCGCGAAGGCGACACGGGGCGCCGCTTGTTCGTCCGACCGTGCAATCCGCGGCCTGATGAGCGCGTCCCAGAGGATGGTTGGGAAGTAGCCGACGATACGCATTGGCGGCAGCGCTTCTATCGGGGAGAGATAACGGCGCGAGTGTTGGTTGCGAATAGCCCCCCAAAGAAAAACAACACTTAAGTAGCGAACACTTCAGTGTTCCCTCGAACACCCGTGAATGGTCGCGGATTTATGTGAGGGAAGAAGATGTTCAACTTCGCCAAGATCGCTGATCCGGATTTCGAAGCATTCGTCCGCACGTATGGCTTGCCGCCCTTCCTGGAACTGAAGCGCGTTTGCACAGTCGTGAACGTCGGCCGCACGAAACTTTACGAGCTTCACGCCGAGGGTAAGCTGACGATCCGCAATGTCAGCGGCAAGCGCGGCGTCTTCGCTACTGAGGTTTTCCAACTTCTCAAGGATGCGCCTTCAATTGGCCACGGTCGCCGCTAATGCGGCCGCTCGCCGCTGTGCGGCCCCGCCGCCCGCGCGGCAATATCCCGTCGAGCAAACTTCCGAACCGCTACGCGATCGCAGTAGCCAAGGCGCTGCCAATCGCTTTCGGATTTACTCAGTCCGCGGCCGCTCAGGTCGCGATCGCGATGTTGGAAGGTGTATTGCTGCGGGCGCGCGATGCCCGCGGGCGTCCTTTTCTTGCGGCCCCATGCAGCATCACAGGCCGTGCCGCCGGCATTGCCCGGCGACACGGGCGCCGTATTCCCGACCTGTGGATGGTCCGATCGACCGGCGAAATTGCCGCGTGGCTGGCCTGTTGGCGCGAAGGCGGACAGCCTGCGCCTTGCACCGCTGCCGCTTCCGACGCGCTTCGTAAGATTGATCCGAAATGGCCCGATCTGCTGTGCCGCATGGAAGCCGCGTTGATGGTGATGCCGACGACAAGGGCGCGGCCTTTCGAACTGGCCCGGCTGCCGAACGCGGCGGCGCGGTTTATTGCGGCCTTGGGCCGCGCTGAATAGGCGGCCGCGTCAGCGGCCGCAGAGTAGGGGTTTAACGCGCGCCGCAGGAGCGGCCGCGTCACCTCGATGGGGCCCACCCCGGCATGACCGCACGGATAAGTGCGCCCCATCCAAGACACGGCCGGCCCTGATGAGGGGCCGGCCAAAGTTGCCGCCGCGCAAACGGCGGAACGTGCTGCTGAGGGGATTTTCTACGTGTCCGACGACGGCGACGCAAGCGACGACGACGGTCTTATGGCGTTCGAATTCGACGGGCCGGCGCCCGGCGCCGCAATCGCGATCCCGAAGCGCAAGACAGCGAAACACCCCGGACTGTTGCTGCCGGAAACTGCAATTCGGTGGAAAAACAACGAAGCGCGCGGACGTCAACTTGAACAGTGGACGTCCGCCTTCATGCGCGTCTTTGGGACGCAGGCCCGCGCGCTAAGGCTTGGCTGGATCATCAAAGACCTCGCCGCTGGCAGGGGCCATTGCTTTGCCGGGAATGAATATCTCTCGGATCGAACCGGCCTATCGATCAAGCGCCTGGACGAACTGCTGACAGCATTCGAGCGCGCGGGGGCTGTCGTCCGCACTGGCATTGCGACGCGTAAGGGTCGCGTCAGAAAGATATATCTCAGCGTCGATATCATCGCAGCCAATCCCCCCAAAACAGGGGGATTGCAGACTGAACAGCAATCCCCCCGAAACGGGGGGTATGGCTCGACCGATGCCAATCCCCCCAAAACAGGGGGATGGCGCAATCCCCCCGAAACGGGGGAAAACGACCCCCCCGATTTGGGGGGAGTAGAAATAAGGAATGGCACGGCGGCCCTGTTGCCTCCCAAAAACGGGAGCCGCGGATGACCACTGCCCCCGTCGCCCCGGGACCGCGCCGGCGCGCTTCATGCGCGGCCGGCGGCATGCTCGGCGTCCCCTGCGAATGCTGTAGGGCACGGGCTGCGCGCCAGCGGCCCCATGGCCGCGCGGGGCGCGCGCTCACAACCCGCAACGCCGAAGCGCACTGCCCACCTAACGGCGAGGCTTCCATGACCTCACAGCAGGTACAGCACCGGCCCAGCCTCAAAGACCAGCGCGCCTCAGATGCCGAGCATGCTCAGTCGTCGCGGCCGCAAGGTGTTGCTGCGTCGGTGAGCGACCAGCCCGATGGAGGCCCCCGTCCAGGGCGACGGCCTTCAAGTCGGCTGCCGCTGCCGACGCGATCAAACGCTACGGCGACTTGCCAGAAGGAGGCGATCCACTTCCGTGGTGACACCATGATCAGCGACGACCACAGCATCCGTTCCAGACTCACCAACGTTCCTTCAGCACGCGCGCTCGCGTCTGGTGACTGCGAGGTCAGCAACCGCATTCGAGTAGGAACCCTACAAACGGGTCGAAGGCCATGCGGCGATAAATCGGCCCGGCTTTCGAGTATATAGGCCCAACCGAAAAACCCATTTTACTTACCTTTTCAGCTTCAAAATTCCCGATGAATGCTCACTTCTCGACCGCTGAGGCCAAAACTCCGGTTGCACGGCGGCCGCGGATGTTTCCCCGCTTGGACCCGATCGTGATGCACAGGCTGCGTCGTTTCGGGCCGATGACGGCGCCGCAGATTGCCGACGTGGTGTACTGGGGCGTCACGCCGCGGGCGCGTCTCCGTGTCGCTGCCCGCTGGGGCGCGTCGCAGTCTGAGAGATCGGCAATTCGGCGATCATTGGCGCGGCTGTGCCGCCGCCATCACGTTTCGATCTGCCGATTTCGCGCATGGCGGCGCCGCAAAATTTACTACGCGACGCCGCGCGGTCTGGCCGCACTGCGACCGCGGCCGCGACGGCCGCGTTGACCGTGCGGCGCACGATGCCCGGCGACGCAACCTCGGCATCGCGGATCATGCGGGCTTCGTGAATTTCCTTACGGGATAGGCCGACGTCGGCGGCGGTGGCGGGCGTAAGTTCTCTTGCAGAACTTACGGCACCGAAGTCCCCTCGTTTTCCAACTTCCCCGCGCTCTTGCGCCGCGTCGTACTCGTCGGCCAGCCGGCGCTTTACGGCGCGCATAATTTCAGCATTACACACATCGCGTCACCACGTAAGCCGATGATCTGTCCGCTGATTTTCAATTCATCCACAATCGAATTTCGCGCGCCTATTTTGAGGCGCGCAAATCGGCGACGTTGCCGAGCATGAACGCGAAAGACATCATCCGCTCCGCCGAACGCGTGCTTGATCGCGCGCTCGATCAGGCCGCTATCGCAGGCGCCGCGATCAGATTCGCCGAGGCCGGCGAACTGGAGCTGGCGCAGCGGGCCAGCAAAATTCTCCAGGCCGAACTTAAGGGCCAGCAGCGCCGTCGATGCGGAGCAACGCGATGACAACACCCGATCCCACTTTGGCCGCCGGCGCGGTGCTTGAAAGGCAGCGCATCGCGGCGATCGTCGCGTTGCCGGAAGCCAAAGGCCGCGAAGCCGCGGCGCTGGCGTTGGCGCTGAACAGTGACATGTCGCCGGAGGCCTGCGGGTCGGTGCTCGCCGGTCTCCCCCGAGAGGGCGCCGGCGACGGCGGCCGCGACCCGCACGTTGGCTTGGCGTTCAGTTACGTCGATGGCCCGCTGTCGCCCGAGCAAATCGCCGCGGAGACTAACGCGGGGCCATCGCGGTGACGACGGTCACGAAAACCAAGACCGGTTTCCGGATCGAGACGGAGCACGGCAGAGCGTCCTTCGCGATCGGCGACTACGGTTCGAACATCGAGCACGATGTGAGCAAGTTCGCCGACGGCGCTCACGGATGGTGCGTTTCGGCAATCGACAAACTACGGGCGCTGGCGATCATCGGCCCCGACGCCGGCTTCGCTGAAGCGACGCCCAAGCTGACGTCGATCCTGATCGCCGCGGGCATTGTCCCGCGGCCGAGCGCGGCGCCTGCCGCTTCACCCAGCCTGACGCCGGCCACCGCGAAGCCGGCCAGCCCGCCCGCCGCCACCGTGACGCCGCAGACCGCCGCGCCGATCGCGTCCACCGCGAAGCCGGCGACCGACGCCGACGATGCGGCGACCGTCGCGGCCCGAACCAACGGCACGCGACCGAGCGCCGCGCACGAACAGGTTCTGGCCGATAGCGGCTGGGGCGATGTGGTCGGAAAATTGAACGAGAGAACCCGAAAATGAGTGACGACCGCGAACACCGCTTGCGCAGTCGGCTTCCGACTGAGGCCCGAGAGCGTCTCGGGAAGCTACTCCGCGAGCGCGACAGTCTCTTGGCCAGCGTGCGAGACGCCATCCAGCGCAGTAACGAAGTGCGCGCCGAGATCGCACGGCAGAAAGTTTACATCGATCAGCGGACGAAAATCGAGGCGCTAGACGCCAACGACGGCGGTATCCGCGTCGCCCGCGAAGCAATCAAATTTCGGTCCCAGGAACTCGGCGACTTGGACACAGCGAATGCGGAACGTCAGAGCCGCCTCAGCTACCTGACGACGATCACGCAGCGCGCCTTGGCCGCGATCAGCGCCGTGCCGCTCACGAAGCTCTTGCACGCGGCCGGGCACGAGCGCCCGCCGAGCGTCCGCGGAAACCATGCCGATGCCGTCGAGAAAGTCCGCGCGCGCATTCGCGTCATGAAGGGTGCGCGCGACGAGATCGCACGCGCACCGCTGCCCGTCGCGATGCTGAAGGAGACGGCGCGCGAGCAGATCGAAGCACTGGCCGAGCGTGGCCGTCCAGACCTTACGGGACTAATCGCTGACGGGTCTTCGATCGGCTGGCTGAGATCTTCTGAAATGGCAGGCGGCACGCCGGAAGATGCGGCGCTTGCAGTTCTCGCATCCACTAACAGCGCGGTGATGATTGCCGCCGTTCACGCGCAGATCGATCGCGAGGCGAGCGACGAGGGCGCAATGGCACCAGCCGATCGCGCCGCCGCGCTTAAGAAGATCGACGGCGAAATCGAGGCCGCCGAGCGTAGCGAAGTTGCCCTGATCGACGACGCCGCGGAACATGGCGTGACAATCGATTTCCGTAGCGACGGCGACGTATTCGCCATTTTGAAGCTTTCGCGCCAATTCGTGGACGCACCGAAAACGGCCGCGGCGCCGCGGCTAGGCGCGATCAACGCGCGCCCCGAAAACAACTTCGCGGGGGCTTCGTTGACGATGCCGAAACCCGCGCTGCGATGCGACCCGATCTAATCGAATGCGCGCGGGCAGTTCTTCTCCTGTCGGCGTGAGGCGCCAGTGTCGTGTGGAACAACACGTGGCGCCGGGGCCGCCGCCTTGGGTTCTTCGGGCCCGACGCGGGCGGCGGCCCCATCTTTCAATTCGCGGCCTTGCCGCCGCGACCGAAGCCGGCGCGCCGCGCGGATGTACCGTGGCGCGCCGGCGTTTAATTGGTGACGCATGACTGATGCGAACGAAATTGAACGTCTTCGCGATCAGGTCGCCGCGCTAACGGACGATCTGGGGCGGTCCATTGTCACGACGTGCTTCTTGATCGATCTCACGTCCGCGTGTGTTGAGGCGGTCATTCAGAGCGCTGACGTGCTCGCCGATGCCCGCCCCGACATTGCCGCGCACGCTTCTCAGATTGCGGAAACTTGGAAACAGTTTCTGACGAGCGCTCAAGTGTCGCGAGCCGCCACAGAACTGCAAAACGCGCCGTCATCTGACGCGCGGCAATAGGAGTATCCCATGGCCAAAATCATCGAAGCCGTCGCGCGGATAAGCGGCGAAGAAAAGCTTTCGCCGATCCTCGACAAACTTGCAAAGAAGATCGACGCCGTATCCAAAACGGCGAAGAACACCGAGGGTATCGATCGCACGGCCGCTTCACTTGAAAAAGTGGAGAAGGTAATGGCGGCGATCGACAAGTATTCGTCAGCCGGCGGCGGCTTCGCGAAGGCGCGCGAGAATTACCGGAACGCCGTCCGCGACGTCGAAGCGGCCGGCCGGGCGATGAAGATGGGCGAGGGCGACGCGAAGGCGCTTGCGCGCGCGTACGAAATGGCACAGCGCAACGTCCGCGCCGCGTCGCGCGCTTTCGAGGCGCAGAAGACGGCGGCGATTGGCGCCAAGCGCGGTCTTGACGATCTGGGGATTTCCGGCGGCCGGATCGCTGAACAGCAGCAACGGATCGCGGCCGCCGTGGACCGGACGAACGCGGCGATGGATCGTCAGCAAAAGGAGGCGACGCGCCTTCAGCGCATCGGGCGCAAGGTCGGCGAGGTTGGCGGTACTCTCGGCATGTTCGCCGGCCCGGGCGTACTTCACGGCACGCGCGTCGCCGTCAAGTCGGGTGCTTCGATCCAGCACGAAATTGTCAAAATGCGTGCGGCCGGTATCCCGGAAGATGAAATCCAGAAGCAGGTCGGCGTGTCGGCCGACATGGCGGCGAAGTATCCGAACGTCGGCCGCGCTGAAGTTTTGGAAAGCTACAAGGACTTGCGGTCCGTTCTGGCGAAATCGTCGGAAGCGCCCGAGCTTCTGGATATCGCGATCAAGACGCGATCTGCGCTTAACGCGCTCGATCCGTCTGGAAATGCAGCCGCCGGCCTTCAGTACGCATTCAAGGCGGCCGAAGTCGAAGGTATGGCGCAAGACCCGAAGCGCTTTCGGTCGGCCATGAACGCCTACACGAAGGCATATCAGGTTATGGGGAAGACGATCACACCTGAATTGATATTGAAGGGCGCCCAGCAGCTAAAGGCATCAGCCGTGCTGCTGTCCGATCGCTTCAAGTGGACGACGTATCTTTCCCTGCTTCAGGACAATGGTACGCGCTCCGGCGCTGGCATCAATCAGTTCGTCTCGCAGATGGTTGGTAACTTCAAGGGCCAGAACGGAGCGGCTAAGGAATTTGTCCGTCTCGGTCTGGCCCGTCGCGGCGACTTCGACGTGACCAAGGCCGGCGAGGTCAAAAATTTGAAGGAGGGGCGGCATATTAAAGGTTGGAAGACGGCGATCAGTGCGCCGGACTACTGGGTTCGCGACTATCTGATCCCGGCGATGGTAGCGCACGGCATCACGGATCAGAAGGATCAGGTCGCGGAAGTTCTGCGGCTGATCCCGGACAAGCGGGGGGCTTCGGTTGTCGCCAAGCTGATCCAGCAACAGGTCAGCTTCGAAAATCACGCGAAGCTTTATCACGCGGCGCCGGGTGTGGACGCCACGCTGGACATCAACCGTCACGATCCGTTCACCGGATTGAACTCGCTCACAACGTCGCTCGGAAGCTTCGCCGGGACGGTTACGAGCCCCGTGATGAACGCGGCGGCCGTGACACTCGATCGCATGTCGCGCGTGATCGGCGGCTGGTCCGCATCGATCCAGAAGCTGAGCGCCGCTCATCCGGTAGCGGCGCCGATCATCGGGGGCAATGCGATCGCCGCCGGCGCCATCGGTGGCAGCATTCTGTCGTACAACTTGCTTTCCGGCCTCATGGGCGGCTTCGGACTGAAGGGATCGGCCGTCGCGCTGGACGGATCGGCGGCGGCGCTCACCGCCGCGGCTGAAGCGCTTGGCGGCGCGGGCGTGGCTGGTAAGGCGGCCAAGGCCGCGGAAGGCGCCGCACCGGCCGTGGCTACGTCGCTGTGGGGCAAGGCAGGCAAGGCCATCCCTTACGTTGCGGCTGGCGAGATACTCATCGACGGGGCTTATCAGCTTCACGAAGCCGCTGTCGCCAACGACGGAACGACGATCCACCAACGCCGCGGGTCAATGCGCGATATCTACACGCGCGCGTTTAACGAAGAACGCGCGGCGATGGGCTTGCCTCTGATCGGCCAGGACAGCGGCCGGCCGGTGCAGGCCGAACTTCACGGACAGGCCGAAGTGAAGGGCGAAGCGAAGGTGACGATCACGATCCCCGGTCTGGGCGATCGCGACGTTCGCGTTCCGCTTCGCGGCACATTCAACGCCAACGGCCCGGGATCGCTGGGCGTGTCGTCGCCCGACGCGCTCGCGCCCGGCCACGGCGGCATCGGACACAGGTAGCCTGTGCATGATCGACACGGAGCGCTTTGCGCCGCCGTGTCGGTCTGTTAGCCCCGACTGATGCACGCCTTCAAAATCACCACCGAAGCCGCGACCGAAACGTTCAGGCCAGGCGCCGACTTCTCCGACGGCGATACGCGTTCGCATTGGACGTTGAGCGGATTGGAAAAGTTGATCCGGCTGAAGCTGTGGGAACGGCGCCTCGATCGCCGTGGGAGCGTCGTACAGAAGCCGCCGCTGGTCGAAGACGTCCAGCGCCTGCCCGGCGCGCGGACGCTCTCCTGAAGGCCGTCTGAGCCGCTGCCGGCCGAATTGAAGCGAGTGCCCGGCCTTCGTCACGCGCTCGCCGGGTCAACGTCGATTTCGCCCAGCACGTCGCGGACAAGCTGAAGCCATTCCGGTGGCGTGTACCACTCGTTTTCGCCGGTGCCGAACGTGCCTCGGACGTGATTGCGGATATCGGATTTCGTCGGCGCGCGGCCTTCGGCAAGCGCGCCGCTGATAGCGGCCTCGACGACGCCTTCGCCGGCGTCGCGGGTCTCGCGCCATTCGGCGACGCGGCGGCGGTCAAGGCCGATGTCTGAAAGTGTGCTCTCGTTTCGATTGTCCGAAGTCTGGACAATCGAATTGTCCCTGTCGCCGCCAGCGCGCGCTACCTCGCCCCGCTCCTGCGCCCGATCAATCTCATTCGCCATTCTGATTTCGGCGCGTGTGATGATGCGCAGGCAATCGGCGTGGCTGTCGTTCGCGGCCTTCGTGACGCGCGCGTAGTGCAGGGCGCGACCTTCAGCGCCGCAATGCGGCAACGAATAGCGTGACGATGCCGGCCGCCAAGGCCACAACTATGATTTTGCCGACGAAGTTAGAGGCGTGTGAGAAGGCGCGATCAAAACGCGCTAGCGCCGGAGCCGGAACAGTCCATCGCAAGATGATACGAATTGCAGAGAACACGATAACGCCGCAGACGATCAGAAAAATAATGGCGACCATCGTCGTTTGGCCTCTGCCTTCGAAAATTGCAAAACCGTTGGCCGACTTTCACTTCGATTTTAGTGCGGTCTCGATAAGGCGTCGAATAGCTTCCGATCGCGACGGCAAGTCGGATTGTTGCCGACGCCAGTTGTCCAGCCTCCGTCCCATTTCCTCAGGGATGCGCACTGCTGAAACAGGATCGCGCCCGGTTGCGGGGCGTCCTCGACGTTTTTGGTTTACCGGAATTGACTTCGCCATGGTTTAGGTTTACCAGAAAAGCGGGCCGAGAGGAAGCTACAACTTCCTCTGCGGCCCTAACCCGTGCCAAGGGAGTGACCAATGGCCCGAGCTAAGGCTCATGCTACCCGAAAACATCGCCGATCGGCAGCGCGCCGACAGCGCAATCCGAAGCCGCGCGCCCGAAAGGTGCGCGGCCTCTACTATCCGACCGCCGTCACGGCGGATCAGTTCTTCGACGAACTCGGCAAGTTGCGGGAAGAGGCTGAAGTCGTCGTCGATCGCCTTATATCGCTTATGGATGCGATCGACGCGCCGGCGGCCGATCTAGAGCCAGAGGATGAAGGCGACGGCGACCCGGACGCCGAAGACAACGGCGACGGAGAGCCAAGCCTCGCGCATCCGGAGACGGACGAATATCGCCAGAGAGACGTCGATCTCGGCGTCCACGATGAGCGCGAGGACGAACACGACGGCCGCGAACCGGATGAAGACACCGAGCCGAGCCTTGGCAGCCCCGAGACCGGTTCCGGCGATCAGACAGGCTGGGCGCGGGGCAGCGGCTACGACCTAGAGGATGAGCATGACGGTCGCGAGCCCGACGTGGATGCCGAGCCGGACGTGGACGCTGAACCCAGCCACGCCGCGCCGGTGACCGGCGCCGGCTGCCAACTCGGCTGTGCGAACTGATTGAACGCCGGCGGGCCGCGCTTCGGCGCGGCCCTTTGATCCAACTCCACGCGGGCGCATTGTTGCATCGGAGGATGCGGTAATGCGCCCGTTTCTGTTCCGCTCGAACTCGGTCGTATTCTGTTAACCATATTTTGGCATGCTGTCGGCTGAGGGATTGGCATTTAAGGCGACGCGCATGGTCAAGGTCGTTCGTTTGATATGGCGGCTCGACTACAGCGTGAGCTTTGCCTATCTCGATCGCAGAGGCGCTGCGCTCAATGCCTTGATGAACACTGTGCCGGATTTCTGGCAGGCTATCGGAGACGGGGCCTTACCGCACTCGTTTGCTGGAAACAGAACTCGCGACGGTGTGGTCCGCACGATATCGCTCGAAACTCAGGCCCTGAACGGGACGATCAAGTGGAGCGCTGGCATTCCGTTGGCGGACGTTCTAAGCGATGCGAACTTTCGCAGCCTCGATAAAATCGTTCATGAGTTAGCCAAAGTATGTGAATTGAAAGTACTTAAACGGGGTGGCTTGCGCCTTATTTGTGTCTGGCCTGGACAGGCACCTGGCGCCGCGGAACAAATTCGCGATAGATATAGAAGTCACGCTGAGGAGGTGCTTGGCCCAATCACGGACGTCGCTACGACAGTTGAGGGAGAAGGCGAGGACAGGATATCGTATCGCGCACAGTTCGGGCCTTACGATAGTAAGAACGTCAGCGGGGCTCTGGAACGAAATCTACAGCCAGAGGAGATCGAGGCTCTGAAGGACAATACCATGTTCCTTGACATTGATCTCTACGAGAGGAATTTTTCCTTCGCCGAGCACTCCCTATTCAGGTGGTCTGAGACGAAGGTTGCCAAGGCTGCCGCTTTTGTTGCAAAGTTCGCGACCAAGGCGGCCCAGGACAAAGGTGGAGACAATGGCGGCGCTGGCGCAAAGCATTGATGCCGCAAATACTGTTGTGTCATCGGCCGCCTTTGAGGCCAGCCCCGGGGGAACCGAATGGCGGGTCGCGGATGGGCCTCCGTCTTTTTCGGAGACCGGCGTCCCTCGCCTAACTTCCGTGGTCTCGGATAATCCTGTCAAGCTGCCTATTGCGTCGTCTCCGGAGGTTGCCGAAATGCAAATAGGCGCGCCTGCTCAAGGGCTAAAATTCGTCGATGCCGTCATCGGAGAGATTCGGCGTGAGACGGTTGTGATCACCTGCTTCACTGGGTCAGGCGAGGTAGAAATCAATTTGCCTGCGGGGATGATCCCGGCTCAACTTCTGAGTTTTGGTGCGCCGGTGCGTCTCTCACTGGACGAAAATTTTGGATATCGTGTTCCGAAGATCGAAGCGAGGGCCGTCGCCCAGCAAGGCGAGATCACCGGCCAAGCTGAGTTCGAAAGCTGGCTTGACGCCCTTTGAAATTATCAATTTTTGTTCTGAACGTTGGGCACGGTAGTTCAATTGTTTTGGAACATGCCGATCAGAACGGCGATAAGTATTTCGGTCTAATAGACTGTAATAATTCTGGCGACGGGCCGCCGCGCGCGTTGGAAAAATTGCATACGCTAGGAGCAAAGAAGCTAGCGTTCGTGGCGCTAACGCATCCTCATAAGGACCACTTCAGGGGTCTCTCCGAGATCATAACCGCTTTTAAGGGCGGGATTGAACAATTCTATTCCTGTCCTTTCGGGGAGTTGCTTCAAAACCGGAGCAGGCTGAAGAAGCTTTCTCAAAATCTCCAGAAAATTGTGAGTAGCACGGACGGGATGGCCGAGCGGAAGGCTGCCTTGGAGCTCGGCCGGATACTTATGTGGGCATACGAAGAAGCCCGCCAGCAACGATTGGAGTGGCGCGAGTGTAAAGGGGAGGAGAATACGATCTCGCCGCCCGGCTTTGGTGACGTAGACCTGAAAACGATCTTGCCTCCCGGTCGCGCAATCGGAAACTTTGTTCAGAGGGTGATCGACGGTGACATGACCGTCGGCGGACACTTCGATGACAACCAGATAAGCCTCGCGTTTCAAATCAGCTACGGCGGGAACCAGATTGTCCTGGGGGGTGACGGCACGGTCGAGAATTGGACTTGGAGGCGGCGTTTCGAGAAAAATTCGAAGAGGCCTCTCGATGCCAATGCAGTAAACCTGCCGCACCATGGGTCAGGGCTCGATTGCCCTCCGGACGTTCTTGAGCAGCTATTTTCAGGCTCAGGCTCGCCGAAGTACGGCCTCACCTCCGCGAACGGTATCTCCCATCCTAGCGAGACCGTCATTAAGTGGATGGAGGACAACGACGTTCACCCCTATTGCACAAACCTGATGCCGATCTGCGGCGCGAATGCTCAGCGGCTACTCGTGCTGCAAGGATTAGAGGCGCAACTTGCAAAATGGATTAGAGAGGTAGCGTCGTCTCAGCAGAGCCAGCCATGTCAAGGCGACGTCGCGATCACGATGGAGAAAGGCGGGCACTTCGCTATAACGCCGGAGTACAGTCATCCATGCGCCTTTCGAGGCGATTTCGATGCACTTCTAGGGATTTGAATTGTTGCGACAGTGTTGCGATCTGCCAGAGCGTTCGATCGCAGTTCAATGTAACTGACTGATATTTATAGCTGTTCTATATATATTGACAGTCTGCATCCAGCCTTTGAACCAGCGCGTGCGCTGCCGCAGCCACGGCATGAGTCGCGACGGCGCTTCCTCATAGGTCGTCGAGTCGATCATCGCCGCGCGGTAGCCGAAGCGCGCCAGCCGCATGCCGAGATCGGCATCCTCGGTAACGTTCCAGGCGTCCCAGCCGCCGATCTGGCGCAGCACGGCGGTGGCGAAATGATTGGACGAGCCACCGAGCGGCAAGGGCAGTGCGAGGGCGCAGAGGCCGTCGAGGAAAACATCGAACTGTGCCGCATACTCTGCCGTGAACATGCGCGCGAGCCAATTGTCATCGGTGTTGTCGATCGAGAGCCGCGCCTGCACGCAAGCGAGGCTGTCGTCATTCGCCGCGAAACCTTCCACGGCGCGGCGCAGTTGACGCCGCTCGGGCCGGTCCTCGGCATCGTAGACGACGGTCAGGCCGCCGCGCGCGAAGGGCAGCGCGGCATTGAGCGCACGCGGCTTGGTGCGCGGCGCGCCGTGCGGCACGACGATGATGCGCAGCGGCAGCGGTCCCGCATAGGCGGCGATGGCGTCGCGGGTATCGTCGTCATCATGCTCGACCGTGAGCAGGACATCGAGTTTCTCGCGCGGATAATCGAGCCGCTCAATGGCGTGGAGAAGGCCGCCTACGGATCGCGCCTCGCGATAGAGCGCGGCGATGATCGTGTAGAT
>Ga0207933_1001766_pt1 | contig 15293 bp, 9 predicted proteins | sample NGESurdeep092012_4_FD_184488 | JGI IMG/M metagenome (GOLD analysis project Ga0207933, IMG submission 184488) | Arctic peat soil microbial communities from Barrow, Alaska - NGEE Surface sample F53-3 deep-092012 (SPAdes) | ecosystem: Environmental > Terrestrial > Soil > Wetlands > Peat ... | reverse complement strand
CGCGCAACTTGAAACGCGCAACTTGAAATGCGCAACGGGACGCACACACTCACTCACCACCCTCCACACTTCCAATCGTCTGCTCGGCAGAACCTTTCTTCGCCTCCAGAAACCGCCGCGAATCGAACAGCGGCCGTTCCATCGACCGCACCCACTCCGTTGTCTCCTCCGCTCCCTTGCCGCTCTCACGAGCCCCCGCAAACTCCGCGCGCATGGTCTGGAACTTCGCTTCCAGATCATCCAGCGCACTCAGCAGCAGCGCTTCCGGCGTCATCGGCAGCTTGGGCGAGCCGAACTCCAGCTTGCCGTGATGCGCCAGGATCATATGCTCGACCAGCAGCCGCAGCGGCTCGGGAAACAGCACCGGAGCCTCGCCCGCCTGTCCTGCGCGCACCCGGGCCTCTGCATCCATCGCGGTGATCGCGTCCGCCAGCATTCTCTGCGCAATCGAGATGTGTCCGATCAGCTGCCCCTCCAGCGTGTAGCTGAAGCTCGAGCGCCAGCTCAACTCGCGCACCTTGCCGATGTCATGCAGGATCGCGCCCGTTAGCACCAGATCGGGATCGGCCTCCGGATAAAACGGCAGCATCGCGCGGCAGACGCGCACCAGCACCAGCACATGCTCCAGCAGCCCGCCCAGCCACGCATGATGCAGCCGCTTGGCCGCTGGCGCCTGCTGGAAGGCGGAGCCCACCGCCGGATCGTCCAGAAAATGAAACACCAGCGCGCGCAGATGAGGATTCGTAAACTCCTCCACGTACCCGCGCAGCTCGGCAAGCATCGCCGCGACATCGTATTGAGTCGTAGGGACGAAGTCTGCGGCGTCGATCTCGCTGTCCGAAACGGCGCGCATCCGTGTCAGCGTGATCTGAAACTTGCCCTGATACTTCGAGATCAATCCCTGCACCTTGACATAGCAGCCCTCGGCGCACGTCTCCAGCACAGGCGCGAACTCCTCCCACATCCGCGCTTCCATCTGCCCGGTCTTGTCGGCGAGTGTCAGTGCCAGGTATTGTCCACCTCCGCCCTTGCGCTCGCGCAGGCTTAGCGAGGACAGGCAGAAGAAACTTGTGACCGCCTGGTTCTCAAACCTCGGCGCATCGGCAATATAGAAGTCTTTCATCGGCTCGACTCAGCATACGACGAGAGCCCCACGCTGGGGCTCTCTGATATCCGCGATCCGCCACGAATGATCATCGCTAACAATTGCCGCTATTGCGGTGACGACGTCCCCGCGGGTGCAGGCTGTTTGGCGGCCGGTGCAGCTGCCGGCGCAGTCGACGTCCCACCCAGCGCGGGGTTTACCGTAGGCGCAATTTGCGGCGTGTTGTCCACCGGCTTCGGCTTCTCCTGCAGCCGCTCCTTAGGAGTCTTGGGCTCGTTCTTGGCGCGCTTGTGTTTCACCTTCTTATGCTTGCCGGTGTTGCCGTTCAGGCCTAGCGGTGCAGCCTGTTCTTTTTCGGTCGTGTTCTCCTCTGGCGTAGGCGCCACCGGTCGAGCCGACGTCTTGGCCTCCGCGCGCGCCAGCGTCTCCTGCGCGCGCTTCTCCTCATTCAGCCTCTCGCGGCTGGAGAACCGTGTCTTGTGCTCCGGCCCAGCCTTAGGCGCCAGCGCGTCCACGTTATTCTCGTCGAACCCCGTCCCCGTCGTGATGCTCGTCATCGTATCCGTGGGCGCCATCGCCGCTCCCGCCGTCTGGCCCTCCATCGCTGTTCCCGCCGACGTCGCCGCCGTCTGCGTCGTGCCCGCAGGCAACGACTTCCGCGGCGCCTGGCCGTAGCGGATTTTCTCGCGGCGAATCTTATGCCGCTTCACCCGCCCGGAGGCATTCTGCACGCGGCCCGCACCGCTCTGTTTTGCAGCCCGGTCCGCCTGCTTCTCAGCCAGCTTCTCCCGAGCTGCCGCAAGATCCTCCTGCGCTCTCTGGGCCTTCTCCTGCTCCACGCGCTGCTTCTTCAGGACCTTCTTCTTCAACGGTGGCGGCGCATAAGCCGTAAACACCGGCTTGCTCTCCTGCCGGCTCGCGCCCGTATCAATAAATCCGGGCTTGATGTCGATGTACGCATCCTCGCGCGCCTTGGTCAGGTAGGCCCGAAGCGCCGGCTGCAATTGCTGGAAATAGATCGCCTCCTGCACCTGCCGCTCCACATCCGCCAGCGGCGGAATACCGGCCTTCTGGTGGCTGTCCACCCGCAGAATCACAAATCCCTGCCGCGTTCGGATCGGTTCGGTAAATCCGCCCGTAGGCAGCGAAAACGTAGCCTTCTCGAGCACATCGCCCAGCGTGCCGCGCTTGAAGTCGCCGAGGTCGCCGCCGGCTGCCGCCGTTGGCCCTCCCGAGGACGCCTTCGCCACATCGGCGAAGTTTCCTCCCGTCTTCAGTTTGGCCTCGACCTCATCCGCCTTCTGCTGCGCCGTGCTCAGCTGCGCATCGGTGGCATTGTCCGGCGTCGGAATCAGGATCTCGCTCAGATGCACCTGCTCCGGCACCTCGAAGTCCTTGCCATGCGCCGCATAGTAGGCCTCTTCCTCGCCGTGGGTCATGTTCAGCTTGCGGCCCACCTCGTTCTGCACCACCTGGTTGGTGATGACCGAGTTCCGGATCCTCTGCTTGAAATCTTCAAACGAGACGCCCTGTTGTTCAGCCGCCTTCTGCAGCGCCTCCATCGAATCCAGATGGTTCTGCTTGCGGATGTCGTCCAGCTGCCGCATCGTCTCGGCATCGCCGTTGATGGCAAGCTCCTTGCCTTTGGACAACAGCAGTTGCTGGTCGATCATGTCGCGCAGCAGGTTGTGCAGCTTGTCATCAATTTCGCTCTGAGGAACGTTCTGCTGGCGCGCCTCGTCCGCCAACTGTTGCTCGGCCCGTTCGTATTCGCTGCGCGTGATGATCTGGTCGTTCACGCGCGCAACCACATCCTCAACGACCTCGCCGTTCGGTGTGATCGGCGTTGCCGCCGGAAGCGGTGGCAGTTGCACGGCCGGAGCCGGCGCAGCGGTCTCCGTCGTCGCGCCCGGAACCGGATAGCTAGGCTGCTGCGCGCGCACCTGCGCATCGAGGCCCGGCGCGGTTAAAACCAGGGCGGCTGAAACCAGAGCGGCTGCCATCACCGCGCCCGCAAGCCGGCCCGTAAGCTTGACATCTAAGTGGATCTTGATCATCCGTTCCTTCGGAATCCTCTCATCGCTTCCGGCGACTGACTCAGCCGATAGCGAATCCTGCTGCGGCACGCCGGTCCTGTCCGTACGCGTGCTGCCGCTCATTTCGTTGGACCCCAGCGCTGGTCTAAGGTCATCCGGTCGAAGTCCATTCTACCTGCCAAAACGCTCACCGTGCGGCGCCCGGCGGCTCACGGTCGAATGCTATACTTCGTCCAACGGATGACGGCTCTTTCTGCCTCGCGTTTTGGGCCCCCGTCCCGCTCTCCGAGGTCGCTCCGCTCTATGAAATCCCCGAAATCCCAGAACGGCCGGATCTCCCGCACCCGCCGCGCGCTCTTCTCGGCAGCCATCTTCCTGGCCGCCTGCGGCGTTACCGGCTCCATCATCGGCGGCCACGTCGCCGCCCAGTCGGCTACCGACGAGTCCTCGCTGCGCGATTCTATGAAGCAGTTCACCGACGTCTACTCCCTCGTCGAGCAGAACTACGCCGACAAGCTGAATCAGGACCAGGTGGACAAGGCCATCTACGACGGCGCCATCCCCGGCATGCTGCACGTCCTCGATCCGCACTCCAACTTCTATGATCCCAAGTCATTCGCGCAGATGCGCGAAGACCAGCACGGCAAGTACTACGGCGTTGGCATGACCATCCAGCCCCAAGGCAACAAGATCGTCGTGGTCGCGCCCTTTGAAGGAACTCCGGCGTACAAGGCCGGCATTCGTCCCGGCGATGTAATTCTTTCCGTCGACGGCAAGGCCACGGAAAACATGGACTCGACCGCCGTCGCGAATCTGCTCAAGGGTCCCCGTGGAACCCATGTCGCGGTCACTATGGCGCGCGAAGGCTCGCCCAAGCCGCTGGTCTTTGACCTCATCCGCGATGAGATTCCCCGCTACTCGGTCGACCTCGCCTTCATGATCCGGCCGGGCATCGGCTACATCCATATCACGCAGTTCATCGAGACCACCTCGCACGAGGTGCAGGAAGCGCTGACCAAGTTCGGCCCCAACGTGCAGGGCATCGTCATCGACCTGCGCGAGAACCCCGGCGGCCTGCTCAACGAAGCCGTCAACACCGCCGACAAGTTCCTGCAGAAGGGCCAGATCGTCGTCTCCCAGCGTGGCCGTGCCTTTCCCGATCAGGTCTACCGCGCCCCCCAGGGCTCAACCCTGAAGTACCCCATCGTCATTCTGGTCAACCGTGACACCGCCTCCGCCGCGGAGATCGTCTCCGGTGCCCTGCAGGACCATGACCGCGCACTCATCGTCGGCGAGACCACCTTCGGCAAGGGCCTGGTCCAGACCGTCTTCCCGATCTCCGAGAACACCGGCCTCGCACTCACCACCTTCCACTACTACACGCCCTCCGGCCGCCTCATTCAGCGCAACTACAACGGCGTCTCGCTCTACGACTACTACTACGTCCGCGCCGACGCGCTGCCCGCCGACAAGTCCAACCGCGAGGTCAAGCTCACCGACGCTGGCCGCCCGGTCTATGGCGGCGGCGGCATCACGCCGGATGAAAAGATTCCCGAGCTCAAGAGCGATCATCTCCAGGACGTTCTGCTGCAACATCGCGCCTTCTTCGATTTCACCCGGCATTACCTCGCCGACCACACGGTCACCCGCGATCTCGTCATCGACGACGCCATGATGAAGCAGTTCGAAGATTTCCTCCGCGCGCAGACCCCGAAGATCGACTTCACCGACAAGGAAATGGCCGACAATCTTGACTGGGTCAAGTCAAGTATCAAGGCCGAACTCTTCACCTCGCAGTTCGGACAGAATGAAGGTCTGAAGGTTCGCGCCGACTGGGATCCGCAGATCCAGAAGGCCCTGACCTTCATGCCGGAGGCGCTAGCGCTCGAGGAACACAAGCTTCCCTCCGAACAGAAGAGCACCGAAACCGCAACCGCGAAGCGCTAATAGATCTATCAGCTCACTCAAGGGCCGCGCCAGTCGGCGCGGCCCTTGTCTGTGGAGCACAGACTCCGTTGAGGTTAGAATCGGAGGCAGAATTCGCCTGCCTTCGCCTCAGGGTCCATCGAGACAGCGGCTCTAAATCCAGTCCATGCCCTCCAGCCCGCTCATCGCCGTCGTCGAGGACGAGGACCACCTCGCCCAGGGTCTGCTCTTCAACCTTCGTGCCGAGGGCTACCGCACGCACCTCGAATCGGACGGCAACGCCGCCCTCACCTGGTTGCTTACAACACCTGAACCACCTGCAGCCGTGCTGCTCGACGTCATGCTCCCCGGACAGGACGGCTTCTCTATCGTTCGCGCCCTCCGCCAGACCGGCCGCTTTATTCCTGTCCTTCTGCTCACCGCGCGCGGGCGCACCGAGGATGTCGTCGAAGGCTTCTCCGCCGGCGCCGACGACTACCTCGCGAAACCCTTCGACCTCAATATCCTCCTCGTCCGGCTCGCCGGCCTGCTGCGCCGTGTCCACTGGACCGCCTCCAACTCAGGTTCTACCGAAGCCCCAGCACCCACGCCCACCGCATTGCAGCCAGTCTTCACCCTCGGCGATCGCACTATCGACTTCGACGCGCTGGAGATTCACACCGCGGGCGGCACCATTCATTTGACCTTGATGGAAGCCGATCTGCTCCGCTACCTGCTCGAGCATCCCGGCAAAATCGTGGCCCGCAAAGAGCTGCTTGAGAATGTATGGCACGTCCACGAGGACACCGATACCCGCGCCATCGACAACTTCCTCGTCCGCCTCCGCCGCTACCTCGAACCCGACCCCGCGCATCCCGTGCACTTCCTCACCGTGCGCGGAGTCGGCTACCGCTTCATGCCCGTCGGAGAATCGCCGCCGGCGTAAGGGATCGTCGTCGCACTCATCATCCATTCAGGAGGAAGCGCATCAAATCCGTATGAGCACCCTGAATCTGGTGATCGAGAACATGCACTGCGGCGCCTGTGTCCGCCGCGTGGCCCAAACCCTGAATGCGCTTCCCTCCACTCACGCGGAAGAGGTGCGCGTCGGCGCCGCCCGCATCACCACCGAGGCCGATCCCACCCAAATTGAAGAGGCGCTGCGATCCGCGGGCTATCCCGCGCACATCGAATCCTGAGCAAGTGAATCAACAGCCGTGAGCCCATGAGTCAACAGCCCTGAGCATGAATCAACAAACCCTCCAGATCGCCGGCATGAGCTGCGCCGCCTGCCAGCAGCACGTCGAGCGCGCCCTGCGCTCGGTCGCCGGCGTCGACGATGCGAGCGTCAACCTCTTGGCGCACACCGCACACGTCGTCTCCGATCATCCGCTCGACACCAAGCCGCTCATCGACGCCGTGCGTCACGCCGGCTACGACGCATCGCTCCCCACCACAACTCCCACCACAACCTCAGCAGCACAAACCAGCACCGGAACTACAGAATCCGCCCACGAAAAAGCTCTCGCCTGGCGAGCATCCCTCAGCCTGGTCGCCGGGCTTCTCGCGATGGTGCTCTCGATGCCGCTGATGATGGCGAGACGCAGCGCCGATCCGCTATTGAACGCCGCGACTCATCTCCTCGCGCCCGTCATGCCCTCCGCGCTGATGAATCTTCCCGCACAACCGCTGCGGTGGATTCTCTGCGCGCTCGCCCTCGCCGTCATGCTCTTCGCCGCGCCTGAAATCTATCTCGGAGCATGGCGCGCCGCACGCCACCGCGCCACTAACATGAATACGCTGATCGCTATCGGCACGCTCAGCGCCTTCGCGGCCTCGTTAGTTGCGACGATCCGCTCCACGGGCGCCGTAAACACGGGCGCCATGAACTCCAGCAGCGACGTCTACTTCGAGTCCGTCATCCTCATCCTCGCGTTTCTCCTCATCGGCCGCTGGCTGGAAGCACGCGCACGTCATCAGGCCACGGGTGCCCTTCGCGCCTTCGCCCAGCTGAACGTCAGCACCGCACGTCTGCTCGAAGTGGACATCACCGTCGACCACCCCAACTACGCGGCAGCCCGCGACACCGTTCTGCCCACCGACGCCATCGAGCCCGGCGATCTCGTTCGCGTTCTCGCCGGCGACCGCATCCCGCTCGACGGCATCATCGTCGACGGCCGCAGCTCCGTCGACGAATCCATGCTCACCGGCGAGCCTCTCCCCGTAACCCGTGCGCGCGGAGACCGCATCACAGGCGGCGCGCTGAACCTCGACGGCGTCCTTATCGTGCGCGCCACAGCGGTCGGCAGCGCATCCACCCTCGCGCAGATGCAGCGCCTGCTCGAACAGGCGCAGGCCACACGCGCCCCCATGCAGCGCCTCGCCGACCGCGCCAGCGCCATCTTCGTTCCAACCATCCTCATCTTCGCAGCCGTTGCGTTCACCGTCTGGGCCATCGCGCTCAACTCCGGCGGCCGCCATCAAGGCTTCGCGCAGCCGCTCGCCATCGCCATCGCCGTGCTCATCATCGCCTGCCCCTGCGCCATGGGGCTCGCGGTTCCCGCGGCGATCACCGTCGCGCTGGGCCACGCCGCGCGCGCCGGCCTCCTCATCAAAGGCGGCGAATCGCTGGAGCGCCTCGCAACCCTCGACACGCTGGCGCTCGACAAGACCAGCACACTGACCGAAGGCCGTCCCCATATCGCTCACTTCACCCTCGCACCCAACGCCGAATACGACGCGCCCACACTCATCGCCGCAGCAGCCGCGGTCGAGCGCTTCTCCACGCATCCACTCGCCGCAGCCGTAGTCGCCTTCGCCTCCACACAACCGCAACCGCCCACACTCCTCACCGTCGAAGACGCGGAAGTCCTCCCCGGTACCGGTATCCGCGCGCGCGTCGGCGGCCGCACCCTCGCCATTGGCAACGCCGCTCTGTTCGCAGACACAAATCCTCCCGCCAGCCTTTCCACACCATCCGAACTCGCTCACGCAACTCCGCTCTTCCTTCTGCTCGACGGCCGCGCGCAAGCCGTCTTCTTCGCCACCGATCAACTCCGCCCCGAAGCCGCCGAAACCATTCGCGAGCTTCGCAGCCTGAACATCGCCACCCTCATGCTCACCGGCGACACGCGCAACTCCGCCGAAGCCATCGCACGCGAAGCCGGCATCGTCGAGGTCCGCGCCTCGCTGCTTCCCGCGGGCAAGCTCGAAGCCATCCGCGAGCTGCAAGCCAACGGCCGTCGCGTAGGCATGGCCGGTGACGGCATCAACGACGCCGCCTCGCTCGCCCAGTCCGACGCAGGCTTCGCCATGTCTTCCGGAACCGATCTAGCCCGCGAAGCCGGAGACGTTCTCCTCCTGCACGCCGACCTTCACCTCATCCCCGCGGCCATCCGTCTCAGCCGCCAGGCAACAGCCGTCATGCGCCAGAACCTTGGCTGGGCCATCGCCTACAACGCCATCGGCCTGCCCATCGCCGCCGGAGCCCTCTACCCGCACTTCCACATCCTTCTCAGCCCGGTGCTAGCCAGCGCAGCCATGGCCCTCAGCTCCGTAAGCGTGCTGGCCAACTCCCTCCGCCTTCGCCATGCACGTCTAACTCCCTGACACCAGCCCCATCCCCTCGCAAGTTACACTTGCCATCAGGCAGCCTTCACGTGCGTATCTTTACCCGCTACATTCTTCGCGAAGTCGTCGGCTACGCTCTGCTCGGCGGCGTGCTGTTCACCTTCATTCTCTTCATGCGCTACCTGCTCCCTCTGCTGGAGCTGGCCGTGCGCGGCGTCGCCTCGCCGCTCGATCTTCTGCGCCTCATCGGCTACCTGCTGCCCAACTTCCTCACGCTCACCATTCCGATGGCAGTCCTCATCGGCATCCTGCTGGGTCTCAGCCGTCTCGCAGCCGACAGCGAAGTCACCGCGATGCGCGCCAGCGGCCTCGGCGTTCTCTCCTTCGTTCGCATCGTCAGCGTCATCGCTGTGCTCTCGTGGATCGGCGGCCTGGCCAACTCGCTCTACATCGCCCCCCGCGCCGCGCAGGCGCTGCTTCATTACGAGGAGCAGAGCAAGACCTCGCAGGCGACCGTCGAGGTCCAGCCGCGCGTCTTCTACGAAGACTTCAAGAACTACGTCCTCTACACACAGGATGTTTTGCCCGGTGCCAACGGTACAGCCGTGTGGCGTCACGTCTTTCTCGCCGATCTCTCGCAAGCCGCCTCTCCGTACATCATCACCGCGCAGCAGGCCATCGTGCAGGCGGGCACAGAGCGCCAGACCCTGCGCCTCGACCTCGAGAACGGCTCCCGCCACGACATCTCTCCCAACGATCCAGCGCAGTATGACATCGCCACCTTCGCCTCCACCGTTCTGCCCATCCAGACCAGCCAGCAGGAGGACACGCACCTCAGCCGCCGCGACACGCCGATCATGGCGCTCAGCACCCGCGAGGTATGGAGCAGGGCGCACGGAGCAGACGGATCGGCCAACGCGCGCACGTATCTCATCGAGTTCTACCGCAGACTCTCCTTTCCCTTCGCCTGCCTGGTGCTGATGCTGGTCGGCGTTCCCCTTGGCCTCGCCTCCAAGCGCGGTGGCAAGGGAACCGGCTTCGCCGTCACGCTGCTGCTGGTCTTCATCTACTACTTCCTGTCGGAGATCGGAGTCGCCCTCGCGCGCCAAAACAAAATCCCCGCCTTCGCCGGTGTCTGGGGAGCCAACATTCTCTTTACCGTCGCCGGCGTCCTGCTCATCCAGCAGATGACGCGCGGCGGCGTTGCGCTGAACCTGCTTTCAAGCTGCGGGCTCGCGCTCGGCAAGGCCTTCGATCGCCTCATCGGCAGCCGCTTCTCCGCATCCGCGGGCTTCAGCGCAGGCGATGGCGTCCGTCGCCTTCGCCGCACGCTTCGCAGCCGCTTCCCGCTCATCCTCGACGAATACGTCATGGGCGGCTTCGTCAAAAACTTCATCCTCATCCTCGCCTCCCTTACCGTCCTCTTCCTCATCTTCACCTTCTTCGAGCTCATCGGCGACATCATCAAATACCGCACGCCGCTGGTCACCGTCGGCGACTACCTCCTCAATCTGATTCCATTCATCCTCTACAACATGACACCGCTCTGCTCGCTCGTCGCCGTGCTCATCACCTTCGGCGCGCTCAGTCGCACCAGCGAAATTACCTCCATGAAGGCCACCGGCATCAGCCTCTATCGAGTCGTCACACCTGTGCTTCTGGTAGCGGCCGTGCTGTCGGCGCTGCTGTTCGCCTTCGACGAAGGCTATCTCCCCGCCGCCAACCGGCGCCAGGAGGCGCTGCTCTCCAGCATCAAAGGCAAGCCCGCGCAGACCTTCCTTCGACCCGACCGAAAATGGATCTCAGGTGAAACCGGCAGCTCGTCCTCCGCCGAGCCGACGCGCATCTTCTACTACCAGTTCTTCGATCCCCAGGCCGAGGGCTTCGCCAAGATCACCGTCTTCGAGTTCCAACCCGGCTCCTTCACCCTCGCTCGCCGCATCTACGCCGAAAGCGCGCACTGGGACGACCGCGCCGGCCGCTGGGTCTTCGAGAACGGGTGGCAGCGCAACTTCAGCGGCGAAACTGTCAGCAGCTATCAGCGCTTCACCCAGGCCACCTTCCCCGAGGTCCGTGAGCAGCCCGCCTACTTCAAAAAAGAAGAGCGCCCGTCGCAGGAGATGTCCTACAGCGAGCTCTCCAGCTACATTCACGACCTGCAGCAGAGCGGCTTCGACACGACGCCACTTCGCGTGCAATTGAACCGCAAGCTCTCCTATCCTCTCCTGACGCTGGTCATGGCCATCCTTGCGGTTCCTTTCTCTCTGACCGCCGGCAAACGAGGCAGCCTCGCGGGCATCGGCACCGCCATCGGTCTGGCGATCGCCTACTGGGTCCTCGCGGGCATCTTCGAGAACCTCGGCAACGTCAACACCCTGCCTGCGGTGCTCGCGGCCTGGTCACCCGACCTGCTCTTCGCCATGGCCGGCTCCTATCTGCTGCTGCGCACCCCAACCTGAGCCCCTCTTCCGCATACACTGGAGACAGTATGCGAACCCAAACAATTCTCCTCGCCCTTGCAGCCACTACTCTTGCAGCCGCTACGGCCACAGCCCAGGCCACCAGACCCGCCGTCCACAGAACAACGCCGGTGCATCGTCCCGCCGCGGTTGAATGCGCCAAGCTGCCGGAGCTCTCTCCGAAGATCCCGGCACTCCCTGCCGGCACTCCCTGCCCCAAACCACTGTTCACCGTCACGCAAACCAGCAGCCTGCACGCGGACTACATCTCGCCGCTGGTAAGTCCGGAGCTGCGGCAGATGCTCGCCCCTGCGCCCATAGTCATCTCGCTCGTCTATGCCGATGAGAAGGCCGGTTCAGGTCCTCTCGTCGAGCACGGCAAGTCCACCGACGTCCTCTATACCGGCTATCTCGTCGATGGCACGACCTTCGACTCCTCCACCGATCCCGCCAAACCCCTCAGCTTCGTTCTCGGCGGACACCATGTCATTCCCGGTTGGGACATGGGCCTCGAAGGCATGCACATCGGCGGCAAGCGCCGTCTGTTCGTCCCTTACCAACTGGCGTATGGAGAGAATGGACGAGGTCCCATCCCGCCCAAGGCCATGCTCGTCTTCGACATTCAGGTGCTGAACCAGACCGATGCGCCGCCTGCGCCACCGGCTGGTGCAGTTGCTCCCAGACCACCTGCGCCGCACCTCCCGCCTGCGGCTCCTCACGCCCCCTCGCCCGCGGGAACAGCCGCTCCGCCGCCGGTGAACTCCACCACCCCGGCGACCTCAACGCAACCCACGCAGCCTTCTTCCACGATCGAACCGAAGAAGTAGAGCTAAATAAAATCAAGGGCGGAGCCGAACAGCTCCGCCCCTCATCCAATACCGCATGTTTACCCGCCTCAGTCCGCTCTTCCCCTATCTGCGCCGCTACTGGCACAGCTTTCTATGGGGCGGCCTGTCGCTGCTTATCTACAACTCCGCCAAGGTCGTTGTCCCGCTGCTGATCGGCAACGCCATCGACGACATGCGCCACGGCCTCTCCACCTCCCGCGTCGAGCACGACGCTCTTCTCCTCCTCGGCGTCGCCGTCCTCTCCGGCGTCTTTCTCTACCTCATGCGCCAAATCATCATCGGTGCCTCACGCGAGATCGAGTTCGACATCCGCAACGACCTCTTCCAGCACCTCGAAACCCAGCCTCCCAGCTTCTTCCAGCGCCATCGCACCGGCGACATCATGGCCCGCTCCACCAACGACCTCAGCGCCGTGCGCCAGCTCCTCGGGCCCGCGATCATGTACTCGGCCAACACCGTCGTCTTCACTGCCGCCGCGCTTCCGTTCATGATCCACATCAGCCCGCGCCTGACGCTCATCGCCTTTCTTCCGCTGCCCTTCGCGTCCATCCTGGTGCAATACTTCGGCGCGCGCATCCACATCCGCTTCGAGCGCATCCAGGCCATGTTCTCCGACATCTCTGCGCAGGCCGAGGAAAACTTCTCCGGCGCTCGCCTCATCCGCGCCTTCGCTCAGGAAGAGGCGCAGATCGCCGCCTTCGAAACCTCCAACCAGGAGTACATCCGCCGCAGCCTGCTCCTCGCCCGCCTCATGGCCATGCTCTGGCCCACGCTCGAGTTCGTGCTCGGCATCTCGCTGATGCTCACGCTCCTCTTCGGCGGTCGCGAGGTCGTCATGCACCGCATGAGCGTCGGCCAGTTCACCAGCTACAGCGTCTACATGGTGCAGCTCACCTGGCCCATGATCGCGATCGGCTGGGTGACCAACCTCGTCCAGCGCGGCGCCGCCTCCGTAACCCGCATCCACTCCCTCATGACTGAGCAGCCGGCCATCGACGACTCCGCCGCCGACCCCGCGCTCCTCCCACCGTCCGCGGAAACTCTGTCATCTCGACCGGAGCGCGGCGGAGTGGAGAGACCCGCAGTTAGATCAGCCCCCGCGCTCATCCGCGGCCACATCCAATTCCGCAACCTCAGCTTCACCTACGCCACCGGCGGCGAAGTCCTCCACAACCTCTCACTCGACATCCCCGCCGGCTCCTCGCTCGCCATCACCGGCCCCACCGGCTCCGGCAAGTCCACCCTCGTCTCGCTCATCCCACGCCTGCAGGACGCTGATCCGGGAATGGTCCTCATCGACGGCCGCCCCATCCGCGATTACCCCCTCGAAACCCTCCGCCGCGCCATAGGTTTTGTACCTCAAGAAACTTTCCTCTTCTCCGAGACCATCCGCGAGAACATCGCCTTCGGCGTCAACGAAACGAGCGACGACGCCGTGCTCAACGCAGCCGAGACCGCGCAGATCGGCGCGGAGATTCTTGAATTTCCACGCGGCTTTCAGACCGTGGTCGGCGAGCGCGGCATGACGCTCTCCGGCGGCCAGAAGCAGCGCACTGCCATCGCCCGCGCCCTTCTGCGCGACCCCCGCATCCTCGTCCTCGACGACGCACTCGCCTCGGTCGATACCTACACCGAAGAACAGATTCTCAGCGGTCTGCGCGACGCCATGCAGGGCCGCACCACCATCCTCATCGCCCACCGCGTCTCCACCGCCCGCAACGCCGACCGCATCGCCGTCCTCGTCGATGGCCGCATCGCCGAGCTGGGTGCCCACGACGAACTCCTCGCACGCGGCGGCTACTACAGCGAGCTCTTCGAGAAACAAAGCCTCGAAGAAGAGATCGTCAACGCCTGACGATCTATCATCAAAATCGCAGCCAACCGCAGTCACTACCCCGCCTGCGTCTCAGGCCGCTCACCGTTCGTCTCCCCATAATCGACAGTCGCACCCGAGAGGTTCCCCCGCAGATGCTTCGCCCCTTCCTGCTCCTCGCCGCCGCATCCCTCTTCATCGTTCCCGCCTTCAGCCAGGCGCCCATTCGCATCACCGCCGATCTGTCCCAGGCCCCGCGCAAACTCTACAGCGCCGAGATCGACATCCCCGTCGAGCCCGGCCCGCTCGAGCTCACCATGCCCGAGTGGATTCCGGGCACCCACGGCCCCACCGGCCGCGTCACCGACGTCGTCAACCTCACTTTCACCGCCAACGGCAAAACCCTCCTCTGGCGTCGTGACGACGTCGACATGTACGGCTTCCATCTCACCGTCCCCGCCGGCGCCACCAGCGTCCATGTGCATCTCGACAGCGTCGTCACCGCCCGCGCCTCCGACAAGATCGCCGTCCTCGAGTGGGAGCGCCTCATGATGTATCCCGCGCACGTTCCCGTCGCGAAGATCCCCATCCAGCCCACCGTCATCGTCCCCGCCGGCTGGGGCATCGGCACCGCCCTCACGCCAACCGGCTCCTACGATCCCAACGCCAAAGTGGGCGGCCCCACCGAGTTCGCCGCCACCACCGTCGAGCAGCTCGAAGACTCGCCCGTCATCGCCGGCGAATACTTCCATGAGTTCGCGCTCGCCCCGGAGATCAGTCCCAAACACTACATCGATGTCGTCTCCGACCAGCCCAAAGACTCGAACCTGCGGCCGGAGGTCCTCGACGAGATCTCGAACCTTGTCCGCGAAGCCAGCGCCGCCTACGGTTCGCACCACTACCACGTCTACCACTTCCTCCTCACACTCTCCGACATCGCCGGCGGCGAAGGCCTCGAGCACGGACAGTCCTCCGACAACGGCACCGGAGAGCTCGGCTTTGCCGACGCCCGCCACCAGCTCTCCAACGCCGACCTGCTCGCACACGAGTTCACCCACTCCTGGAACGGCAAATACCGTCGCCCAACCACGCTTTACCAGCCCGACTTCGCCACGCCCCAGGTCGGTGAGCTGCTCTGGGTCTACGAGGGCATGACGCAGTACATGGGCAACGTCCTCGCCGCGCGCAGCGGCCTGGAGACGCAGGCGCAGTACCGCGACCGCCTCGCCATCTCCGCCGCCAATCTCGACTACAAACCCGGCCGCGACTGGCGTACCACCGACGACACCGCCATTGCCTCCAGCATCTCCCGCCACCCCCCGGCCGCCTGGTCCAACCTGAAGCGCGGCCAGGACTACTACCAGGAGGGCGAGCTCCTCTGGCTCGACGCCGACACCCTCATCCGCCAGCTCACCAACGATCAGAAATCACTCACCGACTTCCAGCACATCTTCCTCGGCAAAGGCGGCAATACAGGCCCACTCATCGTCCCCTACAATCGCCAGGAATTAATCGACGACTTGAATCAAGTCGTGAAGTACGACTGGGCCGGCTTCC
>Ga0207933_1001764_pt1 | contig 15314 bp, 15 predicted proteins | sample NGESurdeep092012_4_FD_184488 | JGI IMG/M metagenome (GOLD analysis project Ga0207933, IMG submission 184488) | Arctic peat soil microbial communities from Barrow, Alaska - NGEE Surface sample F53-3 deep-092012 (SPAdes) | ecosystem: Environmental > Terrestrial > Soil > Wetlands > Peat ... | reverse complement strand
AAGTCCGGCGGCATTGCGACCAATATTGGCGTCCATTTTTTCGACATGCTGACTTATGTATTCGGTCCAACAACGAAGAACGTTGTGCATCTTCACAGTGATGATCGCGCGGCCGGCTATCTCGAATGCGGGCGCGCAAAGATCCGTTGGTTTCTTTCCATCGATCGCAACGACCTGCCGGAAACCGCGAAGGGCAAGACGACTTACCGCTCTATCACGCTCGACGGTCAAGAGATCGAATTCTCGGAAGGGTTTACCGATTTGCATACCCGGAGCTACGAGGAGATTGTCGCTGGTAGAGGTTATGGCATCGAAGAAGTCCGACCTTCCGTGGAGTTGGTATCTGCCCTCCGCTCAAAGCCAATCGAGCTGCTCGCCGGCGAGCAGCATCCTTTTGTGCAACGGTCGCTGACGTGACGAATCCGCAAGTTCGCGAAGATCCGCGCCATCCTGGCGTTAGTATCCACGAGAGCGCCTATGTTGACGATCCGGTAGATATCGGCGCCGGTACGCGGATCTGGCATTTCAGCCACGTCCTGCCGCGCAGCAGGATAGGACGCAACTGCGTCATTGGCCAGAATGTGGTGATCGGGCCAGATGTGGCTGTAGGCGACACCTGCAAAATCCAAAACAATGTCAGCATTTATCCGGGCGTCACCATCGAAGATGGTGTGTTTTGCGGGCCATCCTGCGTGTTCACTAATGTCATCAATCCACGCGGCGACATCGAACGCAAAAACGAGTTTCGCAAAACCACAGTCAGGCGCGGCGCGACGATCGGCGCAAACGCGACAATCATTTGCGGCCACGAACTCGGCGAATATTGCATGATCGGTGCTGGAGCCGTCGTCACTAAGGACGTGCCCGCCTATGCCCTGATGGTCGGCACTCCGGCGCGGCGCGTCGGTTGGATGAGCAAATCCGGCCTAAAGCTAAACGCCGATCTTGTTTGCCCGCTCGACGGCTCGAAGTACCGCGAAGTCGGTCCCGACAAACTCGAAATGACCGCCTGAGCCCTAGGTCGATGACCGTTACAGAAAAATCCCCAGCAATCGCATTCATTGATCTCGATGCGCAACAACGCCGCATCGAGGCGCCGATCAAGCAGGCAATCGACCGAGTGCTGGCGCATGGGCAATATATCTTGGGGCCCGAAGTGACGAAACTCGAGGCGGCGCTTTCTGCCATTGCGGCGCCACGCACGCTATAGGCTGTTCGAGCGGCACGGATGCCATAATGCTGGCCCTTATGGCGCTCGGCGTCGGCCCAGGCGAGGCCGTGTTCGTGCCGTCGTTTACATTCGCGGCGACGGCTGAAGCGGTGGTGCTGGTTGGCGCCACCCCGGTTTTCGTCGATTGCCCCCCGCAAACCTACGACATCGATGCGCGCAGCCTCGACGAAGCCATCGCCATGATCGAGAAGGACGCCAAGCTCCGTCCAGTCGGCGTCATCGTGGTCGGAATGTTCGGCCAGCCGCCCGATTTCAATACTATCGATCCGATCGTCTCCAGGCGCGGTCTCTGGGTAATAGATGACGCGGCGCAGAGCTACGGCGCCGTTTCTTTCCGGCCAAGCCGCTCGGATGCTACGGCGACGGTGGCGCCATTTTCACCGATGACGACCAACTTGCGAGTATTATCCGCTCGCTCCTCGTGCACGGCAAAGGTGTCGATAATTACGAACGTTCGCATCGGAATGAACGGCCGGCTTGACACAATTCAAGCGGCGATTTTGATCGAGAAATTAAAAATCTTCGACGAAGAGGTCGTTCTGCGCGGCTCGGTATTCAAATGTTACAATGCCGACCCTAAAGATGTAGTGGCGTTCCGTTGATTATAGATGGCGGCACCGCGGTTTGGGCACAATACACCATCACGGTGCCTACTCGCAATTCGGTAGCGGCCAGTCTGAAGGCTGTCGGCATTCCGACCGCAATCTATTATCCAAAGCCGCTGCACACACAGACGGCCTATCAGAATTATCCGTCGGCGCCCGGTGGGCTGCCGATGTCCGAAGCTCTGGCGCAGCAGGTTCTAAGTCTGCCAATGCATCCCTATCTCGACGTCACGTCGCAGAATCGTATCATCCAAGAAGTTGTGGCCGCCGTCTAAGGCTAATTATCGAACGGAGTGCGTCCTGCAAATCATCGGAAAAAAACACCTCGTCATCGGCGGCGCTGGTTTGATCGGCTCGCATACGGTCGATCAGCTGTTGCGTAGCGACGTCAATAGCGTGCTGATTTACGACAATTTTGCGCGCGGCACTGAAGAAAACCTGGCGGGCGCGCTGACGGACCCACGCGTGAAAATTTTTGACGTCGGTGGCGACATCACCCAAACTGATGTGCTGCAAGCGGCGATGGATGGCATCGACTGCGTCTACCACTTTGCGGCACTCTGGCTTCTGCAATGTCACGATTATCCGCGGGCTGCGTTCGACGTGAACATTCGCGGCACTTTCAATGTGCTGGAAGCGGCGGTCGCAAAAAAAGTAAGCCGCCTGGTCTATTCGTCATCGGCGTCGGTCTATGGCGACGCGGTCGAGGACCCGATGACCGAGGATCATCCATTTCACAACAGGAATTTCTATGGCGCGACCAAGATCGCCGGCGAAGCCATGGCGACCGCGTTTCATCATCGTTACGGCCTCAATGTCGTCGGTCTGCGCTATATGAATGTATATGGTCCGCGTCAAGACTATCGCGGCGCCTATATCGCGGTAATCATGAAGATGCTCGACGCGATCGATCGCGGCGAAGGCCCGACAATTTACGGCGACGGCTCGGAAGCGTTTGACTTTGTCGCGGTCGAAGATTGCGCTCGAGCCAACGTTTGCGCGATGCAAGCCGAAGCCGTCGGCCGATTTTATAATGTCGGAACCGGAAAGCGGACGTCGCTGCGCGAAGTCGCCGAAAAGCTGCTCAATCTGACTGGCTGCAACCAGCCGATTCAATTCGCGTCGCGCAGCCAGGCGACGTTCGTTCGTAATCGCATCGGGTCGCCCGTGCGGGCGGCGAAGGAAATCGATTTCACCGCGACCGTCGATCTCGATGAGGGTCTGCGGCGGCTGATCGATTGGCGCAAGGCGCACGTCGCAGAGGTCGAGGCCCGGCGCGCCGGCGCGTCGGCGCACTAGGCCGGCTGGACAAAATCCGCCACTTCAGGCGGCATTTGCGAGATAATTGACAAACTTCCGTCACGATGACTGAGAACGAGACCAATTAATTGCCGACAGATCTTTGGACGATAACGAAGCGCTGGGCGCGGCAGGATGTCACGACCCGCGCAGTCGCTCGCGTAATGTTTGAGGAAAATTGGTTATTTGCTGGCCTGGTGGTTTCTACCGTGGTCACGGCGATCACCGAAGGCGTCGGCATCGCGATGCTGGTGCCGCTGCTCGCGGCGATAAATTCGAATTCGACAGCTTTCAGTTCAGTCCCAATTCTAGGCAAGATCGCGGCCTTGTTTTCCGAAATACCGCTGGCGCCCCGCCTTGAGATTATTGCCGTCGCGCTCGCGGTTCTGTCGATCGGTCGCGGTTTCATGAGTTATTTGACCGTCGTCTGCGCCGAGTTGATGTCGTTGCGCATCGATCTCAAATTGCGTCGCAAAGGCGTGAATCGGGCGTTGCTGTTGAATTTCGAGGACGCGCAGGCCATCGGCACGCCGACGATGCTCAATTACGTTATGGGCTTTAGCGGTCACGCCGGTCAAATGGCCTATATGTTGGCATTGCTGTTGACGAACTGCGTGATGCTTTGCCTTTACGCGGCGCTCTGTTTCATTGTGTCGTGGCCGCTGACGCTGGTCGCGGGCGCCATGCTGTTCGGCGCGGTTCAGTTCGTCAAACTTCCATTGGTCCACCGCGTCCGGCACAGCAGCGAGATTCGCGATGCGAAAACTGTCTGGCTCTGGCACCATATGCTGACCGGGGTTCGCGGCCTGAAGCTGTTGCGCGTGTTCCGTGGCGAGGGAGAGCAGGAACGCAAGATTAACGCCGCCATCGATGACTTCGCCCACGCCGAGACTAAGGGTTTGTACTTGCGGTCGCTGGTGGACCCGATGTTCCAGGTGGCGGTCGCGATCATCGTTTCGACTCTGCTTTTTTCGAGCACGATCATGTTGGGCGATAAGGTCGTCGACAAGATTCCAGGCATCATTCTGTTCCTCTTCGTAATGAGCCGGATGGCGTCGCCGGTGCAGACCATCAACCGCGCACGAATCAACATCGCCTCGCATATCAATGGCGCTAAGCTGATGTTCGACTTCCTACGCGCAGAAAATAGCCCGCGTGAACCGGACGGCCATCTGCCGATTGCCAAAATTGGGCGCAGGTTGGCGTTCGAGGGGGTGCGGTTTGGCTACCGCAATTCCGACAGTCCGGTGATCAAGGATGTCAGCTTTGAAATACCGCTCGGCGGAATTACCGCGCTGGTCGGTCCGTCTGGTGCGGGCAAGACGACGTTGATCGGACTGCTCGCCGGATTGTATCGGCCGCAATCAGGCCGCATCGTTGTCGACGATAAATCTCTGGCGGATATTAAAATGCACGACTGGCGATCGCGCGTTGCATTCGTCATGCAGGACACCATCATTCTCGACGACACTGTGTGGCGGAATCTTCGGATCGGTCGCGAGGATGCGTCCGCTGAGCAGCTCGAAGCCGCCGCCAAGCAGGCGCATGCGCTGGACTTTATAAAGGCATTGCCCAACGGTTTCGACACGCTGCTCGGCGAAAAGGGCATCCAGCTTTCCGGCGGACAATCCCAACGCCTGGCGCTGGCGCGTGCGCTTCTAGCCGACCCCGATCTGCTGGTGCTGGACGAGGCAACAAGCAACCTCGACGCCGAGACCGAAGCTATCATCAAACGAATGTTGGCGTCGTTTGTCGGCAACCGAACGATCTTTGTTGTCGCGCACCGGCTCGCCACGGTAATGCGCGCTGAGCGCATTATTGTTCTAGAGGATGGCAAGGTCGCCGAAATCGGCAATCACGCCGAACTGATGAAAGCCAATGGCTTGTATAATCGACTGGTCAACCTGCAGACATTTGTCGATGATGAAGCGCCGCCGTTGACCTCGCCCCGCGAGGCGTTGGCCCACGAAATGCGCCGCGAACCGATGTTGGGTGCGGAGTAGGCAATTATCGTATCGGATCGTCAGAAAGAAGGTCGTTTTCGGGCGCACGTGCCAATCCGGTCTGGCGATCGGGCGTTTTGGCGATACAGCAACGAACACGCTGTCCAGAATGTTCGCTCTCAGCCGGTTCCGGCGGGTTTCATGCGAATCATGTTCGAGTCAGACGAGATATTCGACGCCGCGCCTAATGAAATTACGTCCAAATCTACGTGAGACATGATGAAGACGAAGCTTGCCCGCACAGCTGTGGCATGAGTTACGTATGACCTCTTTGCCGAAAGTTTCGCCGTGTCCAAAGTCCTGATCGATGAAGCCCGTCAGGTCCCTCGCTTAATGAGACTGCAAGCAAACTTCAGGATTCAAGCAAACTTCAGGATTATTGCTGCACCGAAACCATTTTCGGGACTGCGATTATGCTGGTGTATATGGCTGCAGCGCAGCCATTAAGATTGCCTGATAAATCGCTCTAATGTCACTGGCGATCACCCTCGATATTGATTGGGCTCCCGACTTCATGATCGACTGGGTAGCAGAGCGTCTATTGGCGCGTTCTGTTCCGGCCACTTGGTTCGTCACTCATCCCAGCGCAGCGGTCGAGCGGCTGAAACAGCGCCCGGATCTGTTTGAGCTCGGTATCCATCCAAATTTTTCTCGCGGGTCAAGCCACGGTGAGAACCCGTCGAACGTTTTGCGGCATTGCATGAGTATCCTGCCGACTGCGCGAATCATGCGGACCCACCAACTGGTTCAATCGACGCCAATTTTGACCGAAATCATGCAGTCCACACCCATCGCGGTTGATTGTTCGATCTATCAGCCGCACGCGACCGCGGCCGAGGCTACTGTCTTATGGTATGACGGCAGGGCGTTGGTGCGGATTCCTTACGTGTGGGAAGATGATTTTGAAGTTGAGCGTCCTCGTCAAATTTGGCGTTTGAGAGAAATGGCGCAGCCGCCTCTATGTGTGTTCGGGTTTCATCCAATACATGTATTTTTGAACAGTAGATCATTGGATGCTTATCGGCAGCTTAAAAGAGAATTTCCCAACTTGGCCGATGCCACGCCGATAAGGTCGGCTGAATTGGTCAACGATGGAATCGGCCCCTTAACAATGTTTGACGACGTCATGGAATCGATCTCGGTTGCGCCTAGGATTCGATTGTTGGACGTCCGGGACAAAGTATTAGCGCAATGATCATGCATCAGCAGCGAAAAGTTTCGATTGCGACCCCTGATCTCGGCGACGAAGAGTGGCACGCGGTGCGGGAGTCGATCACGAGCGGCTGGCTCACCCAAGGGCCGAAAGTTGCCGCTTTTGAGAAGGCATTTGCGCTTCGGCATACGGTCGAGAACGCCATTGCCGTGACGTCGGCGACGACCGGATTGCATCTGGCCTTGAGTGCGCTCGGCATAGGACCGGGCGATGAAGTGATCGTGCCGGCCTTTACCTGGGTGTCGACTGCGAATTGCGTACTCTATTGCGGCGCGACTCCGGTCTTTGTCGATGTTGACCGCACGACGTTCAACATTGATCTTGCTGATCTGCGAAAGCGGCTTTCGCCGCGGACCAAGGCAGTAATTCCGGTACATCTTTTCGGTCTATGTGCGGATATCGATGCAATCCGGACGGCAGTCCCGCCCGGAGTGGCATTGGTCGAAGACGCCGCCTGCGCGGCCGGCGCGGCCTATAAAGGCCGTCCAGCCGGTGCGCTCGGCGAAGTTGGCGTATTTTCCTTTCATCCGCGCAAGTCCATTACCACGGGTGAGGGCGGTATGGTGACAACCAACGACGCCAAGCTCGCCGAGCGTGCGAGAACGCTGCGCAATCACGGCGCGTCCATCTCGGAAGAAGAGCGCCATGCAGGCCCCCTGCCATATCTGCTGCCGGATTTCGCCGAACTGGGGTTCAATTACCGAATGACTGACTTGCAAGGAGCGATCGGCGCGGTCCAACTCAGCAAGCTCGATCGCTACGTCGATGAGCGCGCGGCCAAGGCGGCTTATTATCGTGAGGCGTTGGCGGCGCTGCCGTGGCTGCGATTGCCGGAAGAGCCGGCAGACGGTCGTCATGCCTGGCAGGCATTCGTCACTTATGTCGATCCGGATAAGGCACCTCGCAGCCGCAACGACATAATGGAATATCTGCAACAACGCGGCATCGCGACCCGTCCGGGAACGCACGCCGTTCATATGCTGACCTACTACAAGAATCGTTATGGGTTCAGCGCGGACTGCTATCCAGGCGCGCGGGATTGCGATGCAAATTCGATGGCGATCCCGATTCACAACCGCATGTCGGACGACGACTACGAATATGTTGTCGATGCGCTGCGGTCGATGGGGCAATGATCGTGTTGACGTCACTCAGTCTGAAATCTGGCGGTCTTAAATAATGTGCGGAATTGTAGGTATCTTGAATTTTGACGGCGCGCCGGTCGACAAGCGCGTCCTTAGTCGCATGGTCGAATCTGTTGCGCATCGCGGGCCGGATGGTGCTGGCGAGTGGATCAGCGGACCCGTCGGTCTTGGCCACCGACGACTTTCGATAATCGATCTGTCGAGTGCCGGTTCGCAGCCGATGATCCTCGATAACGGGCGTTTTGTTATCAGCTACAATGGCGAGGTTTACAATTTTCAAGAATTGCGAGCCGAACTCGAGCGTCTCAATCATACTTTCGCGTCGCGCTCCGATACCGAGGTCGTCTTGCGCGCATTTGCGCAATGGGGCTCGAAGGCGGTCGAGCGGTTCAATGGCATGTTCTCTTTTGCCTTGTGGGACGCAGCGCGGGGCGAGTTGTTTCTTGCCCGTGACCGCTACGGAATAAAGCCGCTTTATTATACCCGGACGAAGAATTCATTTCTGTTCGGCTCCGAAGTTAAGGCGATGCTTCGGCATCCCGACTACCGGGCGACGATGGATAAAAAGGCGTTGCTGGAATATTTCACCTTCCAGAACTTCTTCACTGATAATACCCTGTTTAAAAACGTCAAACTGATGCCAGCCGGGCATTGGCTGAAGATCGACCTGCGGGGCCACATCACGACCGAGCGCTATTGGGATTTCGATTTCCGCACGCAAGGCCCGGTTCTTTCCGAAGCCGAGTGTATCGAGGAAATCGACCGGTTGATCCAACAGGCCTTGTCCCGCCAGCTTATCAGCGATGTCGAAATCGGGAGCTATCTCAGCGGCGGCATGGATTCGGCGACACTGACTGCGCTCGCCGCCAAACAACTTCCCTACATGAAGACATTCACCGCTGGCTTTGACCTCAGTTCGGCATCCGGGATGGAGTTGGGGTTTGACGAGCGTTCCGCCGCCGAGCGTATCTCTTATTTGTATAAGACCGAGCACTATGAGGTGGTGCTCAAGGCCGGCGATATGGAGCGCTGCCTGCCCAAACTGGTCTGGCATCTCGAAGAGCCGCGAGTCGGACAGAGCTACCCGAATTTCTATATCTCTCAATTGGCCGGGAAATTTTGCAAAGTCGTTCTCGCCGGAACCGGCGGCGACGAAATTTTCGCGGGCTATCCTTGGCGCTATTTCCGCAGTGATGAGCCGGTGGGATTCGAACAGTTCGTCGACGGTTATTATCAATTCTGGCAGCGTTTGATTCCAAACAGTGAAATCAAGCAGGTATTTCGGCCGATCTCCTCCGATGTGAAGGATGTATGGACGCGCGATATTTTTCGCGACGTCTTCGCCAACAACCAGCACAATACAGAAACGCCGGAGGACTACATCAATCATTCGCTGTATTTCGAGGCGAAGACATTTCTGAACGGCCTGCTGGTGGTTGAAGACAAATTATCGATGGCGCACGGGCTGGAAACGCGCGTGCCGTTTCTCGACAACGACCTTGTAGATTTTACAATGCGAATCCCGCAATCGATGAAGCTTGTCAAGGCTGACAAGACCAACAGGCTCGATGAGAATGCTCCCGGTCTGTTGAGCCAGCGCGACGTTGTTCGCCGCCGTGACGGCAAGCAGATCCTGCGTAAGGCAATGCAGAGGCACATTCCTGACGATATCACCAGCGGCGAGAAGAAGGGTTTCTCTGGGCCCGACGCGAGCTGGTTCCGCGGCGAAAGCATCGACTTTGTTCGCCACACATTGCTGGAGAACAAGAACGCCGCGATATATGAGTTTCTTGATCGCGGCGCGGTGGTCGGGCTCGTCGGCGAGCATCTTAGCGGCCAGCACAATCGGCGACTGTTTATCTGGTCGCTGCTGATGGTGGAATTTTGGTGCAAAGCCTTCTTGAAAGATGGCCCGGCGGCCATGGCCGCTTAGCCGTCTGCTCGCAAACGTTAGAGCTAAACATTCGTGCAAATAGTAGAAGCCAGTTCACGCCAACTAGAACGCTGGGACGAGCGCGTTGGGCAATCGCTCAACGGCACGATTTTTCATCGTCGCAGTTTTCTGACCTATCACGGCGATAGATTCGCCAAAGCGGAGCGCTATCTGCTGGCGCTCGATGGCACCTCGGTGCGGGCGCAGATTGCGCTAACAATCCACGATGGAGGTAATGAACGCATGGCGCTATCTCCTTACGGCGGCAGTTATGGCTCATTCGTGCTCATGGAGCAGCCGACCTATTCAATGGCGCGCGATTTGGTTGTGTCTTTCAATGACTATTTGCGCGAGCAGAGGATCGATCGCTTCGTTACGACGCCGCCGATCGCCTGCTGCGCGGTCAATCCGCTCGACGTGCTTTATTTCGCCATGCTGACCCATGGTTACCGATCCGTCAGTCGGGACTTGTCAAGCATCGTCAAGTTCATGACGGATCGACAAGTTTCCGACCAGGTCTCCTCGCGGGCCCGCAACATGGCGCGCAAAGCCCAAGCACGCAACATAACGGTCAAACGCGGCAATCTCGCCGATTTTTGGCGCGTGCTGCAGCAGACCTTCGAGCGCCACGGAACGCGACCGACCCATAGTCTTTCGGACCTTGAGTATCTGTCGGACAAGCATCCTGGCCAGATCTATTTCGACGTTGCTTATGACGACAAGGGCGAGCCACTGGCCGGGGTCGGCTATTTTGTCATCAATAGCCGCGTCAATAGCTCTTTTTACCTGTGCCAGAATCCTGTGCGCGCCGAGGATCAGGCTCTCAGCCTCCTGATCCTCTATGCACTGGAAGACAGCCAGAATGCCGGATTTTCCTTTTTCGACTTTGGTACGTCGACGATCGGCATGGTGCCCCGCGACAATATTCTTCGCTTCAAGGAGAGCTTTTCAAAACTGGCGACGTTCCGTGAGACGTTTGAATGGGCCGCCGCTTGAAGATTCCCATTCTTCCTCTGGAAGCTTATAGCGTCGAGTGGCAAGACAGGCTTGATGCTGCGCCGGATAGCGACCCGTTCGACATGAACGCGGTTTGGCACAATTCCTTCGGCCCGTCCGGACGCTGGCTTCTTGGGGCGGCGCTTGCGACGCGCAATCTCACGCGATCCGATGAAATCGCCATCATCACGACCAGCGACGAGACCTATGTCACGACCTGCGTTACGGCGACGGCATTTAACTTCGCCGCGATTAGTCGCACGGTTACGCCTCGTACCCGCGTCGTCGTTTTCATCCATGAATTTGGCTACGTCAGCGATGACGCGCGTGCTCGTATCGAGGATTGGCAAAGTCGCGGGCTCTTTGTCATCGAAGATTGTGCGCACGTCGTCGGGCTGGACGTTGACGGCGTGAAGGTCGGCGGATTTAGCGAGATGGCCCTCTATTCCTTGCCTAAGATTGTTCCGGTCGATGGCGGCGGGCTTTTGCGTAGCCGGCAGCCCATAACTTTACCGGCAATGAACGATACTCAGCAGGCGGCCACCGATCTGGGAATTGAGGCTGCGGAGCGCTATTTGAGCAAGTTTCCGTTCCTGAATGCACGGCGGCTCGAAAATGCAGAAGCCGCGATTGCTTCGCTTCCCGCCGACTTCCATCGGTTTGAACCGTCTCGACGTGCCGTTCCGTGGCATCTCGGCCTTGTCACGGCGCAAAAGCTGCGGGTCCTCAAGGATCACCCGTCGGTGGAATGGGGGCATACGTTCCGAACGGATCTGCTCTATCTGCCGACCAATCCATTCGTGCCCGCGCAGGCCTATCGCGCGCTCATGGCCGCTCTGACGTAATCAGCGAAGGACTGATAGCTTGCAGGAAATGCATCCGTTCACGCCAACGCATTATCGTGAGATTCTCACGGCGGCGCTGAAATCTGGCTATAGTTTCCGTCTCTTTGGGGAGCCGGCGGAGGACCTAACGGTTTATCTGCGTCACGACGTCGACAACAGCATCGCGGATGCGCTGGCGATGGCCAAAAGCGAGCAAAGCCTTGGTGTTCGCTCGACCTATCTGTTTCTGATGCGGTCGCGCAATTATAATGTTCTAAGCGGCCAGAGCATCGCGCAAATTCGAGACATGGCCGCGATGGGCCATGACATTGGTCTTCACCATAGCTGCGAGACCGGCGAGACGCTTGCCAACGGCCAATCGCTGGCAGCCCGCATTCGTGCAGACGCGGCACTGATGAGCGAGCAGATCGACATCCCGGTCGGCCGGTTTTCGCTGCATAATCCGGCCGAGAGCGATAATTTCAAACTCGATGTGCCGGGTTTGATCAACACCTACAGCGCGCCATACTTCAAGAATATCAAGTACATTTCTGAGTCGAATTTCAAATGGCGCGAGGGCTGTCCTTGCGCCATGTTTCGTGAGCGTCGCCACAACGTAATGCAGGTGCTGGTGCACCCGATGTCCTACGTGGCGGATCTGTCCGGGGACCGTGATGCTTTGCTGTATTTTCTTCGCCAGAAGGTCTGCGTACTCAGTAAGGTCAACCAAGAGCAGAACCGCACATTGCGGGCGGAGCCGGTGACGATGGACGAGATCGCCGACTATCTGAAGGCTCATCCATGAAGACGTCCAGCCACTTCGTCGGTGCCGAACATTCGAAGCGTATGGCCGCCTATCAATCAAGTCCGGAATTGCAAGGCTTGATGGAGCGAATGAACGCCGCGCTGGAGCCAATCGAGCGCTACCAGCCGAGCGGGGTGGCGCGCCCAAACCTGTTTATCTTCGGACTGCCGCGTTCCGGGACCACATTGCTGTATCAACTGGCGGCGCGCTGCTTCGATATCGGATACATCAATAACGTGTCGGCACGGTTCTGGCTAGCCCCCCTGACCGGAGTGGCTTTCGCGCAGTCGCTTCTTGGCGAGCGTCGCGACAGTTCGTTCACGTCCGACTACGGTAAAAGCGTCGATCTGAGCGGTCCGCATGAGTTTAGCTATTTCTGGCAGCGCTGGCTTCGGATGACGGACATCGAAAGCGCCTGCCGTTTCGGCGGGCCTGGCGATGGTATCGACTGGACGAGTCTGGTCAGCATCATCGGCTGTCTGCAGGATCGTTTCCGGGCCGCCATGGTGCATAAGACCAACTATGTCGCCAATCTGATGCCGGACTTTGCGCGTCAGTTGCCGATGCCGATCTTCGTCTACATTGAGCGGGATTGCGCCGACGTGGCGCTTTCAATTCTGAAGGCGCGGCGGATATACTATGGCGACAACCGGACGTGGTGGGCGACTTATCCGCCGACCTACGCCGAGGTTAAGGACCTGCCATTCGCCCAGCAGATCGGGCGTCAAGTCCGGGATCTGCGTGCAGTATATGAGCGGTCAATGGGTTCAGTGCCGCAGGATCTGGTGGTCAGGCTGAGCTATTCGGAATTATGCGAGAGCCCTCGGGTGGTCCTGCGCGCGATTCAGCAACGAGTCGCGCAAACCTATGGCTTTGATCTCGGCATATTGGATGGCGTTCCCGAAAGCTTCCCGCTGCAGCGCTGTCCGGAGCCGAAACTGCCGGACGAACTGGCAGTACTGACCGAATTGCGCGAATTGGGATTGGTCGCTTGACCAAAGTGGCAATTCATCAGCCGAACTTTCTGCCGTGGATGGGACTTTTTCACCGGCTGGCCATGGTCGACCGCTTTGTCGTTTTCGATCACGTCCAGGCCATGGGCGGACGTAGCTGGCTGTCGCGCAATCGTATTCTGATCCAGGGCGCGCCACGTTGGCTGACGCTGCCGGTGCTCAAGGCGGGACGGCTGGGACAGGCTGTGACCGAAGTCGAAATCGACTACCAGCGCGATATCGTCCGTAAGCATTTGCGAACGCTGGAGTTGTCTTACATCAAGTGTCCGCACGGCCCGCAGTTTCTGGCGATGGCCGAGCGAATTTACAATGCCGGTCATCGATATATTGCCGAATTCAATACCGCGTTTATCAAGGATGTGAGTGAAGTGTTGGGGCTGAAGGTCGATTTCGTCTCCTCGACCACAATCGTTGCCGACAATCCGGAAGTTCTAACTTTAGCCGGCAACGATCTGGTTCTCGCGATCTGCCGCGCGGCTGGCGGCGAACAATACTTCTCTGGCGAGGGTTGCACCGATTTCATCCATCCGGCGGCCTTTGAGCGCAACCAGATCGAATTCTATTTCCAGAAATTTGTCCCGCCTGCCTATCCGCAGCGCGGTGTCGGCGCGTTTGCGTCGCATCTCTCGGTATTTGACGCGCTTTGCAACATAGGAGCCGATGGCGTTCGGAAATTAATTGAAGTCCCGTCTTACGAACGACCTGCTGCACCGATATCAGCAGGCCTCTAATTAGGAAGCCTCCAACATGGTGAAGTCGGTCGATGGGTGGGTTCGCCATTGGGATGCTAAATCGGCGATCGAGGACCCAGTCGAACTCAATGGTTATTGTGTCGGCGGCAAGCCGCTTGCTTTTGAGACCTATCGGAAGGCCGTCATCGTACCGACCGTTGACCGCCTGGAAGTTGAGCCCGGACAGTCGGTCTTGGAAATCGGCTGCGGCTCCGGTCTGATCTTAAATGAGCTTGAGCGGCGCGGCGCTGATTGCGTCGGAGTCGATCCCAGCAAAGCTATGCTGGACAAGTATTCCGGCAACGCAAAGACCATTTTGAGTGCGGCACGTGAATGCGACTTCGCGGACGGCTCGTTCGACCGGATTTTGATGGTGAGCGTCGCGCATTATTTTCCGTCGCTGACCTATTTTTCGGACGTTATTGCAAGATGCGTCAAGTGGTTGCGCGCGCCGGGGATTCTTCTGATCGGCGATATTCCCTTCGTGTTGTCGGCGAACAGTCGCAATGACTATCTGGTCTATGACAAGCATGCGCTTTTGGACGTTATGGACAGTTTCGGCCATGCCACATCTCTTGTGGCGCAAAGCCAAAGCAAACGCGCGATAAACCGTCGTCTCGACGTCATTCTCTACAAGGACCGGGCCTAGGCTCGGTCACATCCAAGGGATCCTATGCAGTTCTTTACGATGCCGCTGATGTTCGCCGTGCTCGCCGCGGCCGTGGCCGCCGCTGTCATGCGGATGGTGGCGATCTATTGCAACCGTAAATTGTTCTGGCAAGGTTTCGTTGGCGACTCGTCGATTCATTTTACGATCATCCGACAGCTGCGCAAGAATCGGCGGTCGAAATATATCGATCAGTATTTGATCCGTTACGAGCCGATGTCTTACCCGACGGCATTTCACCGCTATTGCTCGATATTCCCGCTGCGGGCTATCGAGTTGCATCCATATCTGCCCAGCTATGTTATTTTCGTCGCTTCGGCGGCCGGTTTTGCGCTCTATTTTCATTACGTATCCACGGTTCTGCTGAGTGGCGGCTCGGCTCTAGCGACCTTGGTTGCGACGGGCGCCTTCATCCTGATGCCAGGTCAATACACTTTTGCTGGTCCGGGGCTGGCATATATGAGCCTATCGGAAAGATTGCTGGCGCGGGTCAGTACGGCGACGTTCATCATCGCTAGCCTTGTGGGATCGCAATTCCATGACGTGCCGTCACTTTTAATTGCAGCTACGGGCGCCGCGGTTGGATTAACGGTCGCGCTGTTCTCTCGGCAAGCATTGCTCTTCGTCGTCCCGATCATGAGCCTGCTGTTGCTCGATTGGTATCCGCTGGCGACGCTTGGCCTTGGGCTGCTGGCAGCTTTTGTACTGTCGCGGTCTTATTTCATATTAAGCATGAAACATACCATTCAACAGTGGTCGCTCTACGCCACTCATACGAAGCGGAGCGCGGTCATCCGGGCGAACCTCTCTCGCTTCACGACCTGGAAAGATCTACGAGCCGCGCATTCG
>Ga0207933_1001763_pt1 | contig 15315 bp, 15 predicted proteins | sample NGESurdeep092012_4_FD_184488 | JGI IMG/M metagenome (GOLD analysis project Ga0207933, IMG submission 184488) | Arctic peat soil microbial communities from Barrow, Alaska - NGEE Surface sample F53-3 deep-092012 (SPAdes) | ecosystem: Environmental > Terrestrial > Soil > Wetlands > Peat ... | reverse complement strand
CAACGCCCGCCCGCCAATCGCCTGCACCATCGCCAGCCCTTCCGCATCCCCCGCGAAGGTCTCTTCCAACAGCGCCGCCAAAGCTGTCGACACCATCTGCGGCAGATGCGACACCCACGCGCACACCTCATCATGCCGTTCCGCATCGAGCTCCATCACCTTCGCCCCAAACCGCTCCACCCATCTACGCCACTCCATCTCCAGCGCACTCGCCTCGCCGGGAAGTGGCGTAAACAGCCATGCAGCCCCACGAAACAGCCCGGCCTCCGCCAGCGCCGCTCCGCCTGACTCCTTACCCGCCATCGGATGCCCAGGCAAAAACCGCGCCTGACTGCCTATCTCGGAGCCACCACCGTTGTACAACCGCCGCGCAAGCTCCACAATCGCCCGCTTCGTGCTGCCCACATCCGTCACCACCTGCCCTTCGCCGAGCACAGGCGCAAGTCGCTGCATCCAGTCCAGGATCGTCATCACCGGCACTGCGAGCACGATCACCTCCGCGCCACGCACTGCCGCCTCATCCGCACTCACTGCCGTAAACGCGCCCGCAGCGAGCGCCGCAGACCGCTCCGCCTCACTGCGATCCACTCCGACGATCTCGCCCGCAAACCCACACTCCCGCAACGCCAGCGCGATGGACGCCCCGATCAACCCCGTCCCAACAACCGCCACGCTCTTCATCGAGTCTCCCGCGATTCCCGATCCTGACCCCGACGATGCGTAAACGCGCGCGCCTTCGCGCCGCGATAGTCCCCCGCAACATGCCCATGCCCGCGCAGCACATACTTATACGTCGTCAATCCCTCCAGCCCCACCGGCCCACGCGCATGCAGCTTGCTGGTGCTGATCCCCACCTCCGCCCCAAACCCGTACCGGAACCCATCTGCAAACCGCGTGGACGCATTATGAAACACCCCTGCCGCGTCCACCTCTCGCAGAAACCGTTCCGCCGCCTCATGGTCTTCAGTCAAAATGCTTTCCGTATGCGCCGATCCATGCGCATGAATATGCGCAATCGCCGCCTCGAGTGAATCGACAATCCCCACCGCCAGCTCCGGCGCCCCAAACTCCGTATGCCACTCCTTAGCCGGCAGCACGCTCGACTGCGAAGAAACCGGCAGCAGCTCGCGCGTTCTCGCATCCGCATGCACAACAACATCGCGCTCGCGCAAACGTCCCATCAGCCTCGGAACAAACTCCTTCGCAATCTCACGATGCACCAGCACCGTCTCGACCGCATTGCACGCGGCTGGATAGTCCAGCTTCGCATCCTCAATCACGCGCAGCGCCATCTCCTCATTGGCCGCGCGGTCGACATAAATATGGCAGATCCCCTCGGAATGTCCGAGCACTGGAATGCGTGTGTTGGCCTGCACATACTCCACCAGCGCCTTCGACCCGCGCGGAATCACCATGTCGAGAATGTCATGCATCGCCAGCAGCTCCGCCACGCTCTCGCGCCCCAGCACCATCGAGATCGCAGCTTCCGGCAGACCTTCACTCGCGAGCACCTGTCGCAGAACGCCGACCAGAGCTACAGCCGTATGCTCCACCTCTTTGCCAGGCTTCAGAATCACAGCATTGCCGGACTTCAACGCAAGCGCGGCAATCTGCGTCACCGCATCAGGCCGTGCCTCAAAAATGACGGCGAGAACTCCAAGCGGAACAGAGATCTTCTTGAGATGCAGACCTTCATCCGCGCCGCTCGCCGAAGTCGCCTGCGCCGAATCCGGATTCGCATCGTCCAGCTCAATCGCGTCGAGCGTTCGTCCCAGTGGATCAGGCAGTGCTGCTACCGAGCGAACCTGCTCGGTCATCTCACGAAGCCTACCCTCGGTAAGCTTCAGTCGTGACAGCGTCGCGTCGGGCAGCGCCTCCTCGCCCGTTCGCGCTAAGGCGAGCTCCATATCCTTTGCGTTCGCTCGGAATAACGCGCTCGCGGCGGCTCGCAACCCAACCGCCATCGCCTCAAGAGCCTTGTTGCGGCGAGCATGATCCAGAGATGCGAGGGAACGGAAAGCACTCTTGGCCGCTTCCGCGCTTTCGCGAACGCTGCTCATCGCGAGGCCCCAGCCTGCGCAGGCGCAGCAAAGCGAGTACCAACCGGCTCGCCCGCGACCGCGCGTTCCAGCACCGCAGGTGTGCCGCCGTTGGCGATGACCACCTGCTTGCCCGCCTCCAGCGCAATGCGTGCCGATTCGAGCTTCGACAGCATGCCGCCTCGCCCCCTGCCGTTGCCTCCATGGGCAAGCTCCAGCACGCTCTCATCAATGCACTCGACCAGCGGAATAACTGCCGCGTCGGGCTCCGCGGGATTGCGATCGTAGAGACCATCGACGTCGGAGAGAAGAACCAGAAGATCCGCATCGATATGTGTCAGCAGTAGAGCGGAAAGCTTATCGTTGTCGCCGAAGATGCGTGACTTCAACGACGCACGCTCTCCAGAACTTTGCCCATCGCTGACATGCTCACCCTGCTCGTCGTTCACGCGACTGACGCGCAGCCCCGATGCGATCGGCCGTTCAAGTTCCATCGTCGAAACCGTATCGTTCTCGTTGACGATCGGGATCACTCCCAGCGTCAGCAGCGAGTGCAGCGTCGCGCGCAGATTCGTGTGCCGCACCGGGTCGCGAAAGTCATCTTCTGTGAGCAACACTTGCGCAATCCGGCAGCCGAGACGATCGAACGCATCATCATAGAGCGCCATCAGCCGCGACTGGCCCACCGCCGCGCATGCCTGCACCTGTTCAAGCGCCGTCGGACGCGTGGCCAGGCCCAGGCGCTCCACGCCCAGGCCAATCGAGCCCGAGCTGACGACCAGCACCTCAATCCCCCGGCTGCGCAGCGCCGCAATCTGCTCCACCAACCCGCACAGCAACCCAAGCGCCACCTTGCCGTCCGGACGCATGATCACGTTCGTGCCGAGCTTGACGACGATGCGTCGCATCCGCTTCTCTCCTACGCGTGCGCCGCAGCCACCGCTGGAGCGATGCTGCGATCCACAATGGGAGCAAGCCTGCGCAGCTTTTCCACCAGCGCATTCAATTGGTCAGGGAACAGAGACTGCGCGCCATCCGACATTGCCTTATCCGGATTCGGATGCATCTCCATCAACAGGCCATCGGCCCCGGCTGCAACCGCCGCCAGCGCCAGCGCCGGCACCAGGTCACGCTTGCCCACGCCATGCGACGGGTCGCCGAGCACCGGCAGATGCGTCAGCTTCTTCAGCACCGGGATGGCGGAGATGTCCATCGTGTTGCGCGTGTACGTCTCGAAGGTGCGGATGCCGCGTTCGCAGAGCATCAGATCGTAGTTGCCGCCGGCCAGAATGTACTCCGCGCTTAGCAGCACCTCCTCAATCGTCGCCGCGATGCCGCGCTTCAGCAGCACCGGCTTGCGCACATGGCCGAGCTCGCGCAGCAGGTTGAAGTTCTGCATATTGCGCGCGCCCACCTGGAAGCAGTCCATGTACGGCAGCATCACTTCAATCTGCGAGATCTCCATCACCTCGGTGATGACCAGCAGGCCGTACTCATCGGCGGCCTCACGCATAATCTTCAGGCCTTCCACGCCCATGCCCTGGAAGCTGTACGGCGAGCTGCGCGGCTTGTACGCTCCACCGCGAAGAAACTGTCCGCCCGCAGCCGCCACCTGCTTCGCGCTGGTGCGAATCTGCTCACGGCTCTCCACCGAGCACGGCCCAGCCATGATCACGACCTCGTCGCCGCCCACAACCACGCCATTCGGGAAGCGAACATGCGTGCCCTCGGGACGGAAGCCGCGCCCAGCCAGCTTGTAGGGCGACGAGATGCGATAGGCCTGATGCACTCCGGCGAGCACCTGGAACTCGGTGATCTCAAAATGTGCCGGCGTTCCTACACCCGCAAGAATGGTTTGCGTTTCACCTGTGGTCCGGTGAACGTTGAAACCGAGCTCCACCATACGCTCGATCACGTGTTGAATCTGGTCATCGGTAGCCTTGTCTTGCATGGCAACGATCATCACTGGAGTCCTTCCTGGGCTGCCTGCGCGGCAGCCTTGTCTTCAAAATAGGTGCGCGAATAAGTGCACAAGTCGCGCGGCGAAAATCGTGTCAGCTCAACTCTGTGGGGCAGAGTCTTTTGCTTTCGCATCCTGCCCGCCGACGCCGTGGTCGGGCCGCTGCAGCGAACGCATGACATCCATAATCCGTTCGTAAATATCCTGCACCTGTGCACCGGCAAGCGGTCCCGGGTTGACCCGGCGCGCGTGCTCGATGACCTGCTGTTCGCGGTTGGGCTCGTAAATGGGCGCGTCCCTCTTCTGCTTGATCTCCCCGATTGCCACCGCACAGGCCGCGCGCTCGCACAGCAGCTTGACGATCTGTTCGTCCAATTCATCGATCTTGATACGCCAGTCTGAGATGTCCATAGGCTTGCCTCGTCTTGATGATACTTTGTCATCTTCGCGCTCATGCGTGCACCTCGCGCAAATTCTCGGTTGAGTCGGAACTCGCCGGCGCGCTCCGCAGCGAACGCACAAACTCGCCCACCGCTTTCGCAGCATCCGCCGCTGGCGTCCGCTCGACCAGCGCGACAATCGCACTTCCAACAACAGCCGCATCGGCAAACTCCGCGACCGCGCGCACGTGCTCCGGTGTCGAGATGCCGAAGCCCAGCGCGACCGGCAGCTTCGTAAACCGCTTTAGCCGTTCCACCAGCTTCTCCGCGTCCGCCGCCAGCTCCGTCTGTGTGCCTGTAATGCCCACGCGCGAGATCGCATACACAAAACCCTGCGAGGCTTCCGCAATCGTCTTCAACCGCTCATCGGGCGAAGTAGGCGCAGCGAGAAAGACAGGCGCAAGTCCATTCGCCCGCATCGCGTCGAGATACTCGCCTGCCTCTTCGACGATCATGTCGGTCAGCAGAACGCCATCCGCGCCCGCACTCTTCGCCGCCTTCGCAAACTCACCCAGCCCAAGCCGCAATACAGGATTCAAATAGCTGAACAGAATAATCCCCGCCTCAGGCCGCGCCACGCGAATCTCTTTGCAGATACCCAGCACATCCGTCAGTCGTGTGCCGCGTGCCACCGCGCGCTCACTCGCTCGCTGAATCACCGGCCCGTCGGCTAGCGGGTCGCTGAACGGCACGCCCAGCTCGATCACGTCCGCACCCGCATCAATGGCCGCAATCGCCATATCGCGCGTCGTCTCCAAATTAGGATCACCCGCAGTGATGTAGATAACGAGACCGGGTTTTTGTTGGAAAGTAATGGGCATTTATGACCTCATTCCTTCCATGAACGTCACCTTACGAACAATGAGAACGAGTTCTCCAGGTACAGGTGTTGGTTTCAAATGGCTGCAAGTATTCGCAGCGACTACCCCATTCAAAAGAATGTCGCGAAGCATAAAAGATGGGATAACGCTCTGATACAGCGGGTTATGAAGCCAACCCGGATTCTTCGTCTGTTCTTTTGAATATTGGCAACTCACGTTGTAGTTGGGGAGGATGGCGATGGACTCTTGCGCTTTCGCGATCGGGAAGCTCTTGGTCGAAGACATTGCGCCGCACGCCTTACTCACCACCGGCTCAACGCTCACATGATCGCTTGAAAACGATAGTGTGACGACCCCGTCCTTGTTAGTTGGTGCAAAAAGATCTGCTCCGTGCCAAGTGCCTAGTGAAATATTTAGGCATTCATTCGAAACCGGCTTTCCATGACGAGCATCGAGTACAAGGATTCGTATCTGCTGAGAGCGGCACGGCAGAGCGCAGAGCAATGGCGTTATCAGCATTGCTATAACGGTCGATTTCACAAAGCACCGTCTTTCTCTGATGAATTACCACTTAGATTCATCTCGCGCGTCATGATGCCGATGTCTTTGTCGCCGCGTCCGCTCACGTTCACGACCATCACCTTGTCCTTGCCCATCTTCGGCGCGAGCTTCATCGCCTCCGCCACAGCGTGTGCGCTTTCGAGCGCCGGAATAATCCCCTCCGTGCGGCTCAACACCTTCGTCGCCTCCAGCGCTTCTGCATCCGTCGCACTCGTGTAGCGTGCGCGCCCCGAGTCATGCAGCATCGCATGCTCCGGCCCGACGCTCGCATAGTCCAGCCCCGCGCTTACCGAGTGCGTCGTCGCCACCTGCCCCGCATCGTTCTGCAGCAGATACGAATACGTCCCCTGCAACACTCCCGGAACGCCGCCCGAAAATCGCGCCGCATGCTCACCCAGCGCCGATCCGCGTCCACCCGCCTCGACGCCGATCAGCTCGACATTTTTCTCCGGGATGAACTCGTAGAACGCGCCAATCGCATTCGACCCGCCGCCGACGCACGCCACGATCGCATCCGGCAGCCGCCCCTCCGCCTCAAGAATCTGCCGCTTCATCTCGCGCGAGATCACGCGTTGAAAGTCCCGCACCATCGTCGGATAAGGATGCGCGCCCAGCGCCGAGCCGAGAATATAAAACGTCGACCGTACGTTCGTAACCCAGTCGCGCATCGCCTCATTGATCGCGTCCTTAAGCGTGGCAGAACCGCTGCCCACGCCGCGCACCTCCGCGCCCAGCAGCCGCATGCGAAAGACATTCAGCTCCTGCCGCCGCATGTCCTCCTCGCCCATATATACGACGCACTCCATCCCGAACAGCGCGCACACTGTAGCCGTGGCCACTCCATGCTGCCCCGCGCCGGTCTCGGCGATGATGCGTTGTTTCCCCATCCGCCGCGCCAGCAACCCTTGCCCCAGCGCGTTATTGATCTTGTGCGCGCCCGTGTGCAGCAGGTCCTCGCGCTTCAGATAGATCTTCGCTCCGCCCAGCGCCTCCGTAAGCCGCTTCGCAAAGTAGAGCGGCGTAGGCCGTCCGCAGTAGTCCTTCAGCAGCCCCGCCAGCTCCTGCTGAAACGCCGCGTCTTGCTGCGCCTGCGCGTAGGCGTGCTCAAGCTCCAAGAGCGCGGCCATCAGCGTCTCCGGAACATATCGCCCGCCATACTTGCCGAAGCGTCCCGGCGTCGCCGAGCTGGGCGCAGGCGCCGGACTGGTGAGCTGTGCCGTACTCATCGCATTCCTCGTCGAATTCCCTGTCCGCTGCTCAAGTAACCTCTCCTCGAAAAACAATCCACAAAACAAAACCGCGAGTCTGCAAAACAAAACCGCGACTCCTTAGGGGTCGCGGCTCGGGGCTTTCGGTACAGTCTGCTGAAGTCTCTATCTCAGCAGGAGTCAGTCCGCCGCGGCCGCCACTGAAGGCCAGTAGCGGTACGGAAAAAAGAAGAACGCGGTGGACGTTGTACGCATTGACCTTACGCTACACCGTTCGACCGCCGCTATGCAAGGGTTGCCCTCAAGAAATGTTTATTCAGTGCATCTGCGCCTTCCAGCCAAGGCATCGGAACAGGGATGAGCAGATTCGCGTTGAGACCTGAGACAAGGTACTGGAGGACGAGATGAATATTCGATCAATCGCCGGCAGAATCGCCAGTCAAGCCGTCATTGCGGGCATGCTTCTTTTCCCGCTCGGCATGGGCGCGCAGACCTACTCGCAGCATGAGCACGCCAAGCACGTGCAGGAGCGCCACGACGCGCGCCACCACACCAAGGCCAAGATCGTTGGCGGCTCCGCCGTTGGCGGTGCTGTCGTCGGCGGTCTGCTGGGCGGCCCCAAGGGCGCGGTGATCGGCGCTGGCGTCGGCGCGGGCGGCGGCCTGGCTGCCAACCACGTACGTAAAGAGCACGACATCCACAAGCGTGAGCGGCGTGAGAATGAAGAGCCTCGCTAACCACACATAAAGACTCCATCGCGATGATCTCGCGTTGAAGAATCCATGAAGAATCGATCTTGAAGCGCAGCGTCGGCGCCGGAGTTTCCGGCGCCGTTTCTGCATCGTCTGCCGGGTTGGGCCGTCTCTTACAATAAGAGGCAGGCGCCCGCGCGATGTATTCAGCAGCTACATTCCCCACCGAACCCGTTCCACCTCAGGCAATCCACAGCTGCCCGAGCTGCAGCCACTGGCTGCCGGAGGGAACGCTCGCTTGCCCGGACTGCCAGACCCTCACCTACAGCCACTATCTCGGCGAGCTCGCCGCCTCCGCGCATCTGCTCGAGCAGCAGGGCAAGTGGAAGGAGGCGCGCGAGCGCTGGCAATCCACCCTGCAATGGCTTCCTCTGAACACCGAACAGGCCGCGGGCATTCAGCAGCACATCGGGCAGATCGACGGCCGCCTCAAGGCCGACGACGATCGCAAGGCGCGCTGGACCAAGCGCCTCGGTCCCTTCGCGCCCATCCTGCTGTTTCTCATCAAGATCAAGTCGGCCATCTTTCTTCTGCTCAAGTTCAAGTTCCTGCTCGGCATCGTGGGCTTCTTCGGCATCTACTGGGCGCTCTTCGGCTGGAAGTTCGCGCTCGGCTTCACCGTCTGCATCTTCCTCCATGAGATGGGCCACTTCGTTGCCGTCAAGCGCCGCGGCCTCAAAGCCGATCTCCCCATGTTCTTTCCGGGTCTCGGCGCCTACGTGCGCTGGTACGGCATGGGTGTTTCGGTCGATCAGCTCGCAGCCATCGCGCTCGCCGGCCCGCTCTACGGCCTCGCAACCGCGCTGGCCTGTCTCGCTATAGCGAAGGCCATGCACAGCGAGCTCTTCCTGGTGCTCGCCAACGTCGGCGCGTGGGTCAACTTCTTCAACCTTCTTCCCATCTTCGGTCTGGACGGCGCGCAGGCCACCTATGCGCTCAATCGCATGCAGCGCGGCCTCATCGCGCTCACCTGCTTCATCTTCTTCGGCCTCACGCTCGGCGGCGGCGACTTCACCAGCGCCAACGTGCAGTGGATCTTCCTCATCGTCGGTCTCGGCATGCTCTGGCGCTGCTTCACCAACGACGTCCCGGAGAAGCCGCACACCAACACCATGATCTACTTCCTCGCGCTCATCCTCGCGCTCGGCTTCGTGGTCTATCTCACGCCCATCGCCGGTCTGCCCGTAGGCCGCATGTAAGCCTCGGGCTCCTGGCACGTCCGGACTCTCTCAAATCCGGACACTCATAGCCAGCTCTTCAAATCCAGACCCTCGTATACTGGCCGAGCATGCCTCCTTCCCGCACCCGCTCTGCCGCGCTGCACCAGCGTGCCGAGCGATTCTTTCCCGGCGGCGTCGACTCGCCCGTCCGCGCCTTTCGCGCCGTTGGCGGCGATCCTCCCATCGTCGTCCGCGCCCAGGGGGCGCACCTCGTCGACGCCGACGGCAACTCCTACATCGACCTCTTCGGCTCCTGGGGCCCCATGCTGCTCGGCCACGCCTTTCCGCCCGTCGTTGAGGCCGTGCAGCGCGCCGCCGAGCTCGGCACCTCCTTCGGCGCCAGTACGCCTTCTGAGGCCGACCTGGCGGAACTCGTCCAGCGCTGCTTTCCCTCCATGCAACGCATGCGCTTCGTCAGCTCCGGCACCGAGGCCTGCATGTCCGCCATCCGCCTCGCGCGCGGCTTCACCGGCCGTCCCTTCATCCTCAAGTTCGAAGGCTGCTACCACGGCCACGCCGACGCTCTTCTGGTCAAGGCCGGCAGCGGCATCGCCACCTTCGGAATCCCAGGTTCGGCCGGCGTTCCGCCCGAGACCGCGATGCACACTCTCGCGCTTCCGTTCAACGATCTCGAAGCCGTCGCAGAAGCGTTCGCAACCTATCCCGACCAGATCGCCTGCGTCATCGTCGAGCCCGTCGTGGGCAACGCCGGGACCATTCCTCCCGCGCCCGGCTATCTTGCTGGGCTGCGCCGCCTCACCCGCGAGCACGGCGCGCTGCTCATCTTCGACGAGGTCATGACCGGCTTCCGCCTCGCGCTCGGGGGCGCGCAGGAGTACTTCGCCGCCGATTTAGGCGACGGTCTGCCGGACCTTACAACGCTGGGCAAGATCCTCGGCGGCGGTCTGCCCGTCGCCGCCTTCGGTGGCCGCGCCGACGTCATGGACCATCTCGCTCCGCTCGGCCCCGTCTATCAGGCCGGAACGCTCAGCGGCAATCCGCTGGCGATGGCTGCGGGCGTCGCCATGCTGGCGCATCTGCTGGCCTACCGCGCGCAGATCTATCCCGCGCTGGAACGCACCAGCGCGGCGATCGCTGATGGGGTGGCGAAGCTAGCGGCGGAGCAGGGCATCGCTCTCACCACCAACCGCGTCGGCAGCATGTTCACCTGGTTCTTCACCCCCTTCGAGGTGCGCGACTTCGCCTCCGCCAACGCCTCCGACACCGCCGCCTTCGGACGCTTTCATCGCGCCATGCTGGACCGCAACGTCTGGCTCCCGCCCAGCCAGTTCGAGGCCGCCTTCGTCTCCGCGGTCATCGGCAAGCGCGAGGTGGAGGCCATCCTCGCCGCCGCCGCCGAGGCGCTGGCCGAAGTCACTCGTTAGAGGCGTCAAACGTCACGATCTCCAAAATCTTGTCAAGCCCCCAAACCACCTAAATCAAACAAAACAAAGCGAAAAATCGCTGCACATTAATACCCATCGATTAGCTACAATAGAAATAGAGCTTTCAGAAGGCCAATGTCCGATTTTGCGCTCACAAAATCATAGATACCAACCCAGTGGTTGGATATCACTACGCCCGAAAGCAGCTAAACTAAGGTAGTACCGAACTTTAGCCTTGTTGTTCTTAGGTTCGCAGGCGTAGGATGGCGACCCAAGCGGACAATTATCTTTTCAAATGCCGTTCTGGCGGGGTTGAGCGTCTAACAGTTGCACGCACCAGCATGGACAGGTGCGGGAGATGGTATATGGGCGGAATACAGATCGGGAATCTTCTAAATCTGATGGAAGCCAACGCACCACTTAATGCAGATAAGGCTCGCCGCGAAGTTCTTGACTACCTCAGGAGGCACATGGATGACGTGGCTGCGGAACTTGAGGAGAAGGGCGAGGCGATCATTCAGACATCGTCCGGAAGCTTCCGTCTGACGAAGGATGATCTTGTTGCCGCCTGAGTAATGCTGACGCTTCTCGTCACTGTTCTGGCTACTGCATACTTTGTTGTTCCCGAACTTATCACCCGTTGCGTGGTGAGTCTTTTCTTCGTTCGCAAAACATCCACCGGATCACGTAGCGAGGAGATTTTACGAGCTTCTTTCTGGGCCGTGGTTTTTATCCTTTGTGCTTGGTTTACCCGCAATATTGGTTGGTGGACTTGTCCTCCCGGCATCACGAGGAATTCGCAAGTAGTATTCAGTGCACTTTACAGCGATAAACTCTTCGAGCAAAACCCTGCTGCATTCTATTCGGCACTCAGGGGGTTCGCAGCGTTCAATGCATGCCTCCTCCTAAGGACATACACATTCGTAGCCGTCGGAGCGGTCCTCTACGTTCTGATAGTTCGCAGGCTAGGTTGGTTTCGAGCCAAATTGAAAAATTGGCGGCGGATCAATGAGCTTATGCACTGGGCATTTATGCCCAGAATCTCTGAGTGGCATGTTGCCCTGTCTTCTATGTTGGTTCACAAACCGAAAGAACTAATTGTTCGTGTCGATGTCATGATGAAGGGAGGAATCCTGTATCGAGGTGTCGTTTTTGAAAAGCGGATCTACTCTGATGGCGACTTGGCCACCCTAATACTCAAAAACGCTCAACGAATGCTTCGCGATGACTTCATCCGTGATCGTTCAACCTATGAAGAGAAAAAGAACGATAATCCAAAACCCATCAAACCGGACACGGAGGACTATTGGCGCAAAATTCCAGGAGAAATGTTTCTAGTCAGCGGCGCTGAGATTGCCACTATAAATGTTCGCCATGTCAGACCAGTCGGTATACTCAATCCGAAAAACGATCAAGAATTGCAAAAGGTTTTTGCTGAATTGTATGAGCACCTTGGGAAGCATTTTGGCAAGGCCGTGGATTAGCCCGACGTAATTTTTGCCTATGCAACTCACACATTCCAGAGATTTTCCACGCAAAATCCCTGAAATCAATATTTTACAGCGAAAAATCGCTGTAAACCCAACATTCCAAAAACTCGACCCAAAGACAGGGGGAGGGGGACCCCCTAGTCGACCAGCTCGATCAGGACCACCTGCTCATCGTTGTCGATCTCGCGCAGCTTGACCTCGATAATCTCGCGTCGTGAGGTCGGAACGATCCGGCCGATGAAGCGGGCCTCGATGGGCAGCTCGCGATGTCCGCGATCGATCAGGACCAGCAGTTGCACGCTCTTCGGCCGCCCATGATCGAACAGCGCATCCAGCGCGGCGCGAATCGTGCGGCCGGTGTAGAGCACATCGTCCATCAGGATGATGTCGCGTCCCTCGATATCGAAGCCCAGCTCGCCTTTCTCGACCACCGGACGAACGTCGCGCGTCGAAAGGTCATCGCGGTAGAAGCTGATGTCGAGCGTTCCCGTCTTCACCGGCTGGCGCTCGATGGTCTCGATCAGCTTGCCGATGCGCTCGGCCAGCGGAACGCCGCGGCGCTTGATGCCGACAAGGCCGAGGTTCTCCGCGCCATTGTTGCGCTCCACGATCTCATGCGCCAGGCGCACCAGCGTGCGCTCGATCTCGGAGGCGGACATCAGGCGTCCCTTCTCGCGCAGGCGAGGGGAACGGTCGTTGGCGGAGTTGGCCGGGGCTGGGCTCGAGGCGTCGTTCATAGATGCCCCTGATAATAGCAGCCGATAGTAGTCAATAGCAGCCAGCGGCAGCTGCCTATCGCAGTGCGAATAGGCCTCTTCCGGAGTCTCAGCGAGCCTTTTCCTGGGAGTCGCCGCGGGAGCGCAGCATCGCTGCAAACGCGCCGCCCGCAGCCGAGAGACCGAGATACATCGCCAGCACCACACCGGAGATCGCCAGCAGCAGACCGAGACGGTCTTCCGGTTTTGCCAGCCACGCCAGCGCCTCCGCCTGAGCCGGTCCGCCCTGCGCCTGGATGGTCGTCCGAACCTGCGCAAAGAAGGTGGCGAGCTGGCCATCGATCTGCGCGGCGCTGTGGAAGGCGAAGCGCGCCAGCAGCAGACCTGCGGTGTTCACGGTCGTCATGCAGAAGAAGATGGCCAGGCCGCAGAGCAGGCCAAGACGAGCTCCAAAGGAAGGAACGATGCGGGTCTGGCGGAAGCGCGAGCTGTAGATGCCCAGCGCAACCACCGGAGCTCCCACGGCCCAGAACCAGGCCAGGAGAACCACGGGCGCAAAGGCGAAGGAGAGCAGCGTCAGCGCGGCGGCGATGCCCCCGGTCAGCGCCGCGCAGTGCAGCGCGCCCGCCCAGACCACGCCGTCCGCGCTCGCTCCGTCTGCCTGGGCCTCGCCGGGCAGCGTACCCGTTTCGAGCGCACGGCGTTGCTGCTCGGCCTGCGTGATCAGATCTTCGGACACCATCACCTGCGGAGCGCCGCAGTTCCAGCAGAAGACGAGGGTGCCTTCATCCTCGTGGCGCAGGAGAGTGTGGCAGCGTGGGCAGGGGCGTGAGATCACTTCCTCCGAGGCTACCGGAGAGACCCCTGCACCGCAACGCTTTGCCAGCAGGGAGGCGAAGGGGGGAGAGGATTAAAGGAGCGATTTATTCGCTGTCGCCCGAGTCATGGTGCTCGGGAAGGTCGAGCGCTACCAGACCGATCTTTGTGCCGCCATCCTTGCGATCGATGGCCACGATGTGCTGGTGCTGCGGCGAGCCTGTGCGAAGCTCCAGGTCGGAGCCCACATGTACGTTGTCCAGATGTACGTTATTGTGATGGCCGCCGTCATCCGTGCAGGTAAGGCCCTGTGAGGTGCGCGCAGGCTGGCCAACCGGCTTATTGTCGCGGCATTCCAGAACGTCGCCATAGTGCGCGAGGTCTTTTTTGTAGAAGCTGAGGACCTGGTCCGGGCTGTCGGCCGTCCTGTAGCTGGCCGCGCGCACGCCCAGATGGAAGTCGCCGAAGTTCATGTTCACATCGGCCGAGTTCGTATCGTCGTCATGGTCTTTGGCCAGAGTTGCGCCGGGGTAAACGGCAATGCCGATCCCGACCACCGGAGCATCGCCATTGGTCCTGACGTGCATGGAGCCAAACGGCGTTCCGATCTCGACGTTCTGCTTGTCGCCGTTCTCATGGCTGGAGACGCGGCAGCCCGATACCAGGAGACAGCATGCGCCGGTAAGAAGAAGCAGGCGAAGGGTATTCATAGGGACTCCACCAGAGGGGACTTTGCCGGAACACACATCGGCTCAAGGAGAGAATACGCGTTCGCCGCGCTCGTGGTTCCGGATCGCGACAGATTCTTGTCGCTTCTTTTTCCCGCGCAGGGAACATCCATGGTCAGCGGCATGCGATCGGTAATCCATCCGTGAAACGACGCATCTTTCTCCTGCAGACAGGGTTACAGTTACACTGAAGCGCCACGGTTGAACTCCGGAGGAAACGGTATGGTCGCCCCTCAACGCACGCACCGCACGCAAAGACGCATCGTTTATCTCGGCAGCCCGCTTGGCCTCGTATTGGCACTCACAGCGGCGCTCGCAGCTTCGCTCGCAGCAGCGCCAGCAGCGCGGGCGCAGCAGACCGGCGATCAGGGATATGCTCCGCAACCATCTCAGACACAGGATATGGCTGCCGGCAGCGACGCGGCGGCGACCGACCCACCTTCGCGGGTGGCGCGGCTGAGCATCGTCGCGGGAAGTGTCTCGGTGGAACCGGCCAGCGTGAATGACTTCAGCCCCGCCGAGCTGAACGATCCGCTGACCACCGGCGATCGCGTGTGGACCGACAACGGAGCGCAGGCCGAGCTTGAGGCGGGCCAGCTTGCCGTGCGGCTGGGCGAGTCGACGGACCTGACTGTGACCGCGATGACCGATACGCTCGCGCAGTTTGGCCTGGGGCAGGGCAGTGTGCACCTGCGGACGTTTGCGCTGGATCAGGGAACCACGACGGAGCTCGACACACCGAACGTTGCCGTGACCGTGCTCCAGCCCGGCGATGTGCGCGTGGATGTGGACCCCAGCAGCGATACGACCATCGTGACGCTGATCTCGGGCCAGGCCGAGGTCGATGGCAACGGCCTGCAGCAGACCCTTGGGGCCGGCCAGCGCGTGCGCCTCGCAGGAACCGATCCGGTCTCCGCACAGTGGCTGCAGACGGCCGCCGGTGACGGGCTGGATGAGTTCTCCGCGCAGCGCGATCAGGTCTATGAGCAAGCCGCGAGCACCGAACAGGGCGACCTGAACGCCGACACCGTCGGTGGCGCCGACCTGGCGCGGTACGGCACATGGGCTCCGGACGCCGACTACGGCCCGGTGTGGTATCCCACCGGCGTGGCCGTCAACTGGCAGCCGTACTGCTATGGCCACTGGACGTGGATCGCTCCGTGGGGCTGGACATGGATC
>Ga0207933_1001762_pt1 | contig 15324 bp, 15 predicted proteins | sample NGESurdeep092012_4_FD_184488 | JGI IMG/M metagenome (GOLD analysis project Ga0207933, IMG submission 184488) | Arctic peat soil microbial communities from Barrow, Alaska - NGEE Surface sample F53-3 deep-092012 (SPAdes) | ecosystem: Environmental > Terrestrial > Soil > Wetlands > Peat ... | reverse complement strand
ATTCGCTCCGATCCAGCGAGGTCGCCGCGCGCAACAATCGCGGGTTGGACCACATCTTTTCGATATTCATGCGCTCTGTTCTACCAAAATCGGCGAAAAATACAATAACCCATAAGGTCTAGTGAGGACAACGGCGTGCCGAAGTGGAGATTGCCTCATGGCAAGTTGGACATTTTCCTAGCAAACCCATATTTTCAAAAGCGAAGGGATTTTTTCTTTTACCTCTGGCACAATAATCGGTCGTCCACCAAAAACAACTTCAAAACTTGTCCAGTTTTCAACCGTGTTGTTTCCAGATTCGTAAGTTGCGCGCTTTGCTCCGAAGGAGCATCGGAAATTAGCCAGCCACATTCTGGCTGGAAACCGCGCCCGCAAAACTGCGCGTCCTGAAAGGACGCCGGAAAACCTCCGCTTGATTCGATCGTCCCTTCCGCCTTCGCGTTGCTTCGGCGCGACAAGCGCGGGACAAATTCATTTTTTCCGCCGACACCAGCCACTTCGTAGCTGGCTAATTTCCCGCGTCGCTCCGCGACAAATTGCAGACACGAATTTCACAAATTAACACGAATTCAATTTGTGAAAATTCGTGCAAGTCGTGTCAAAAGTCTGTGTTTAATCCGTGTTTCATCTGTGGCAAAAATTAGTTACCCAACCCTCAACCACACCGTTTTCAAATCCGCCGGTTCGGCACGGCTATTGAGATTTTCACACGCTTGCGCGCAAAGCCGTTTATGTTAATTTCAGAGCATGAGCGCCACCGAATTGGTCGAGCAAATCGAAGCCCTGCCGGAGCAGGAGCGCGCAGAAATCATCGAACAACTGCACGCGCACGCGCCGAAATGGATTCCCGAATCGTTCCGCGAAGGCATGGCGGACATCGCCGCCGGTCGCGTGGTTGATCTGGATGACGCGCTCAATCATCCGTTTCCCGGACAATGAAATATCGGTTCAAGGCGTCGCGCGGGTTCTGGAAAAGTTTTTTAAAATTGTCGGAGCAGCAACAGACTTCGGCCAAGGCCACTTCCAAAATTTTCAAAGCAAATCCTTTTGACCCGCGATTGCGTTCGCACAAAATCAACAGCCTGTCGTCTTACTACGGCAAAACGGTTTATGCCGTCGTGATTGAAGGTGATTTGCGCGCGGCTTTTTACGTTGAAGGCGACGTGACATTCACAGTTGATATTGGCAGCCACGCTATTTATCGCGTCTGACAATTTTCGTTCAACCAATCCTCATCCACACCGTTTTTAGATACGCCGGTTCGGCGCGGCTGATGGGAAAATCCGGCGGTTGCGGGACGTAATGTCGTTGCAATATTTTCCGCTGCGCGCCGCGGACCGCCGCGTCCACGTCCGCGAGAAAATTTTCCGGCGGCCAGTCCGCCGCGTTCGTCGAGGCGAACAAAATTCCGCCCGGCTTCAGCACGCGCAGCGCAGCGGTGACGAGCCGTCCGTAATCTTTTTCCGCGCGAAACGTGCCGTGCTCCTTCGATTGCGAAAACGTCGGCGGATCAAGCACCACGGCGTCGAACGCGCGGCCTTTCTTCGCCAGCCGCCGCAGCCAGTCGAACGTGTCGCCGTAAATGAAATCGTGCGCCGCCGGGTCGAGGCCGTTCAGCGCGAAGTTGCGTTTGCCCCATTCGAGGTATTTTTTGGAAAGGTCAAGGCTCGTCGTCCGCGCGCCCGCCTTGGCCGCGCACACGGAGAAGCCGCAGGTGTAGGAGAAGCAGTTTAGCACCGTAGGACAGGCGTCGCGCCTGCCTCTAATTTTATTACAATCTTCGAGAAAAAATGGAGACAGGCGGGACGCCTGTCCTACATGAAACGGAAAATCGGCGGCGATGTGGCCGGTCAAAAATCGTTGGCGGTTGTCGCGCTGATCCAAAAACAAGCCCACGGAATAGCCTTCGTTGAAACTCATCTCGTAGCGGACGCCGTTTTCCTGAATTGCAAACCGCTCCGGCGCGGCGTTGCCGAAAACAAGTTGCGGTGAAACTTCGGCCGTGGTGGAACGGCGAACCTGGCGCGAAAGAATTTTGTGATATGCGCCGCGCGAAGAAAAAGTTTTGGCGAGCCAAGACAGTTCTTCGTGTTGCTTTGCATCTAACGACACTTCGGATTGCGAGAGCAGAAAGTCGCCGGGCTTTTCCACGAACCAGCCCGGCCAGCCGTCGCTCGCACCGTGAATCAAACGAAAAGCATTCGTCAGTTCTGGTTCAATGACGGCGGAACGCAAAGCGAGTCGTGGTTCTTTGTCAAAATCCGGAGCGACAGAAAATTTCATCGGCTTATTTGTCGCCGGATGAGCGAATTCAATTTCCGACGCATGCAAAAAAACACGCGATGACGCGGTGCCGCCGTAAAGCGTGTCGCCCAAAACCGGAAAGCCATTTTCGCTCGCGTGAACGCGGATTTGATGTGTGCGGCCAGTCAATGGTTCGGCCAAAACCATTTTCAACCTTCTGTTGCCGAATTTGGAATCAACGATTGGCGTAAATTTTGTCTCGGCAATTTCTCCGTTCGCGCTGCTCGCATATTTTTCGCCGGTGCGTGACAAATTTGTTTTTATCGTGAATTCTTTTTTTGGAACTTCGCGGTCGGAAAGCAGCAGATATTTTTTGTGGACGCGGCGTTGCGTGAATTGTTCCGTCAGCGATTTGTTGGCCAACGGCGTTATGCCAAAAACCATCACCCCGCTGGTTTCCTTATCAAGCCGGTGAATGATGGCGAGTGACGGCCAGCGCGGCTCGCGATGTTTCAGCCAGTCGTAAATGCCCTCGCCAGCGTAAGGCGAAGGCGCGTGCGTGTTCCAGCCGGCGGGTTTGGCCACCACCAGCAAATGTTCGTCCTCAAAAATCACACACGGAACCATGCGCCATGAAAACATTTATTGATGCGGGAATGAAGTTGGAATTATGCCTTTATCGGGCTAGTGGCAAAGATGTCCGATTCTGTAATATCCAAGACCGGCAAACCAGAGACCCAAGTCAAGCAGACATAGGAAAAGCAGCGGCATGCCGATCAGGGCCATCAGCCGAAAATGCCAAAATTCGGGAGTATGTAGATAACGCAAATTGGAGATGTCTGCAAAAAGGGTTGTTTTTGAAAACGGTTAATCGTGTTGATGGACGCGGCGGAAAAAGGGACCGTCAGTTAACGCCAGTTGCCACTTTTGACCTGGTTTGCGTTATCTACATACTCCCGCCAAAATTTCCGCCGGGACAGTGGCACGACAGGTTTCATTGCAGATTTTCGCTTTGGCTTCCGCCAGCTCATAATGGTTAAAATATGCTGTCAAGTGAACCACCTTGTGCGGCCTTTTGCCAGAATGTTTGCTTGTCTCGCGGCGATTTAAGCCGGAGAAAATCTTTCCCCAACAGGCGCAGAAGGCATCCAAACGGAGTCAGGATTAAAATAAAGAACACTGACAAGACCACCCTGCCCAGAACCTGCATTGTATAAAATCCCAGCCGCGTCGTGAAGCGATAATAGCCGCGAAACCAGCGGGGCTGCACCAATGCACACAGCGCCGTCAGCGCCACCAAAACCAGCACCGCCGCCAAGCAGGTCGAGGAGACTACGCCGCGCCAGCGCAAAATGCCGATGATCACGGTCGGGCCAATCAGTCCAATCAGCGTGACTTTGCGCCATTCCCTAGGGTCTTCTTTGAAGTAGAGTCTCATTTAATCAACTTGAGGAGCGATGCGCCGTTCAATCCTGGCGCGGGGCTGCACCAGACGCTCGATGACGAAATTTCCGATGATCAGATAATCCATCTCGGTGTTCATAAAACAGCGGTAGGCGTCGTCCGGCGTGCAGACGATCGGCTCTCCGCGCACGTTAAAAGAGGTATTGATAAGAACGCCGCAGCCGGTGGTTTGTTCAAAACGCAGGAGCAAATCATAAAGGCGCGGGTTGACCTCGCGCGCTACAGTCTGCACCCGGGCGGAATAATCCACATGGGTCACGGCAGGAATGGTGGAACGCCCTGCTTTGAGCAAATCAAAACCGCTCATGCCAGCGGGCAACGGCAGGCGCAGCGCGGCTTGGACGGGCGCGACCAGCAACATATAGGGCGAATTTTCGTCCAGTTCAAAATAATCCGCCACCCGCTCGCGGCGCACAATCGGCGCGAACGGGCGGAACGATTCGCGGAATTTCACCTTGAGGTTCATCATCGATTGCATGCGCGACGAACGGGCGTCGCCGAGAATGGAGCGATTCCCCAGCGCGCGCGGGCCGAATTCCATCCGCCCCTGAAACCAGCCAACCACTTTTTCGTCCGCCAGCAACTTGGCGGTTGCATCGAACAATTCGTCATCGGAACAGCGGCTATAAACAGCTTGGTGGCTTTTGAGCACGGCTTCGATTTCGCTGTCGGAATATTCCGGGCCTAACAGCGCGCCGCGCATGGAGTCATTGGGAGCCAGGGTTCGTTCTTCCCGGCTGTGCCACGCCGCCAGGGCCGCGCCGAGCGCGCCGCCGGCGTCACCCGCGGCAGGTTGAATCCACAGATGGTCGAAGATTTTTTCACGCAGGATGCGTCCGTTGGCCACGCAGTTGAGCGCAACTCCGCCGGCCAGGCAAAGATTGCTGCATCCGGTCAGGTCCCGCGCGCGGCGTGCGAGCCGCAACATCACTTCTTCGCAGACCAATTGGATGGAGCGTGCCGCATCCATGTGCCGTTGCTCGATGGCATCCTGTTCGCGGCGCGGCGGCCCACCGAACAATCGGTGAAAACGACCGTTGGTCATGGTCGTGCCGCCGAGAAAATCGAAATAGTCCATGTTCAGCCGAAATGAGCCGTCCGCTTTCACTTCAACCAGATTTTCGCGGATGGCATCGGCGTATTTTGGATCGCCGTAGGGCGCGAGACCCATCAATTTGTATTCGCCGGAATTGATGCGGAATCCGCAATAATCCGTGAACGCCGAATAAAGCAAACCGAGGGAATGTGGAAAACGCAACTCCTCGAGCATTTTGATTTCCGAGCCGCGGCCGGTTCCAATCGTGGTCGTCGCCCATTCGCCAACGCCATCCACGGTGAGGATGGTCGCCTCGGTGAACGGCGACGGGTAAAACGCGCTGGCGGCGTGAGCCTGATGATGTTCCGTGAACAAAACGACGCAATCCGCGCGCAGCTCCGGCAGTTCCTTGCGAATCGTGCCGCGCAGATCAAGCCGCTCACCGAGCCAGTTCGACATCACGGTGGGAAACGTCCGCCAGCCGCGCGGCACCACGGCCAGATACGTCTCCAGCACGCGGGCAAATTTGAGACCCGGCTTGTCGTAGAAAACGACCGCGTCCAATTGCCTGTGGTTGAGTCCCGCCTGGCGCAGGCAGGCGTCAATGGCATGGCGCGGGAAATTCGGATCGTTCTTTTTTCGCGTGAAACGCTCCTCCTGGGCAGCAGAGACAATCCGGCCATTGCAGACCAATGCCGCGGCCGCATCATGGTAAAATGCCGAAATCCCCAGGATGTTTCGCCACGACGGCATCGCTTAAAATGGATAAAGAGCCCAGACGATGCCTGAACTGGACGCAAAAATGAGGACCGCCGCGAGCACGAGCAGAAGAAGCACCAATGGAATCAACCACCATTTTTTCTCACGCGCGCAGAACCTGAAAAATTCTTTGAATACGGTCCACATGAATGCGGACAAAATAGCAACCGGGCGGAATTCGGTCGAGTGTTAATTTGCTGGAAGGCGGCAGCGGATGGTGTCTGAATGATTGTTGCTGGAAATTCATTTGGCGCAATCGGATGAAAATTGAAACTCTCAAAACTAGACGCTAGAAACAAAACCTCTTTTTCGATTTTAACTGCGTCCTGTATTGGAAAATTAGCCGCCAATTCCAGGGGTTCTTCCCTAACTCTTGCGCACTTCTTCAACAATCATGTCCTTCAACGCAATTGGGTCAATCCCCGCGCCTAAAACTACATTGCCAGACGGACACGAAAAAGTCGCGCCTTTCCAAGAACGCTCAATCTGCGGGTCTTGAGTGAACGCCGAATTAGCTTGCAGCCAACTATTGCCCGCGCAAAATAAACGCCTGATGGAACGTAACGAACAATAATATTGGCAACCGATGACTTCATCCACCGTGAAGTTTCTGTGCCCATTGAATTGCGCTTCTTGGACACGCCATCAAATTGTCAAATTACCGGACACATCAATTTTGTTTTAAGCATAATGGGCCCGTAGCTCAGCGGTTAGAGCAGGCGACTCATAATCGCTTGGTCCCCGGTTCAAATCCGGGCGGGCCCACCATTCTGAAAAATAAAAAATTGTTGCCCGGTTTCTACACCGAAAAACGCGCGTCCAAAAAATTCAGCCGCCTTGTTTTTTGAAAAACAGCCAGCTTATCAGAAGCAGCGCCGGCACGAGAAACGGCAGCGCGAATTTGAAAATGAATCCGAGAAAGCCCGGCACGCGGATTTTTTCCTGCCCGGCGATGGCCTTGATCATGAAATTCGGATTGTTGCCGATGTAAGTCATCGCGCCGAAGAGGAATGAAATTTTTCCGTAATGCCGCGACCACCAGTCCGGCGCGGACAGCGGGGCGATTGCGATTGCGGCGAGCAACAGCGCGAACGGCAGAATCAGCAGCGATGAAACCGTCAGGAACATCAAACGCCAGTTGTGAACCGGCAAAAATTTCTGTAACCTGCACCCAGAAAAGCAGAGCCGATGCGGGCGACTCGGCTCTGACTTTGATCAAGAATGACCATGAAAATCGAATCCAACAAATTCCGCGTCTGCGAAGGCGAACCGGTCAAACTCAAAAAATGGCCGACCAGGGTGAAGCCGTTTTACAAATCGAAGGAGGATTACAAAACCATCCTCGAATCGCACATCAAGGAATTGAGCGCGCGACAAAGTCTGCTTTACGCGGACAATGGTTTCGCGCTGCTGCTGATTTTTCAGGCGATGGACGCCGCCGGCAAGGACGGCGCGATCAAGCACGTCATGTCCGGCCTCAATCCGCAGGGCTGCCAGGTCTTCAGCTTCAAGCACCCGAGCGCGACGGATTTGGAGCACGATTTTCTCTGGCGCACGACGCGCTGCCTGCCCGAACGCGGGCGCATCGGCATCTTCAACCGCTCCTATTACGAGGAGGTGCTCATCGTGCGCGTGCATCCTGAAATTTTGCGCGCGCAGGAACTGCCGCCGGAATCGCTCGCCGGCAAAAAATTCTGGGAGCACCGTTTCCGTTCCATCAACGATTTGGAAAAGCATCTTTATCGCAACGGCACGCGCGTCGTGAAATTTTTCCTGCATCTTTCCAAAGAGGAACAGCGCAAACGTTTTCTCGCGCGCATTGACGACCCGGAAAAAAACTGGAAGTTCAGCCAGTGTGATCTCGCAGAACGGAAATTCTGGCCGGATTATATGCGAGCGTATGAAGACTGCCTGGGCGCAACCAGCGCGAATCACGCGCCGTGGTTCGTCGTTCCCGCCGACGACAAGGAAAACGCCCGGCTCATCATTTCGCAAATCGTCCTCGACACGTTGAAGTCGCTGAAAATGAGTTATCCCGAAACCAGCAAGACGCGCCGCAAGGAATTGCAAGCGATCCGCAAATCGCTCGCGAAATAAAACCATGGCCGGCCTGTGTCCGGCCTGCTGGCATGGGTGATATGGATGAGGTGAAGTCATTGCAGTTGGATTTGACTGTAATGATGCCTTTGGAGGCATTATGGTTTCCCGCGTCGAGATTTTGATGCCGGGGACAAAACTGTTCTTGAACGTCTTGAACCCAAATTGGACTAAATTCCATGTCGCCGAACTTTTCTGCGAAAGCTGGCGCTGAAAAAAAGCGCCAGACGGACGACCAGGCCGGCCGGCAAAATTGGCGGCGCTGGGGACCGTATTTGTCCGAGCGGCAGTGGGGCACGGTGCGCGAGGATTATTCGCCCGGCGGCAACGCGTGGAAATATTTTCCGCACGACCACGCCCGCAGCCGCGCGTATCGCTGGGGCGAGGACGGCCTCGCCGGTTTCAGCGACGACTGGCAGTATTTGTGCCTCTCGCTGGCGCTCTGGAACGGCAAGGATCCGATTCTCAAAGAACGCCTTTTCGGTCTGACCAACGCCGAGGGCAATCACGGCGAGGACGTGAAGGAACTGTATTACTACCTCGACGCCACGCCGACGCATTCGTATCTGAAATTCCTCTACAAATATCCGCAGGGCGAATTCCCTTATGTGAAGCTCATTGAGGAAAACCGCCGCCGCGGCGCGGACCAGCCGGAGTTTGAGCTGCTCGATACCGGCTTGTTCGACACGGACCGTTACTTTGATGTCTTTGTGGAATACGCCAAGGCGGCGCCGGATGATATTCTCATGCGCGTCACCGTCCACAATCGCGGCTCGGAGGCGGCCAAGCTGACGCTGCTGCCGCAAATTTGTTTTCGCAACACGTGGTCGTGGAATTCAAATGGCCACGCGCACAAACTCTCGGCCGATCAAGCCGGCATAAAAATTGAGCATGAACAATTGGGCGGTTTCCGGCTCGCCGGCGACGGCAATCCAACCTTGTTGTTCACCGAGAATGAAACCAACGCGCGCCGGCTCTACGGCCAGCTCGACACACAAGGTTTTTTCAAGGACGCCTTTCACGAATATGTGATCGCCGGAAATAAATCGGCCGTGAATCCCGCGCAGGCCGGCACCAGGGCCGGCGCGCTTTACGAATTGACCGTGCCGGCCGGGCAATCGGTTTCCGTGCGATTGCGTTTGGCGAAGACGGACGCGCCATCTGTCGCCAAACCTTGGGACGATTTTGACGCGATTTTTTCTCTGCGACAAAGCGAGGCGGATGAATTTTACGCCGGTTTGCAGCACGCGATGAGCGATGCCGACGCCAAAATGGTTCAGCGTCAGGCGTTCGCCGGCATGATTTGGAGCAAACAATTTTTTCATTACGACGTGCCGGTTTGGTTGAAGGGCGATCCAGCCCAGCCGCCACCGCCGCCAGAGCGCAAGCACGGACGCAATTGCAATTGGAAACATTTGAACAACGCCGACGTGATTTCCATGCCGGACAAGTGGGAATATCCGTGGTTCGCCGCTTGGGACTGGGCGTTTCATTGCGTGGCGCTCGCCGAAATTGACGCTGACTTTGCCAAGAGCCAGCTCGTGCTGCTAATGCGCGAATGGTATATGCACCCGAACGGCCAGTTGCCCGCCTACGAATGGGCGTTCGGCGATGTGAACCCGCCGGTCCACGCGTGGGCGACGTTCCGGGTTTTTCAAATTGACCGCCGGCAGCGGCGCGAAACCAATCCGGCCGACACCGGCGATCTGGAATTTTTGGAACGCGTGTTTCAGAAGCTGCTCTTGAATTTCACCTGGTGGGTCAACCGCAAGGACGAGCAGGGCCGCAATATTTTTCAGGGCGGCTTTCTCGGCCTGGACAACATCGGCTGCTTTGACCGCAGCAAGCCCTTGCCGACCGGCGGTTTTATCAATCAAGCGGACGGCACGAGCTGGATGGCGATGTATTGCCTGAATCTGCTGCGCATCGCGCTCGAACTGGCGCAGCATGATCATGTCTATGAAGACATCGCCACGAAATTTTTTGAGCATTTTCTGGCCATCGCCGCCGCCATCAACGGCGCGGGCGAAGATTGCCTGGGTTTGTGGGACGAGGCGGATCAATTTTATTACGACCACCTGAATCTGCCGGACGGCGAAAATGTGCCGATGAAAATCCAGTCCGCCGTCGGACTGATCCCGCTGCTCGCCGTGGAAGTGCTGGATCCGGACGTGATCAACAAGCTGCCGGGATTTGCCGGGCGCATGGAATGGTATTTGCAACATCGCCCGCAGTTGGCGGCGCTGATCTCGGACTGGAAAACTTGCGGCGCGAGCGACCGCAAACTGCTTTCGCTCCTGCGCGGCCATCGCATGAAGGCGCTGCTCCGCCGGATGCTGGATGAAACTCAATTTCTTTCGGGTCAAGGCGTGCGCTCGCTGTCAAAGGCGCACGCGCAAAACCCGTTTTGTTTCGTGACCGGCGGCCAGACCTACGAAGTGGCTTACTGGCCGGCGGAATCCGAAAGCGGCCTGTTTGGTGGCAATTCCAACTGGCGCGGGCCGGTGTGGATGCCTCTGAATTTTCTGCTCATCGAGTCGCTCCAAAAATTCCATTACTATTACGGCGACGATTTCAAAATCGAGTGCCCGACCGGCTCGGGAAAATTCATCACCATCAACGACGTTGCCGACGAACTGACGCGCCGCCTCGCAAAATTATTTCTGAAAGGTGAAGACGGCCAGCGTCCCGTTTTGAAATATCATCCCAAGCTCGCGACCGATCCGCATTTCAAGGATTACGTCCTGTTTCACGAATACTTCCACGGCGACAGCGGGCGCGGCTGCGGCGCATCCCACCAGACCGGCTGGACCGGCCTGATCGCCAAGCTGCTGCGGCCGCGGACCAAACCCCCGGCGACACCAAAGACAAATCCATGAGCACGAATCATTACGACCTCATCATCATGGGCAGCGGCGCGGACGGCGGCACGCTGGCGCTCAAACTCGCGCCCAGCGGCAAACGCATCTGGCCCGGCCGTTCGTGAAATTATCCGCGTGGCACGAGACTAAAACCGTTGACGTTCTCCGTTTATTTCATTTATGATGCGCGGCTCGCAAAATGAGATTTTGCGAAAATTTATTGTGAACATCACCGTTGAAAATCTGGCGCCGTGCAAAAAACTTCTCCGCGTGGAAGTGGACGCGAAGGCCGTGGACGAAATCTTCGACGCCGTCACGAAGGATTACCAGAAACAGGCCGCGCTGCCCGGCTTCCGCCCCGGCAAGGCCCCGCGCGACATGGTCGCCAAAAAATACGAGGCCGACATCAAGGACGATGCCAAGCGCAAGCTCATCGGCGAGAATTATCGCAAGGCGCTCGAGGAAAAAAAACTCCACGTCCTCGGCAATCCCGACATCGAGGAAATCCAGTTTGAACGCGGGCAAAATCTGCAGTTCGCCGCGACCATCGAGACCGCGCCGGAATTTGAACTGCCGCAATACAAAGGTTTGACGGTCAATCGCGAAATTAAATCCGTCACGGACGAAGACATCGAGCGCGCGCTGGGTCTGCTGGCGCAGCAGCATGTCAAATTTGAAACGGTCGCGCGCGAATTGAAGATGGGCGACGTGGCCGTGGTGAATTATACCGGCGCCTGCGACGGCAAGCCGATCACTGAAACCGCGCCGACGGCGAAGGGTTTGACGGAGCAGAAAAATTTCTGGGTGGACATCGCGCCGGACACGTTCATCGGCGGTTTTGCCGGGCAGCTCGTCGGCGCGAAGGCGGGCGACAAGAAAACCGTCAACGTGGATTTTCCCGCCGATTTTGTGACGAAGGAGTTGTCGGGCAGGAAGGGCGTTTTTGAAGTCGAGGTCGCCGAGGTGAAGGAAAAGATTTCGCCGCCGGTTGACGACGAACTGGCGAAAAAGTTCGGAGCGGAAAATCTGGAAAAACTCCGCGCGGGCGTGCGCGTGGATTTGGAAAATGAATTGCGGCATTCGCAGCGGAAGACGGTTCACCGCCAGATCATTGACGCGCTGCTCGGCGGCGCGAATTTTGACCTGCCGGAAACGGCGGTCGCGCACGAGACGCGCAACGTGGTCTATAACATCGTGCAGGAAAATTCCAAGCGCGGCGTCCCGCGCGATCTGATCGAGAAGCAGAAGGAGGAGATTTACACGGCGGCGGCGCGCAGCGCGAAGGAGCGCGTGCGGCTGGCGTTTTTGATCCAGCGCATCGCGGAGCAGGAAAAAATCTCCGTCTCGCAGGAGGAGGTTTTGCAGCGCGTGCAGTCGCTCTCGGCGGCATATCAGATTCCGCCGGACCAGTTCATCAAGGATTTGCAGAAGCGCAACGGCATCAACGAGCTTTACGACCAGATCACCCACGAAAAAGTCCTCGAATTCCTGGAGATAAACGCGAAAATCGAAAATGTCCCGGCGGCGAAATGAGGACGGCAGCCGTGAAAAGGCGCAAAACATGAAATTGCACTTTGGTCTTGCGCGCCGCGGGATTTTTCGCGGTAATTAACCAGTTGGTTACTTTGCGGCATTTTCCGGCGTCTTGCATTTGACGAAACGCGGCGAAAGCTGCAAAATCACGCACCATGAAAAGTTTAAGCGCAGCATCATTTTTTTTCGCGGGGATCTTCGCCGTCGTCGCGCAGACGAACACGGACGCGGGCGCGACGCGCACGATGTCGCTGACAGACTGCATCCAGCAGGCGCTGGCGCACAATCTCGACGTGCAAATCGAGCGCATCAATCCGCAAATCTCGCTCTACGACCTGGACGCGGACTATGGCGGCTACGATCCGACGCTCAACATTTCCGGCCAGCACAATCACGATGAGTCGGGCGCGGAAGGCGCGCCGTCCAGCACTTCCGACGCAAACAGTTTCAGTTCCAGCCTTGACGGCTCGACGCCGTGGGGCATGACTTACGGTTTGAGCGGCAATGTTTCAAAGACATACAATTCGTCTTTCCCGGTTTCCCTGACAAATATATTTCAAAGCTCGGGCGGCTCGGTCCAGTTGAGCGCGACGCAGCCGCTGCTGAAAAATTTCTGGATTGACAGCACGCGGCTCACGATCCGCGTCGCCAAAAACCGGCTGAAGTATTCCGAGCAGGGTTTGCGGGAGCAGATCATCACGAGCGTCACCGCCGTGGCGAACGCCTACTACGAGCTGATTTACGCGCAGGACGATGTGAAAGTGCAGCAGGAGGCGCTCGGCCTGGCGCAGACGCAGTTGGATCAGGACAAGCAGCGTCTGCAAATCGGGACGCTCGCGCAGTTGAGCGTGCAGCAGGACGAGTCGCAGGTCGCGCAAGACAAGGCGAGTTTGATCACGGCGCAATACTCGCTGTCCGTTGACCAGAACACATTGAAAAGCCTGCTCACCGACGCTTACGCCGACTGGCACGGCTCAAACATCCAGCCGACGGCGACGCTTGAGGCGCCGCTGCAAATGTTCGACTTGCAGGAGAGTTGGAACAAGGGCATGACCGAGCGGCCCGACCTTTTGCAGGCGCGGCTCAACGTGGAGCAGCAGGGCATCCAGTTGAAGTTTTCCCGCAACCAGCTTTTTCCCGAACTGGATTTGATCGGCACCTACGGCTACAACGGGGCGGGGCGGAGTTACAACGCCACATTCGACCAGATCAATTCCGTTGACCGTCCGTATTACACCTACGGCGCGCAGATTTCCATTCCGTTGAGCAACGTCGGGCCGCGCAACCAATACAAGACCGCCAAGGCGACGTTGCAGCAGGTCGTGCTGCAACTCAAGCAGTTCGAACAAAACGTCATGGTGGAGATTGACAACGCGGTCAAACAGGCGCAGTCCAGCTATGAAAGCGTGGACGCCACGCGGCTGGCGCGCGTTTATGCCGAGGCCGCGCTCGACGCCGAGCAGAAAACCTACGCCGTCGGCAAGGCCACGACCTTTGAAGTGCTGCAATATCAAAGCGCCCTGACCACCGCGCGCGGCCAGGAAATCCGCGCGCTCGCCAACTACGAGGAATCCCTGGCCAATCTCGCCGAGCAGGAAGGCAGCACGCTCGAACGCAACGCGATTGACATTGACGCGAAGTAGTAGCCGACGTGAGTCGGCTCATTTCGATTTGTGAAACCAGAGCGAACCCGCGTCCGCTGCTGTATTTTTCACCAGAAATTCCACGCATGCTCCCGGACAATCCACGCGCCGAGCAGAAAGTTCGTGATGGCGTGAGCCGTCATCGCGTCGCCCAGTCGGTTTTTGCGGAGGACGAGCCATTGATACGCCGCGCCGCACAAAATCCCCGCGAGCCATTCGTTGTGTGAAAAGCCGAACACGAACGCCGTCGCAAAAAACGGCCACGAGAGAAATTGATTCATCGGCACGGACTGGAAATTCTGGCTGGCAAGGTAACGATACAAGAACGAGCGGTAGAAGACTTCCTCCAGCGGCGGCACGACGAATGTCATTCCCAAAATGTGAACTGCGATGAAGAACCACGCGAGCGCGGAGCCTTCGCCAAAAGCCTCATTGGGATTTCCCGTCGCGCCGCCTTTCATCAAGTGCGGATAAAACGGATCAAGCCCGGCCCAGACCGCAAAAATTACGACGCCGACAACAATTGCCTCCCAACTGATTGCCCAGCGCATTTCGGAAACGAGCGGGCGCATTTTCCAAACGAGCCATGCGCCGACGACTGTCTTCGCAAAATAAAACCAGTAGGCCGAGGCCGCGCCGAATTTCCCCTGGCAGAACGTCAGCGCGAGAAAAATGACAAAAGGCGCGACGCGCGCGGTGGCGGGCGAGAGGGTGATTTTTTTCAAAAGTCGCACGCGAAATCGTGTCGGAATTTTATTCGCCCATCACCAGTTTCTTCTCCGAACCGTCCGGGCTTACCAGCGTAATGCTGTTCGGGGTGATTTCCTTCACGCGGAAATTGTCCACGCTGTCGCCGACATAAACGGTGTTTCCGTCAACAATCGCCCAGGATTTCCGGCCATAAATGATGCCCTGCAATTTTGGCGGCGGCAACAATGACGGGGCTGCGGCGACATTGTTTGAAACAACCGGCGTGTTGGTGGCGATGGCGACGGGTGGCGCGGGCGCGGGCGGTGCCGGCTGCGACGCCGAAAGTTCCGGTGCTTTTGCCGCCGGCGTTTTGCGCCCGGCCAGCGCCAGCCAGATGAAAAATACGGACGCGCCAACGAGCGCGATCACGGCCAGCGGCAGCATCCAGTGCGCGGCGCGAGGCGGGGCGGCTGCGACCGGGCGCAGCGGCAACTGGCCGTCCGCTTGATTCGGCTGTTGCGACTGCCGGGCTTGTTTCAGCGCGTCGTTGATGAGGCTCATGCGATGATTTTTCCTTCCAGTTCACGGATGGCGCGGCTGACCATGCGGTAGGTGATGCGGTCGCTCTGCTCGACAAAACCGGCGAGCAGCGCCTTGTCGCAGACGGCGTTGACGAGACGCGGGACGCCGCCGCTGTAAAGATAGACCCGCCAGAGCGCGGGCTGCGTGAAAAACGGGACGCCCCGCGCGCCGACGAGTTCGAGCCGGTGCTGGATGTATTGGCCGGCCTCGATCCGAGTGAGCGGCATGAGGTGGTAACGCACCGTGATGCGCTGGCGCAACTGCTTCAGGCGCGGGCTGTTCAGGCGGGCGCGCAGTTCCGGCTGCCCCATCAGGACGATCTGCAAGAGCTTCCGGTCATCGGTCTCGATGTTGGAAAGCAGCCGGACCTGTTCGAGCAGGTCTTCCGTCAAATTCTGCGCCTCGTCAATGATCA
>Ga0207933_1001761_pt1 | contig 15325 bp, 17 predicted proteins | sample NGESurdeep092012_4_FD_184488 | JGI IMG/M metagenome (GOLD analysis project Ga0207933, IMG submission 184488) | Arctic peat soil microbial communities from Barrow, Alaska - NGEE Surface sample F53-3 deep-092012 (SPAdes) | ecosystem: Environmental > Terrestrial > Soil > Wetlands > Peat ... | reverse complement strand
CCGCTCAGTTCGAGCAGCAAGCAATCGCCCCTCGCAGCCTGACCGCGAAGGTTCAACCGCAACACGACGAAAGTCCAAAACCGGTACGCTTATGAGAGACGCGTTCTGAGGGCAAGGTCAGATTCGCTTCTCTCAATCCCCATCTAGCTTGAAGAATGATGGCCCCATAGTAGAGGTAGAAATAGGGATCATCCTTCCCTGGCGGCAGCGAATAGGTCTTCTTGAATTCCCTGAAATCGCTCCAGTTCAATTGGAAAGAGGAAGTGAGCGGGTGATAGGTGGTCAACACGTCTACCAGCGCGTCCACCTTCCGACGTCGCTGAGACGGTTCCAATGTTACCCAAGCGCTCTCTTTTTCAATGTTCTTTTCCCACACCTCAGAGGCCTTGAAATAGGGGATCGGAGGTGCCGATTTCAGAAGCCCAGACCATTCAGGGGAAACGTGCTCCTCCCACCACGAAGACGGCAGGCAAACACCACCCAGCACGTACACGGGGCTACTGGGGTCGCTCCCACTATCATCAACATAGGTGGTCAGTCCCATGATTCTCTGCCATCCATTCTTGCCCAAGTACCTTACGTTTTCCATCGGATTTCTTTCCGATAGAGAGGCTAGAATTTATACTTAACAAACCGCTATGGTGTGTCAAGTATATTCTTGCCATTGCAACAAATACAGGGCACTGGAAAAACTCGGTGTACGGCAAAGCTAACGCTGTTTGTTTTCTTCATGACACTAGAGTCAAATTCCTGGAAAACGGACAAGAAGGGGGAAAAGGCGCTCCTATGTCTTGTTGTCTAATCTACTGGGTGATCGGTTCGCCGACTTTTCAAGCCATTTTCAATATTTAGGTGCAGTTGTCAGCGTTAAAGACGTCCAATTGCCTAACACACGAGAGAATCGACAGCTTCAATTGGCTGTGTGATCGGTAGCCCCGGCGCGACGGAGCGTCATGGCTTTCCCGCGAAATTTGCCGGCAACTCTAACTGCTCGCTTCCGTGTTCGTCCGTAAAGGGCGAGAAGTGGGTGCGGCAGCGGGCTTCGTACATGCCGGCGGCGCCTACGACGACCAGCTCCTGCGACTGGCCGAGGCGCTGGGTATGGATCGCCGCCTGGCCGCAGACCATGCATACCGCAGAGAGCTTGGTCACCTTGTCGGCGAGGGCCATCAGGGCGGGGACGGGGCCGAAGGGCTCGTTGGCGAAGGTGGTGTCGAGGCCGGCCATCAGGACGCGCTTGCCGAGGGCGACGAGTTCGAGCGCCAGAGGGATGATGGCGGGGTCGAGGAACTGGGCTTCGTCGATGCCGACGACATCGACTTCGGCGAGCTGCGGGAAGAGGTGTTCGCGCAGCTCTTCGACCGTGGCGATCACCGAGGCGTCGTGGGTCTGCGAGCTGTGCGAGGCGATGGCCGTGCGGTGGTAGCGGAGGTCGATGTCCGGCTTGTAGCAGGCCACGCGCTGGCGGGCGATGCGGGCGCGCTTGAGGCGGCGGATCAGCTCTTCGGACTTGCCCGAGAACATCGGACCGGTGATGACTTCGAGAACGCCGGGGGTGGGGGTCGGTTGCATGGGTCGGGTTGCGCCTTGGAATGGGTTGACCTTTATCGTACGAGGGCAGGCGGTGGATAAGTGGGATTACCATGGAAGCAGCCGGCGATTTGGGAGCGCCGCGATATGACGATCAAGCGACCTGCAACCGGATGGAAATTTGAGCGTGTAACGGCGCATCCCGGCGAGTATCTGCGCGAAGAGTTTCTGGTCCCTCTGGGCATGAGCGCGAACGCGCTGGCGATGCGGCTGCACATTGCAGCGCCGCGGCTGCATGCCATCCTGCATGAGAAGCGAGCGGTAACTCCGGATACGGCGATGCGGCTGGCGCGATGTTTTGGGATGTCGGCGCAGTTCTGGCTCAATCTGCAGATGATGCACGACCTGAGCAAAGCGCAGCAACTGGTGGGCGAGAAAGTTGAGCGGGAAGTAGAGCCGCTGACGATGACTGAAGCAGCATGATCGTTTAGGTGGGAGTATCCTTCTCTTGTTCCTTCCGGAGGCACGACGATGCGGGCAGTTTGGCTGGCGGTGGCGGTGTGTGGGTTGATGACGGCGGCGAGTGTTCCGGCGCAGAAGCCGGGTGAAGTGCGGACGGTGATCAAGAATGGCGCGGGCGAGGATGTGGGGACGGCGACCTTCAAGACGGTGAAGAAGGGCGTCAAAGTCACGATCAACCTGAAAAACCTGCCGATCGGGCCGCATGGCGTCCATATTCATCAGAATGCGAGCTGCGTTGGGCCGGACTTCAAGTCGGCGGGGCCGCATTTCAATCCCGATGGCAAGCAGCATGGGTTCGACAACCCGATGGGACACCACAATGGCGATTTGCCGCAGAATGTCACCGTGCAGGAGAACCATATCGGCGAGGCGACCTTCGTGGTGACAGCGATTTCGCTGGATAAGTCGGCGCCGAACTCACTGTTCGCCAATGGCGGGACCTCGATCGTCGTGCATGAGAAGCCGGACGATATGAAGACCGATCCCAGTGGGAATTCCGGGAACCGGATCGCTTGTGGGGTGATTCAGTAAGGTTCGCGCCGGCCTGGACGCGGATTCCCTGCGGGAATGACAACCAAAAGGCCGGATGGAACCACGAACGTTACGGGTGCGTATAGGTTTGCATGGGCGCGGCTTCCATTTCGGCGGTCTTGACTGGTCGAGGCTCCATGTGGGGCGGGCGCGCCGGGCGGAATGCCGAGGGCCGGGTTTCCGAGCACAGGGCGCAGGCGGCTGTGATGGAGCGTGATTTGCGTGCGCCGGGCGGACCGGTGCCGGTTTCCACCGGAAAAACGGGTTCGCCGCATCCGATGGGGCTGGAGCCGCCGACGGGTGAACGGACTGCCGCGACTCCGGAACGCGCCGCGGTGCAAGCCGAGCAGAAGGCGATGGCCGCGCTTGCCGCACGCTGCGTGGCCGGCGATGGGGCCGCCTGGGAAGAGTTGGCGCGGTCGCAGCACCGCCGGATTTATGGGATTTGCTACAGGTTTATCGGGTCGGCCAGTGAGGCCGAGGACCTGACGCAGGATGTTTTTATCAAGGTTTTCAGGAACATCGAGAACTTTGACCCGGCCAAGGGCGGGTTCAATACCTGGCTGACGACCCTGACGCGCAACATGCTGGTCGACAACTATCGCCGGGCGCGGATGGATCGTGTGACCGACTCGCTGAACGAGACGATGGACGGCGAAGAAGATGGGCCGTCGAAGCTCGACAGGCTGGCCGACACGGGGCGCAATCAGGAGCAGCAGCTTGCGGGAATGGAGCTGCGGGCGCAGATTCAGCAAGCACTCAAGCAGGTGTCGCCGGAACTGCGGGAAGCGGTCATATTGCGCGACCTTGAAGACATGGATTACAAGGACATAGCCGAGGTTCTCGGCGTCCCGCAGGGAACTGTGAAGAGCCGCATCAGTCGTGGCCGCAGTGAACTTGCGAAGCTTTTGAAACGTATAGAAGGGCAGGTGATGTAAGGTGACGGACCAGACTCAATACGCTGGTATGGGCTGTGAAGCGTGCGAGGCGATGTGCCTCGACGCGGTGGACGGTACGCTGACGGCGGCCGAGCAGGTGGTGTTCGATCGCCACGTCGCCGGTTGTGTGGAGTGCGCGGAGCAGTTTTTGGAAGCCAAGCGCGGCGCGGTGTGGATGGAGATGCTCAAGGAGCATCGTCCGGAACCTTCGCCCGGCCTGATGCAGAGGATTCTGGCGCAGACCAGCGAGGCGGAGATGTCGCGGGTGTTCCCGCGGTTCGGTGTGGTGCCTACGCCGCGGTTTGCGGTTGTGCCGCAGCGCGGGTTCCAGGAAAAGCTTTGGGACAGGATTGAAGCGGCGTTTACGTTCGATACGTCGCAGTCGCACTTTCAGCCTCGCATGGCGATGACGGCGGCGATGGCCTTCTTCTCGATCGCGCTGACGCTGAACTTGAGCGGGATCCGGCTGACCGACCTTCGTCCGGGGACGATCCAGCGGACGGTGGCGGAGGCGCGGGCCTCGGCGGCGCGGCAGTTCCAGAGCATCAAGGTGGTGTACCAGGTGGAGTCGCGGGTGAATGAACTGCGCGACGGCGATCGCGATCCGGGCGGACTGTTCGGGGGCAGCGATGCTCCGAAGCAGCAGGCTCCGGCGGTTGCTCCGGGTACGCAGGACCAGAAACCGCAGCCCCAGCCGCAGACGCCGAACGGGACCAGCGAACTGATGGCGCCGGGAACGCCGCGGCTGCAGCGGGTTGCAAGCGACGAGAAGGATTTCAACGGACGTAACGAAGAAGATTCCGCAGCGGACGCAGACGCGTTGCGCATGCAGAAGGGAGCCTAAGACGATGAGTGACGAAACTGTTAACGATAACGCAGGGAACCCGCCAGCCGGGAGCAGCGAGCGGGTTGGATTCTGCCAGGATTGCGGACGTCCGCTGACGCGGGAAAACGTGCGGACTGTAGGCTCCGGTGTATTTTGCGAGCCTTGCCTGGAGAAGAGGCTGGGTGGAGCGGCTGTGCCGCCGCCGTATGGGGCTTCCGGGTCTGCCGGGGCTGTGCCGGCGGGAGGGCCTGTGCCTCTGCCTCCGCTGGGCGGAAACGATCCCAGCCCGATGCTGGCTGGGCTGCTGGGGCTGATTCCCGGCGTGGGCGCGATGTACAACGGGCAGTATGCCAAGGGTTTCGCCCATCTGGTGATCTTCATGCTGCTGTGCGCGATGGGCAGCGTGAATGGCGTGGGTTGGTTCTTCGTGCTGTGCTCGATCGGGTGGGTGTTCTACCAGTCGTTCGAGGCGTATCACACGGCCAAGGCGCGGCGCGAAGGTTTGCCGCTGCCCGATCCGTTCGGCCTGAACAATATTGGCGTGCAGGTGGGAACACAGTTCCGCGCGACGGCTTCTGGCGTGCCGCCGAACCCCTACGCGAACTGGAGTACAAATGTGCCTCCGCCGCCCGAGGCAGGTGTCCCACCGGGAACGCCGCCGGCAGCGTGGGGAAGTACCCCTGTTCAGGCTTCTCCTTATGCGCAGAGCGCGCCGTATGCGGCTCCTCCTCCGCCGCCGGTGTGGGACACGCCGGCGTGGACGCCTCCGCCTGCGGACCAGTCGGGGCAGGAGTGGGCGAATATGCCCGGCTATCCTGCTGCGCCTGTGTACCCGGCGTCAGCCTATGCGGTGCCGCCTGTGCGGCGCAGCACGGTCCCGGCGGCCGCGGCCTGGTTGATCGGGCTGGGCGTGGTCTTCATGGTGTTCAACTTCGTGCCGGAGTGGAGGTTCAGCGTTCACAAGGTGTTTCCGTTCCTGCTGATGGCGTTCGCGATCTGGCTGTTTACGCGGCGGATGTTCGCGACCGGCGGGCTGGCGCCGAGGGCGGAAGAAGGCGAGGCGTACAGCGTTCGGGCCGTCTGCTTCCTGCGACTGCCGGTCATCCTGTTTACGGTTTCCGTGCTGTGGATGCTGGAGGAGTTCCATGTGTTCCGCTTTGGGCAGACGTGGCCGGTGCTGGTGATCGTGATGGGCGTGCTGCTGCTGGTGGAGCGCTCCGTGGGGAGTCGCGTGCTGCCGGTTGCCGCTGTGCCGCCCGTCGATGCCAATGCCGCGAGCGCCGCGAACGATGGGAAGGGGATTTAACATGGCAAGCTATCCCCCACCGTATCCAGGCGCCAATTGGAAGGCGCAGCGCCAGGCAATGAAGGCGCAGGCGCGCATACAACGCAACCAGATTCGCATGCAGAGACGCGCGATGCGGCGCGGGTCGATCGTCGGCCCGCTGCTGCTGGTGGCGCTGGGAGTGACGTTCCTGCTGGTGGAGCTGGGGCGGCTGGACTGGTGGTCGGTGACGGACTGGTTCGGGCACTGGTGGCCGGTGCTGCTGATCGCCGCCGGCGTGGTGCTGCTGGCGGAGTGGGCCGTCGATCAACACACGCAGCAGACGCGCGCGGCGCAGGGATTGCCTCCCGTGGGCTCGCGGATTCTGGGCGGTGGCGTGATCTGGCTGTTGATTTTTGTGGCCATTATCGGTGGCATGTCGCATCTGGCGGTGCGGACGTGGAATTGGAACAACGACCACTTCAAGTTTGGCCTGGGCGACTGGGACCGCGCGCTGGGCGATCCGCATGACAGCGACGCCTCGATGAGCCAGGCGATTCCAGCGGACGGTATGCTGACGGTGGACAATCCGCAGGGCGACGTGATTGTGACCGGCACCAGCGACGATGGGCAGATGCATGTCGCGGTCCATAAGCAGGTGTTCTCGTTCAAGGACGACGACGCGGAGCGCAAGGCCGGCGAGCTACAGCCTTCAATCAGCGGCGATGGCGGGCGGTTGACGCTGAATGTGCCGTCGGTTGAGGGCGGCCATGCGGACCTGACGATCGACGTGCCGCATGGCGTCGCCGTGACGGTGACGGCGGAGCGCGGAGACGTTCGAGTCAGCGGTCTACATGCGCCGGTGACGGTGAATGCGAACCACGGCAACGTCGACCTGAGCGGCCTGACGGGCACCGCGGTCGCGCATATGCACAACGATGACGCGAGCTTTTCCGCGCATAGCGTGACAGGGCCGGTGACGCTGGACGGGCGCATCGGGGACATCAATGTGTCGGATGTGCATGGCGATGTGCTGTTGCAGGCGGCCACGTCCGGCGAGCTGCATGTGCAACGCGTCGACGGTGGGATCCATTTCCTGACGCACCGCACGGACTTGCAGATGGCGCGGCTGGATGGAGAGTTGAGCCTCGATAGCGGATCCGACCTGAGTGCGGACCAGATGCTGGGGCCGGTGGTGCTGAAGACCAGCGACCGCAATATTTCGCTGGAGCGGGTGCAGGGCAATGTCAATGTTGTGAACACGAATGGCTCGGTGGTGGTGACCAGCGCGGCGCCGCTGGGGACGATCACGGTGAAGAACCGGCGCGGGTCGGTGGATGTCGGAGTGCCGGCGGCGGCCGGGTTTACGGTGCAGGCATCGACGCGCCATGGGTCGATGGAGGACGATTTCGATCTGCCCAAGAGTGGGTCGGAGGACGACCCCGTGTTGAAGGGGACCGTGGGACGCGGCGGCCCGACGATTAGTATCGACACGACGGATGGCGATGTCACGCTGCGAAAGAGTTCGGTGGAACCACTGGCGCCGGCGCCTCCAGCGGCGCCGAAGCTGACGATGACGCCGCCGCAACCGCCGGCTCCAGCGGCGCCGAAAGCGCCAAAAGTGCCGAAGGTGAAGGCTCCGGTTGCGCCGAAGCCGTAGGGTTCGGCGTAAAAATGGTCATTGGTGGCGATGTAGGTCCATACTGTAACTAGCGAGCGATGCTCAGCTTGAGGCGAGGATCCCCGATGGCCACCGCAATTGTCGATCTATTCGAACTGCTTGAAGGCATTCCCGCGGGAGCGTGGGTTGCAATTTCAGAGCGGCAGCATAGCGTGCTCGCGTATGGCGCAGATGCGCAATCGGTTCTAAGCGAAGCCCAGGCTAAGGGTGAAGACCAGCCGCTGATTGTGCGGGTGCCGGAACAAGCGTCATCGATGTTCTTTTAGATGGCGAAGGCTTCGTACGACTACACACCGGTCGAATTATCAGCGAGCGAACCTTACCCGCAAGGCGTCACGATGCACCGGCCGCTATTGCGGGCTCAAGTTACAGCGTCGAATGGAAAATCATTGCCGTGGTTAGTTATGCCCGATTCCGGGGCTGACGCTTGCTTGTTTCCCATGAGTCTGGCGATCTTGCTGAAACTGGATGTTCTTGGTCTGCCCAAAGCATTGACCGGTGGAGTGGGGAGTTCGGCCAACGTTACTTACTACGACACGATCACGCTCGATCTTGGCCATGGCATTGAATTCAGCGCTTATGTTGGGTTTACGGCAGGAATGGATAACCTCGGGTTCGGTCTGCTCGGGCAAGAAGGATTTTTCGACAAGTACAACGTCGAATTCCTGCATCAGCAGAAGCGATTCACGATCGAACCGACGGAGTCGAGCTAGCACCAAGCAAATCTACGTCGCACCGCACCTGCTATGCCAAGAACGCCGGTACCGAGAAGTACGAGCGTGGACGGTTCTGGCACCGGCGATGCAGCATTTGTAGTCCAGGTTCCCGGATTAGAGAAATTACCAGCAGTTTCAGATCCCAAATCGATGACACCGTCGGTAACGTCAAATTCTGTGTTGTAAGTAAAAATTTCGTGGTCGGCGGAGTTAGCGAGAGCGATCTGTATAGCCCAGCTCGCAATGTTCCCGCTCGCGTCCGTCCCAACCCGGATGATGCCCTCGAGAGCATTCCCATTCTCTATCGTCTGCAGGCCGTCCATGAAGCTAAATGAGATCAGGTCGCCTGGAGGAACGGATGTGAGGGTGTTGCTTGAAGTCGCGAATGATCCATTGTCCCCGATAGGTGTGGCGAGCGTGAGCGATCCACTAACAAAGTCGCTCGTCGTATAGGGCGGATTTGCACGGAAAGCGAAGGGATTGCCAGTGTAGGTGTAGGTGGTGTTTGCCAGCATCGGCAGTGTCAAAAGAAACAAACCGGACAACAGCGTCAGACTTCTCAGGCGCATCGCAAATCTCCAATTCTCTACAATGTGGAATTATTTGGGCCGGGTAGTGCGGCACTTCGTCCTGTGGACTCGATACGGAGCCATGTGAAACGTGTTTCACATGGCCCATCCACAATACCGCCATCCTTGATGCATGGCAACCGACATTTGCATATTGGTCGGTAAAAGGATTCGCTCTCTCCGTCTCAAGCGGGGCTGGACTCAGCAAATCCTTGCCGATCATGCTCAGTTGACCAGGGAAACGATCTCGAACGCGGAAGGTGCGCGCTATGAGTTGGGGTTACGGGCGTTAGCGAGGATCGCCGCTGCACTTGAAGTCAGACTGAGGGAGATCGTCGATCCGTAAGCCAGGTGTCCCATTTATCGTGGCTCATCGCGATGAGTAAGGGTGTTCTCGTCATGCTATGGGAGCACGAACGTGGTGTCGGCTATGGCTCCGAGACCAGGGACGGTGCAAGACAGTAGTTTCGTATCGTGCGTGATGAAGAGATCGACGCGGGCGGCAGCGGCGGTTGCGAGGTGAAGGGCGTCCAGTGGCTTGATGCGGTCGAAGGCCCTGAGTTGCGCGTAGATTTTGGCTGACGCAAGCGTGTAGGGCAGGAGTTCAAGGTTGGGCGAGGCAAAGAGTTGCCGGTAGGAGGCGATGGTGAAGCTGTCGTCGCGGCGAGTGGGGAGGACGAGCAGTTCGTTGAGGACGAAGAGGCTTCCGGCGAGCCGGTGCTTTCCCGAGCGCAGGCTATGCATGAATTTGCGGGCGGCGGGGCCAAAGGTTGGGTCGTTCTCGTAGGCGTAGACCCAGATGTTGGTGTCGAGATAGACGAGCATCAGGAGGCTGACGCGTCGGCGTCCCGCTCATGGCGGATGAAGGCGACGGGGCCGCCGACCTCAGCGTAGGCTGGCTGCTGCGCGAGGCGGAGTTCGTCGAAAAGCGCCCACCACTGATCGGGCGAAAGGCGGCTAACATCGTCGGATTGTGTCGAGATGACGGGTGAGCTGGACATGGCGGCTGCTGAGTTGAGTGTAGCCGATGCGGTGGTTCTGAGTCATTCTGTAAAGCCACAATATGTAATGTGAGATGTGGCGCCGGTTGTCCGGTCATCGCGTTTTGTGCGATGAGTGGGGTGGTGGGGCTTCGGGCTTCGGTGGAACCCCACTCATGACGATGAGGCCGTCATGAATCTGCCCACCCAACGTTTGTGGTGAGTGGGCCACCCGCCAAGGCGTGGGCTAGCCAGAAGATGGGCTGGCGGCATATTCTCGTAAGTTGCGCCGGGCCCTGTGCTCGCTCACTTCGAGGCCTGGCGCACGCTTGGAGAAAATGTCATGGCCACTGCTGCTCCTGTAGCTCCTCTACCTGCTCAAAACGAACCTCCCGTGGATTTTCTGCCGCTGCGGGGGACCGATCACGTTGAGTTTTTTGTCGGCAATGCGCGGCAGGCGGCTTACTTCTATCGCGCGGCGTTTGGGATGTCGCTGGTGGCGTATGCGGGGCCGGAGACGGGGCGGCGGGACCGGGTTTCGTACGTGCTACAGCAGGGCAAGGTGCGGTTTGTGTTGACCACGCCGCTGCGGCCGGATAACGAGATTGCACAACATATCGCGCGGCATGGAGACGGCGTCCACGCGATTGCGTTGTGGGTCGACGATGCGCGGTCGGCGTGGGAAGAAACGACCAAGCGCGGCGCGCGGAGCGTGATCGAGCCGACCGAGACGACGGATGAGCATGGGTCGGCGGTGATTTCGGCGATTGCGGCTTATGGCGATACGCTTCATGCGTTTGTGGAGCGGACGAACTATAACGGGCCGTTTTTGCCGGGGTATCGCCCGGTTGCGGACGACCCGATTGCCAAGCCCGTGGGCTTGCTGCATATCGACCATTGCGTCGGCAACGTCGGTTGGAATGCGATGAACGAGTGGGTGAAGTTTTATGAGGATGTGATGGGGTTCGGGCTGTATCAGCACTTCGACGACAACGATATTTCGACGGAGTATTCGGCGCTGATGTCGAAGGTGATGGCTAACGGAAATGGCTATGTGAAGTTTCCGATCAACGAGCCGGCGGAGGGAAAACGGAAGTCGCAGATTGAGGAGTATCTCGACTTTTATGGCGGTCCGGGCGTGCAGCATATCGCGCTGGCGACCAACGATATCCTCGATACCGTGTCGCGGCTGAAGGCGCAGGGAGTGGAGTTTCTGTCTGTTCCGCACACGTATTACACGGAGCTGCAAGCGCGCATCGGCAGGATCGATGAGCCGATCGACGAGTTGGAGAAGTTGGGGATTCTGGTCGACCGCGACGATGAAGGCTACATGCTGCAGATATTTACGCGGCCGGTGGAGGACCGGCCGACGCTGTTCTACGAGATCATCCAGCGCAAGGGCAGCCGGAGTTTCGGCAAAGGAAATTTCAAGGCGCTGTTCGAGGCAATCGAGCGGGAGCAGGCAAGCCGCGGTAATTTGTAACAGCAAAAGCCTTGACGCAAAGTTCGCGGAGTGAGCGAAGTTTCGCAAAGGGTTCTTTGCCGGATGTAGATTGGTGGGTGGGCGATGGGGGAACGGGAACGACTGCTGCGGCGGGCGCGCTGGTGGATCGGTCTGTTTATTGTGGGACTGGTGTTGAGTGGGGTGACGGCGTTTCCGCTGGAGAGTGAGTTGCGGTTCGCGGTGCGGATTTGCGACCACTTTGCGTGGGTGCCGGTGGGGTTGTCGGCGTGGCTGCATAGAGTGTATGGCGCGCTGGCGGATGAGAATGCGCGCTATCCGTTCCTGGCCTATGGGACGGATTGGCTGGCGTTCGCGCATCTGGTGCTGGCGATAGTGTTCGTAGGGCCGTGGCTCGATCCCGTTCGCAACAAGTGGGTGCTGTTGTTCGGCTTGATCGCTTGTGCGGGAGTGCTTCCGCTGGCGTTGATCGCCGGCCCAGTGCGGGGGATTCCCTTGTACTGGCGGCTGATCGATTGCAGCTTTGGAGTGTTTGGGGCGATGGTGCTTTGGCCGGCGTGGCGGATCGCGGGGCGGCTCGAAGGTGACGCTAGTGTCGTTTGAAGTGGTAAGAACGCTGGCAGCAGGAGTTGCACATCCAGGGGAAGAGGCCGATCCAGGCGAGGACGGTTCGGGGCAGAAGGCCACGGCGGGGAATCCGGGCCATGTGGGGAACGAAGCAATGGCAGGTCCTTGACATATCCGCAATCTACATCAAGTGCTAAGTCTTTGCGAATCTTGGTCGTAGGACGATAAAGAGAACGTTAACCGTGTCTTGATCCGAGGGTTTTTTGGAGGGCAGGGCGCAAATCCCGGACTCACGGAATCGGGGATTCTTCGGGGTCGGGCGCCTTGTATTCGGAGGCGAGGGCCTGAGCTTCGGCGTCCTTTTGCACCATGTATTCGTCCATCAGCACCGCGACGAGGGCAGCGGTGGGGACGGCGACCAGGGCCCCGGTGACGCCGGCCAGCGCGGAGCCGATCAGCAGCGCGATCAGGACGCTGAGGCCCATCAGGTCGACGCTGGTCCGCATGATGCGCGGGGTCAGGTAGCCGTTCTCAATCTGCACGTAGAAGAAGTAGAAGATGAAGACGCCGGCCATTTTCTGCCAGGAATCGAGCGCCGCGACGCCGCCCGCCAGCAGGATGGTGACGATGCCGCCGGCCACGGGAATGATGTTGAAGAGTCCCATCAGAACGCCCAGCAGGAAGAAATAGCGGACGTGCAGAAAATAGAAAGCGATGGTGCTGCACACTCCGAGGATCAGCATGAGCGCACCCTGGCCGAGCAGCCACTTGCTCATGCGCTGCTCTGCGATTTGGAGCGTTGCGGCGAGGCGGTCGCGCGATTTGGGGCGGAAGAAGGCAAGCAGATAGGCGTAGGCATGCTCGCCTTCGAGCATGAAGTAGATGCAGAGGAAGAAGGCGGCGAGGATGTCGAAGATGCGCGCCGCCCACTTGGGGAACGATGCGATGAGGAAGGTGGTTGTCGATCCGAGGATGCCCTGGAGTTTTTCCGTCAGCGAATCCAAACCGAACTTGTCGGCCATGGGGAGATGCTTGATTTTGGCGATGACGATCGGAATTTTTTCGGGGAGGTCGTCGCTGAACTGGCGCATGTCGCGGAGGACCGGCGGCAGGCCGAGAACCAGAAACAGGGTGATGATCAAACCGACGGTGACGAGCAGGAGACCGATGGCGGCGGGGCGGGGCAGGGTCCAGCCGCGAATCTGGCAAGCCGAAATGCGCTGCACGACCGGCATCAGGACGACCGCGAAGAGAGCGCTGACGTAGACGATTTCGATAACGTGAAGGAGCTTCCAGGCTAGGGCGAGCGCGCAGACGACCGCGACCGCGAACAGGATGTGGCGGCGAATGGCGCGGCGTTCCTCCGCGGTTTCGGCGACCCGCGTGACCGTGGATTTTTCGTGTGGCTTCGCAGTGGACAGATCGGCTCCTCTTCGGGTTTCATTGGCTGCAAAAGGTCTGCTCGGTTCGATGCAGGCCCGATGCAGGCCGATGGCATGGGGTGTCCGAATATCCGCAAGGCTACGCCGGTGAAGCCTTTGCGGCAACCGCGGCAAGCACGGCGGCGGCGGAATCCTGTGGGGTAAGGCCGGCGGTTTCTATGCTGACGTGCGCGAGGCGGCGGTAGATGGGGTGGCGGGCGGCGAAGCGGGCTTCGGCGGCGGCGAGGTCGGCGAAATTGGGGCGGACCGTCGCGGCAGGATCGACAGCCTGCCGCGAGCAGCGATCGGCGAGGGTCGCGAACGGCGCGGCGAGGTAGACGATGGCGGTGGCTGGGGTCTGCTCCAGGAGCAAGCGGTTGCCGAGGGTTTCCGGCGCGCCGCCGCCGAGCGCGATCACGGTGCGGGTGCGGCCGAGAGCGGCGGCGAGAGCGGCGGTCTCCTCCTTGCGGAAGGCGGCCTCGCCTTTATTTGCGAATATTTCAGGGACCGAAAGCCCCGTGCGGCGCTCGATCTCGGAGTCGAGGTCGATGAAGGTCCAGCCGAGTTCGGCGGCGAGAAGCGGGCCGACCGTGGATTTGCCCGAGCCCATGAAGCCGGTGAGCACGATGCGGCTGGCGGAGCGGGCGCTTCGGGTTAGGCGGCGGAGTGGAGGCATGGGAGCGGTTGCCGGGGCGGTCTGCGTTGCGTTCATTGTCTTCTCCTAAGTGCGGTTGAGCAAAATGTTTGGGGCAAAAGAAGAACCGCAACCCTTGGGGGGGTTGCGGCTCGGTGGATTCGTTCGATTTCTCTGGGTGGTTAGAGAAGCACGCACGTCCGCCGAGCCGCTGGGTAATACCAGTAGCTGCTAAATCGGGCGGAGATGCGGTGCGTCGTCATCGTGAGGTTTAGCCTACAGCGGAGCGGAAGAAAGCGCAAGGGACACTCTTGTCCAACACAAGATGGGCCTGAAGGTCGGGCTTGATTCCACTTCTCGCGATTGCGCCGTTTGGGTGCCAGCCCGTCGAGTGCAGGTTGAAAAGCGCTGAGATCACGCCCGGCTGAGGCGATCTCAATCTGCACCACGAGCGGCGTAGATCGAATCGCTCAAACGAGGGCACAATTAAGCGCACACTCTTTCTGAAAATGTGCTCCCAAAGTGCCTTTCTGCTCCCCGGAATCCCTGTACTTCGCGTCAATTCTTGGTGTAGACTGGATTGACACGGTAGAGGTCTCCGGTTCGGATTCGGACGTGCCTACCACTCCCCCGCAGTTCGGCAGACCGGTTTTTGGCAGGCAGAACGGAAAGCAGCATTTGGTGGGGAGTTCGACGCGACAGCAAGTTTTGTTTTGGAGTGAAGTCATGGCAAACGTATGTGATCTTTGCGGCAAAGGTCCGCAGTTCGGCAACAATATCTCCCACGCGCACAACGTCACCCGTCGGCGCTGGAACCCGAATCTTCAGTCGGTGAAGGCGCTGGCCAACGGCGTTTCCAAGCGCATGAAGGTCTGCACGGGCTGCATCAAGAACGGCAAGATCGTCAAGGGCTAGGGTCCAGGTTTCAGGGGCCAGAAAACGACGGGCGGCTTCGGGCTGTTCCGCGGTCGTGTATCCGCAAAATTCGATCGAAACAAGACGCTCCGCAGGCCGCGGGGCGTTTTGCATTGCTCCAGCCCTGAGTCCTGAATTCTACTTTTCTTCAAAGACTAAACGGTCGCCAGCGGGCGTTCCCGGTCCGTCCGCATCGTCGGCGCCGCCGCCAGCAGGCCTCTGGTGTAGGAATGCCGCGGCCGCACAAAAATCTCACTCGCCGGCGCCTCCTCAACGATCAAACCGCGCTGCATCACGGCGACGCGGTCGGCAACCTGCGCCACCACCGCAAGGTCGTGCGAAATAAACAGCATCGACAACCCATGTGTCTCCCGCAACCCCTTCAGCAGCGCCAGAGTCTGCGCCTGCACGGTCACGTCGAGCGCCGTGGTCGGCTCGTCCGCGATCAGCAGGGCCGGCTTGTTGACGATGGCCATCGCAATCAGCACCCGCTGCCGCTGTCCCCCGGAAAACTGGTGCGGATAGTCGTTCATCCGCTGCTCCGGCTCAGGCAGCGCGACCTCGCGCATCGCATTGAGCACGCGCTCGCGAACATTCTTCCGCGAAGTCTTCGGAGCATGGGCCAGCACGGCCTCCCCAATCTGCCGCCCGACGGTCATTACGGGGTTGAGCGCGGTCATCGGCTCCTGGAAGATCATCGCAATCGACTGCCCGCGATGCGCCCGCATCCGCTCCTCGGGCAATGTCAGCAATTCTTCACCCGCATCAT
>Ga0207933_1001760_pt1 | contig 15327 bp, 17 predicted proteins | sample NGESurdeep092012_4_FD_184488 | JGI IMG/M metagenome (GOLD analysis project Ga0207933, IMG submission 184488) | Arctic peat soil microbial communities from Barrow, Alaska - NGEE Surface sample F53-3 deep-092012 (SPAdes) | ecosystem: Environmental > Terrestrial > Soil > Wetlands > Peat ... | reverse complement strand
GGACTCGAACCTCTGACCTCTTCCACGTCAAGGAAGCGCTCTAGCCAACTGAGCTAAGAGCCCATTTTCATCTGTTAACTATACCTTACTTTGTCATATATACAAAGTGTCAGAAATAATGCTTGTGGCAGCTCGCGGTATTGACACGATTATGTCATCCTGCTACAATCTTCAGGTTAAACGAGGTGTTTGGGTGAGTAATAATCAACCAAGCGCGCTTGACGGTTTCAAGATGTTTTATGAGGATTTACATTTCATAAAACCTAGCGATCGTATCAAGCGCCCAGCTTCTGGTATTGCAACTAAGTAGCATCAAGAAGTCGATTTTACCCCGAGTGAGAGCTCGGGGTTTTATTATTTATGCGTCTTTATGGCCTATATAAAGGACATATAAACAGCTTATCCACTGGATTTTTTAACAGCGTTATGACAATATGTTGTCATGGTTTGTATATATTGTCAGTCTAGGACACGGGTAACCAATTCCCGGCTACAGAAGAAATCTAACAAGGTTTGGCGACGAAGGTTTTGCCCTAAATGCAAAAATACTTTTACCTCTATAGAGGCTCTGCACGACCTATCGTTTATAGTTTCCGATACAAATGACCCAAATTGGTCTCCTAAGCCGTTTTCCCGCGATAATCTATTCGTAAGCATATATTTGAGCTGTGGCCATCGCACTAACCCCGTAAACGACGCTACGGCTCTTACGGACACAGTCGTTGCAAAGCTGCTATCAACAGTTACCGACGGATCTATCTTAAAGACCGATCTATTGACTATAGCTGAATCTGTTCTTGAGCGTTTCGACCCCGTTGCCTCGACCTCTTACAGAGCCTATTACTCCCCTAATGCTTAGGGGTGTTGGACTTTATTGTTTGTCTTGGGGGTTGAAAACGCTTTTTTCGGTAGTATCAAATTTAGTAAGATATCGTTTAAACATTAACCGAGTCTGAGAATAGATAGCTGCCGCTGATCCATATATCAACGGAGTAACAAATAAGAATCCCCACTGTATCATAACTAACAGAGAGCGGTGCGACTTGTAGTGTGCCGGCCGGGGCGGCAATAACTTCACTGCTACATAGATAATGATAATAAAGCCTACTAAGCCAAAGGTTTCAATATTACTTATTATCAAGGGTAGCTCATTAGCCACGTAGTTTCTGGGACGTATGAGAGCTGGGACAAAGCCGGCAAGTAGAATGATCAGAGGTCCGGTAGCCCAAGTAACGTGTGACTCGAGCGTTCGAAAAAACTTATTAATTACATTCCATTTGGATATTTTGTTACTTTTTATAAAGCCGTTATAGCCGATATAGGCAATATCGCTAGCTCCGTAAGTCCAACGGCGTAATTGAACAAACTGGGCCTTAAGAGTCCGAATATACCCCTTAGCCAATACTGCATCCTGATAAACAGGTATAGCCAGCGGGTAAACTCGGTAATCGCCGTCGTAAAAGAAGTAACTGCGCCAAAATTGATGACCATCTTCAACTATTGTCCTGACGCTCCAAAAGTCCATATCAATCAGGGCTCGCATGCTCTGAGCGTGGGCCGAGAAATTTCGTTGTAAATGGGGTCGCTGGGTCAACATCAGATAGAAAAAGTTATTACCAGTTGCAATGGCACGCATGGGGGCTGGAACATCCCAGATATTATTCGTAAACATCGGTAGTGGTTGATAGGAAACTCTGACAGGATCTGGGCTAAGGGCATAGAGGTAGCTCAGCCCAGCAAAATAGTTCTTATCTGGACGATTATCTGAATCCAGGGTGGTCACAATAACTCTAATCGGATCAATTTGCTGATCGTGCAGGTATTTTTGCAATATTCTTCCTGAAAAAGTTATATTAGCTCCCTTACCTAGAACCTCGCCCGGTATGGTGTTGGGGTGACCAACAGATCTAGCGAAATAGAAATGGTCGCGATATTTATTAATCATACTATCGGCAAGTTCTTGGGCTCCGGCTCCAGCCCTCACCTCATAAGCGATAATTAATATTATTTTTTTTGTATCAAATTTAGCGTCTACTAGTGCTTGAATAGTTGGTTCAAGGACTTCTCTGCTCTCTTTATATAAAGCTACAATAACAGCGTGTATCTGATCGCTTGGTTTAACGACAGACGGCTGAGTAAGCAGTCGACGTAGATTATCTATATGCCAACGAGGGCGGTCAATATGCTTGTCGGAAACCTCGCCAGTTTCAACTTCGGCCAGTAGGGCTGTCCAATCGAGTTTTTCATACGATCTCATTAGTCTGTAGCCTGAAAGAATCCGAATATCGAAAGCAATTCCTCTAGCAAAATAGATTAGGATATATATCAATATGAAAAGTGCTGCAAATGTAATATTAATGAAACTTAAGATTACGGGTGTTAGGAGTAAAAGATATGTTAAAGACCCTGGTAATATCTCAAAAAAACGATACCAGCCGTGACGATCTTTTTCATACGGAATCTCAGCAGTTTTCATAATTAGCGTAGGACAAGCAAGGAATTACTAACTATCATTGTAATAACTAACAAGAACACGCTCATTAGTAAGATTACTACCGATAGTTGTCTCCTTATCGAGTAAGTTCTTAAACTCAAAGTGAAATGAAAGACGACAACTAAAATTGCGAAAATAATAAAATATATAAAATTAACGATACTGCCAGTAGTAAAGGCTCCAATACCAACATCACCCCTGTACTGAGAAATATAACTTGAGCCAGAGTTTGCGATTATTCTAGAGATAATCACAAAAACTGTTGCACAAACTAGGAAAAAATTTAGTCCAATTAACAACAAGATAATTTTATCTTGAAAAAATTTGTGAGATAGCGGCATATCGTCCTCCATTGTAGTGGTAAATCACAGTCCAGTAAACTCTAATAAGTCGAACTTTAGCTACAGCTAGATTGCCAAGTCCGATTCGTCCATGCTAACCCGATCGCCAGGCTTAATTTGACCTCTGAGTATTTGACTAGCAACTGAGTCCTCAACAGCATGCTGTAAGACTCGGCGCATTGGTCGAGCGCCAAGCCTGGCATCATAGCCAGTTACGACAATTTTTTGGATAGCCGCATCTGTTAATTCAATAACAATCTTTTGATTAGACAGAGTTTGATTAACTTCTTGCATCATTAGCTTAACAACTTGAGCTAGCTCGTCTTGATTAAGCGGTCTAAATAATACTATTTCGTCAAAGCGGTTGAGAAGTTCCGGTTTAAATTGATTACTGCTAACGAGTTTATCGATAAATGCCGCCTCAAAGGTCTCTAGTTCTTCCCCTTTGGCGATACGTTCTCTTATATCTTGAGCTCCGGCATTAGAAGTGACTATAATAATACAGTCTTTAAATGAAGCGGCTCGCCCATCTACATCGGTCAGTTGGCCTTCATCTAATAGCTGTAGTAAGAGATTCAATACGTTGGGATGGGCTTTCTCAATTTCATCTAACAAAATAACACTAAAAGGCCGTTCACGAACAGACATAATAAGACTTGAAGTATTGTTAGAGCCTGCCAAAAGTCGCTTTACGTCGTCTGCTTGTTGATATTCACTCATGTCAATCCGAACTAGATTCGACTCACTTTTGAAGTATGTTGCTGCTATCGATTTCGCTAATTCTGTTTTACCTACCCCTGTTGGCCCTAAAAAGAGGAAGCTGCCGATAGGCCGCTTGGGGTTGGCAACACCAGCTCGGGTTCGTCTTAGAGCGCTAGCTACCACACTGACTGCACGACTTTGATTGATCATACGCCGATGAATCGCCTCCTCGAGATTCAATAATTCATCAGCTTCAACGGGGGCAGCACTTCCAGTTTTAATACCACGGGTTTTTTCAATTGCCTGTTGGATAGACTCGACCGTAACGACTTGGTTATCGGCATAAGGCAAGGATTCCTCTAATAACTGTATGGCCTTCCCGGGATAAGCAATTTCCTGCTCATAACGTCCGCTTAATCTGTAAGCCTCATTGAGTGCCCCGTACGTTATTAAAACATTATGTTTATATTCCAATCCCAGTGCGGTGTCTTCCAATATTCTCATTACTGAATTTTCATCTGGTTCTGCGAGAATTATAGGTGTAAGCTTCGAAGCAAATGCTGATTGGTTAGTTTTTAATGACTGAAAATCGTTTGGAGACATTGCAAATATTAATTGCAGTTTATTCTCTTGTAAAATAGGTAATAGTACTTGAGTTATATCAAAAGAACCGAGTCCTTCGTGGAAAAATAACTGGGCGTCATCAAAAAACAAAATCATATGTCCGGCACGAGACGCTTCACTCATGATAGTCATTAAGGTGTGTTCAAGCTCTCCAGTTCCTTTAGCACTAGATAAGATCATTGAAGGGCTAAGACTAACAATCTGTTGATTAACCAAGTTTTTGTCTGTGGTCTCTTCGAGTAATGCTTTAGAGAGCGCAGAAATATAACTAGATTTCCCAATTCCTGGTGGCCCAATCAAAGCAATGCCAGCAGCTCCTTGCGATAAAGCGTTTTTAACGGCAATTACGCCGGAAGTCTGTTGCAACCAATCGAAATGATCACCGCTTTTTTCAGCAGATATACTGAGGTTCTGACCAAACTGCGAGAGATGTGGCGTAAATCCAGTTGTCCAGTCACGCCCTATACCTCCAAAATACGGCATAGGTGAATTTGAACTATCGACTACCCTTATCAACCAAGCTAGTACAGCTTCAATGTCATCTTTTGATAATTTTGATTGAGTAAATAAAGTCTGTAATCTTTGTGAAGTGAGTAATAACGCCGCTACAACATGCCCGACTTCAATCCTAGGGTTAACCTGTGAAGTCGCCAATTGTTGCGCTTTTTGCCAGACCGCAGACATATCAGTGCTTTCTGGACTCAAATTTTGTTCGACGACAGACGACGGAAGTAAAAAACGATTTATGAAAAATTGAGATTGCCAATCCAAATTAAGAGTTAACCAGACAGCCTGTGGGTTTAGATGGTTTTCTTTTAATCTGCCCAGAACGTCCTTAGTTAGTTGGCCACCCAGTGAATCATCGGTCGATTGTAAAACAGAAAGATCTTGCTTGTACCAGACAACAAATACAAGAATAGCTAAGCTAACCGCTGACGTTAGGTAAGCAATCCTACTAAAACTTGTAAAAAATAATAGTAGCGAAAATAATGCGAGCACAAACACTATAACTAGTAATACGCTAGCGCCGTTCTTGCCAATCCTAAGAGCAAGCCTAGCCTTCTTAGCGCGGATAGATTGAAGATTCAGCGTATCTGCCCCCACTAAAAAACTCCTTTTATGACAAGCCCAACTACAACAAATGGTAAAAAGGGCCAGAGTAAAGCCAAAATTACACCAGCAAGAGCAATAAATAGTAGCATTAAACCGGCAAAAATAATTACGAGAATGCGGACGCATAAACCAACAAGACGACTAAATAGGTTATCAATCATTGCCCTAAAGTGATTGCCAAGGCCTGCTCCAGGGTAGGAAATTATTCTTCGCCACGGTTCAAAAAGGGTTCTTAGTAGCGTAGGGATTGAAAAAACTTGAGTGGTTTTACTAATATGATGTCCGATTCCCTGCCATCTCCTTAGCCAGCCCTGGCTATACCACCAAGTGAAAAATTCTAATGCTAACATACGATAATTGTACCACCCGAGTAGCTTACTCTGTAAAAATTGGACGCCAGTAAATTTTAAGTATGGTGCGGGTACTGGGAATCGAACCCAGCTCTCAGCCTTGGGAAGGCTGCATATTAACCACTATACGATACCCGCATGGAGCCACCTCGGGGAGTCGAACCCCGGACCCCCGCTTTACGAAAGCGATGCTCTAGCCATCTGAGCTAAGGCGGCTTATCTCTAAAATTATAACAAAAAAACAGAGCCAACTATCGCTGGCTCTGTTAAAGCTAAATTAAATACGGTCTACTATAGCTTATTTATTCTCTAACGTTTTTGGATAGAGCTAGCAGTAATGGACCTGTAACTAGGGCATAAATGCCTAGAATCCAAACAAATGCAACTCCAGAGCTTGATGGCTGGAATAATAAAACTACACCAGCTACTACGGAAACAAGGCCTAAAAGCATACCCAATGTGCTACCGCTAGACATACCATCTTCTAAGAATGGTGCGACTAGTGTAAACAGACCGCGAACGATTAGGACGATTGCTGCTAGTAGTATCAAAGTTGAGAATGATACTGCAGGATGACGAAATAGATAGACACCAATGCAAACCTCGACTAATGCTACAAGTACCATTAACCAGGTCCCCATCGAGTCGCTCTTAGAACCACTAAAACTACCAACTAAACTGAGAACTCCCATTGCTAGGATATACCCACTAAACAGATATACTAGTGTTCCTAATGTTAGGTGTGGCCAAAAAACGGCTGATACACCGAACACGACTGCAAAGAACCCCTTTACGGCAAGACCGTCTGCCATAGAGGACATGTCTGATTTACTCATACACTCTCCTTTTATTGTTATCACACTTGTTATACCGCTATTAAAAATAAGTGTCAACAAAGTTATCCACAAACTGCCTACTTTAAACAACACTTAGTCTTACTTAATAGTACAAAAATTCAGGTTCAATGCTACAGAGGCTATATCGCTTTTACCTAAGCGCTCAGACTGTGAGGAAGCACCTCAGTAATTGGTTCCATGTTTGCAATCGTCACTGGATTTAGAATATAGCCTATGTGTTTATGTAGTCTCTCCAAAGCATCATCCAATCCTTGCTCACCTGTTGACCACCACGCTACGCCAAGATCTACTCTATGCTCAATATCATCTTCCTCGTTCTCAGAGTATTGAAATCGCTCCACTTTTCTAAATTCCTTGCCTATAAGAAAATCTTCCATCGATTCATCTTCTTGTTGGCTAGGGGGAACATCTGGATTGGCGATGTTAACCAGTCGTACTATACTTGAGGTATAATAGTGTTTTTTCGTATCTAGTATCAATACTTCTTGGTGGTTTACTATGGCGCGTCTGGTGGCTTTATAAAGTAAATCCAGAGTAAATGTTCCATGTTCAATGTCGGGTATTTTCTCAATAACATGATCGTAAGGACGAATTACAGGATCCTGCCCAGCTCTAAAGGCATTCTTGTAGGAGCCGTTGCTCACTAACTCAGATACCTCACTAGGGGTGCAGCCACGATTTTTGTGTCTAGACCTGTTCCAAGCACTATCCTGCGTTGATTTCCTGTCAGCACGCGAGAATACTGCACGACTATCTTGCAAAATTTGCTGCCACTCCATGCGTTGGGCGTCATTCATATCACTTGGGTTGATTCTTAATCCTTCTACCATAATTTTATTCTCTATTGGGTTAGTCGCCGAATCGCGATAATAAATGCTGCCTCCGGGAGATTAACCACACCAGGCTCTTTAGATACTTTAACTAAGCTTTTTACAGCCTCTTGCATATACTGAGTTAGTTGAGCGTTAACTATATCTTCACTCCAGTGCTCATTCTTTTTATTCTGAAGCCATTCCAAATAACTAACAATTACCCCGCCAGCGTTGGCAATAATTCCTGGTAAGATAGTGACATTCTCTTTAGTAAAGTAGTCTATTGCAGTCTTATCTACTGGTCCGTTAGCCATTTCGACTATATACTTGGCTTTTACGTCTTTCATATTATCTTCGGTTACAGCGTCGCCAAGTGCAGCCAACACCAACACATCTACATCCAAACCAATTATTTCCTCGCCATTTAATTGTTTAACTCCCCCAGCTTTATAGTCTGAGAAATGACCTCGAGTCTCTTTGAATTTTGCAAGATCCTTGGCGTTAAGGCCATTTTCACCATAAAGGGTGCTTACAGAGTCACTAACAGCCAATAATTTCCAATTAGGATATTGCTCGCCAATCACAGCAAAATACGAACCAACGTTTCCGTAGCCTTGAATAGCAAAAGTCAGTGGGCTGTCTGACAGGCCGTCATATTGTAGTAGTTCGTTAAGTGCAATTACACCTCCTCGCCCAGTGGCTGCATCGCGCCCTAAACTACCGCCGTTTTTAATACTCTTCCCGGTAAAACTGGCTTTAGTAGTATCGCCAGTTATCTTTTCATACTCATCAACCATCCAGTCAATAATAGTCGCGTTGGTGTTAACATCAGGGGCCGGTACGTCTTTGTCCGGTCCAATAAATTTGTATAAACCCTGGACATATTTACGACTAATTTCTTCAAGCTCTTCAGTAGTTAGTTCACTTGGGTTGACTGCCACACCGCCCTTACCGCCACCAAGAGGTAAGCCTACAGCTGCCGTTTTAAGACTCATTAACGTTGCAAGAGCCCGGGCTTCATCCAAATCAACATCGTCGTGAAAACGAATACCGCCCTTGTAGGGTCCTAATTTATTATTGTGCTGAACCCTGTAAGCATGTAGTTTTTTGCCACTATTTAATTCAATTTCGAATTGGTGTTCAGTGTCAGTTGCCAATAATGCGTCAATAGAGAACTTATCCAACCCAATTTTTTGGGCGGCTTCTGTAATTAACTGCTGAGCAGTCTTGAGCATATTGGTCTCCTTAAACGTTTAGTAAATCAATCTCTATTTATAAATGCCAAGTACTATCCTAGCAAAATATTGATAAATAATCTAGACCCATACGGTCAAAAGACGATTAATTTTATGGTTAGTCGAACTTCCTCGACACTTCTTAGACTGATTTTGTCTTTTGAGTACTGGTAAGATTTAACAGTTGTTCTGCGGCTTCGTGTAAGCTTGCTTCGTAGGGCTTGAATGCCGTAGCAATATTCTTAATCTGACCATTTTTGTCTGACATATCCTTACCAATCGTAAAGGCTGGGCTGATAGCAGTTGGCAGCATCTTAAGACGCTCGGCAACTTGTCGCAGCTGCGCTGAGGCAGTCGTGCCCCCACCGACTCCATAGCTAACAATCATCAGCGGTTTACCATGCCATTCATGAAATAGATAATCAATGGCGTTCTTTATCGAAGCCGGATAACCGGCATTATATTCAGGCGTAAGGAATATGTAGGCATTGGCCTGTTCAATTTTCTTGCTCCAGGCTTTAGTATGCTCATGCTGATACTGGTTCTTTGATGGATGAATAGCTTCGTCAAAGATCGGTAGTTTCCAATCTTGTATATCAACAAGCTCATAGTTTACTCCAGCTTTTTTGGGTAAATTATCTATAATCCACGTGGCTATTTGGGGCCCTACTCTTCCGGGCCTAGTGCTCCCAATTATTAGTTCAATCTTCATTAATATTCCTTTTTTATTTAATTGATTATTTCTATTACTATATAAAATATAGCATAGCTTCTCACCTTACAAAAGAAGTCTCGTCTAAGCTTTTATAAATAACGGGTCTTTAATATATCTGGTCAATTTTACACACGAGATAAGCCCGAACAGCAAGGTAATTCTCTACTATACTAGTGTTTTGTTCAGAAGAAATAGTCAGTTCATTCACTCTTCATGAGTTGGGTTTATCCGCACAGTATCAATACTGTTACCTACGACAATGTGCACCAAAACTAGACTTCAATATCTTCTACTGGACGAGATGCATACTCTCCTAGTAGTCTAGGGACTCCTTCTTGCACACTTTCGCCGGTATTTCTTCGATGCTTCGTAAGCTCAGTATAATCTACATCAAAAGTGGTAATCTTAAGATCGTCCGGTGCATCTCCTTGCATCCGAGGTATTTCTGGATCTTGGGGGTCATCTTTCAATGCATGTGGTTTTCGTTCGCTCATATGTATAATTCGTCCTTTATATGAAATATTCCTAAATGTTCAGAACGTTTATGCTTGGCGGGCCCGACCGGATTCGAACCGGCGATCTCCTCCGTGACAGGGAGGCGTGATAGGCCGACTTCACTACGAGCCCATATGACCTTTATTTAATTAGAACAGAGGTCATGATATCAGTCTATTGGTCAAAAAGCAACGGTCACCCCTATATCTTTTGGTTTATATAGATATAGGGCTTTTCTGTTTTAGCAAGAGGCTGAATGTAAGTATTTATACTCTGAAAGTTAAGCAAAATATGAGCTGCTTGAATTTGGCCGTTACTGGTTGAGATAACTGTATCAATCTCAAGAGCATTACCTAAATCAATAATAGCAGACACTCCCCCAGCCTTCAGCGAGAGTAATGTTTGTAGGGTTTGCGGAGCAATATTAGTTGTATTTACCGTGATCGTAAACCCAAATTGGCCTCCGTTATTTTTTGTCGCAGTATCATCAGAATATTGGGCAGCTACCGCACTAAACGCAACACCGCTATGCAGAGCATTAAGTGCTGCTTGGGCGCGTATGTGGGTAGCTGTATCGAGAGTTGAAACAACTTTCTGAGCCAGTAATTCCTGTTTAAGCTCGGCTTGGAAATCATTTATAGACCAACCCCAAAACTGATTCAATACAGCTGCTAGTTCTTTATTATTACTCCCCAGTCTGTCCTCGCTTCGCACTAGATCTATTTCATTATTTACGTCTTGGCTAGAAACACTGACATTATTTTTCGAAGCCAATTGCTTAACATAAGCATCAGTAATAATTTGCTGCAAAGCTTCTTGTTTATAGCTTGCAAGCTGTTCTCTGCCAGCTACCGAGCTAAAGTCTATCTGCTGTTGAGACTCATAGTAATGCATGTAATGTCGAAGCTGGAATAGGTAGTTTTCATAGGAGACATAGCTTGGACCGACTTTGGCAATCGGGAAAGGAATAACCCTTGTCACACCGTATAAGAAACTATTATTCGATTGGAACTTATAGAGAAATAAGCCACAGTACACAAAGAAAACGATGACTAAAGCAGCAAATAAACCGCTCGATACCAGGACTATTCTATGTTTTGAATGTTGAAGGGGGTAAATGTATTTACGGGCACTAGATAGTACATCCTCACGATGTTCAGCTAGAGTGTTATCCGTAATTTTTGGCAGAGTTTTGATTGCGTCATTGAATCGCTGCGCTACATCCTTCTTCTTACGAATGAATTTTGGTTTCTTTGGGATTAATTTCTTGATTTTATTCTTCACTGTCTTCCTCTGCTTCAAGTTCCAGACTTGAGCCTAGCCTTGCTCCTTGCGCCTCTGTGCCATAACTTGCGGCTGACACCCCATTATCACGGAGAACCTCAAGTATTTTCTTTTGAGTCTTCGCTGGATGATGTACATCATGAATTACTAAATCACCCATGTATGTCTGCATAACAAGCGTGCCGAATCCTAACATTGTCTCCTGCAAGCCGGCAATTTGGTAATTAACCATTTGTATCTGGGAAAGCTGCATGTCAACGACTGCTTTATTGAATAGTCCTTTTTGGGTTATTTGAATCATGCGCTGGTCAGTAAGAATAAAAATGCTGTAATACCAGCTAATCCATGACGGAGCAAAGAAAAACAGAGCTACCACCATACCGATGCCGATGCCACCGAAAAACCAACCAAAACCGAGGGTCGGTTTTATGGCAACTGGTATGGTGCTGAGTAGAATAAGCAACATACCCACAACAAGCCCCTTACGCATAACTACAGGATGTTTACGGAAAACATATAATACTTCCTCATCATCCATTTGGTCTGCAAAATACTTATGAGCCATATCTTACTATTGTACCTTTTTAGTATAAATTATCACTAGCATCTTTGGTGGCCCGGGAGGGAATCGAACCCCCAACACCCACCTTAGGACGGTGGTGTTCTATCCGTTGAACTACCGGACCAAATATCCCTCTGCTTATCAATCTACGCTTTACGTTTTTTTGCCTGCGTAAACTTCTCATGGGTTGCTGTATAGTCAAAAAGTTCATTGTCTTTGAACCAGTGAGTAATTTCTTCTTCGGCTTCAGCAGCGTCGCTGGAAGCGTGAATTATATTTGGCACCGCCAGCCCATTGGAGTTCGCAAAAGCAAAGCTAATATGCGAATAATCACCTCTAATCGTCCCCGGTAGCGCTTCTTTTGGCTCTGTTGTCCCAACCATTTTGCGAACCAAAGAAACTGCTTCAATACCTTCTAGTACCACGGCAATTACCGGTCCTTCAACCATAGCATCAACTGTAGTATCAAAAGTTTCTTTCCCGCGCCTGGAGGCCAACTTACCGATAGTCTCGTAATGGTGATAAAAGTGATCAGTATCAGGGCTTAGCATTTTTACGGCCACCATCTTAAGCCCTACTTTTTCAAAGCGACTTAAAATCTCACCGACTATGCCTCGTTGAACTGCATCTGGTTTAAAAACTACCAAGGTTCGTTCCATGTAATTCCTTTTCGTTTTATTTAATGTCTATTTTAACAGATACTGGCGCTTAAGGCTACCGAATCTAATGTCGCACAATGTTATACTAAGCTTATGCAGTTTTATAAAGCAAAAACTGATTTTCTTGAATACCTAGAGATTGAGCAGAATCGTTCCCAGAAGACTATTGCTAACTATGATCATTACCTGACCCGATTAGTTGATTTTGCTGGCGATATTAAAGTTGACGATATTGACCCAGAACTAATTATTAAATGGCGGCTTTGGTTGAATCGATTAGGTAGTAATGTATCTGATGAACTACAAAAATCTACACAGAATTACCATTTAATTGCCCTCAGGAGCTTTTTAAAATTTTGTGCCAAACGTAACATCCCTGCTCTTAGCGCTGATAAAATCGAACTAGCCAGGACTGTTAGAAAACAGGTTACATTTCTATCCGAGGAGGAGTTGGAGCGATTATTTGCCGAGACTGATACTTCTAAGATTACAGGATTACGAGATCGGGCTATACTTGAACTACTTTTTAGTAGTGGCCTGCGTGTTTCAGAACTTATTGGACTAAATCGTGATCACATTAATCTAAAACGCCGAGAATTTATGGTTCGTGGTAAGGGTCAAAAAGATAGACCTATTTTTATTAGTCTTGATGCGGCTAATTGGATTGAAAAGTATCTGGAGCAGCGTAAAGACACCACTAAACCACTTTTCATAAGATACAGCGGTAAAAAAACTGTTGATTTAAGTGGTAATTTTCACCGACTAACCGCTCGCAGTGTACAGCGACTAGTTGCCCGCTATGCGTTAATGGCTGGAATTACCAAGCATGTTAGTCCGCATACTCTGCGCCATAGTTTCGCCACCGATTTACTAATGAATGGTGCAGATTTACGTAGCGTACAGGCTATGCTGGGGCACAGCAATATAGCAACCACCCAGATCTACACTCACGTCACAGATCCGCACCTAAAAAGTATTCACGAACGTTTTCATCATAAAGTTAAAGCCTAGTAGCCAGACGAACAGTCACCACTGGAGCTCAGTCCAAAATCTGTCACTGCGGACTGTGGGACACCAAGCGTATCACCTAAGGCATTAGGAGACCCAGGTGGGATAATATAAAATCGTTTACATAAACCACTACTAGTTTGGATGGCGTAGCCAGGGATATTTGTTGATTGTAATATCGGTACAGCAACCTGGATTCTTTTTGACACTCCATGCGATACCCCCGTAGAATCGATAATATATTCAGCGTTGTTAAGTGGCAATGGTGAATTAGAGCCAGGAGGCATAGCCTTAGCGCGCCAGGTATCAGAAGACCCGTAGATGCTACTAACAAGCATATAGTAAACCGTAGAAGACGACCTACTTGTATTTGGTGTTGCAATATTAATGCTACAACCGGTGCTGGCCGAACAGGTTGCTCCATAAATACTATTGCAACTACCCCCAAAGCTAACGTTACCATTGCAGGAAGAATCTGAGCTGTTAAACGGAAGAATAAAGGCTGAATTTGAATTAGATAATAGGCTGGCTTCGCTAAATCCACCCGAAGCTACTGTCACAAAATCAACTCTTAAAACGCTTAATTCACATCTCCAGTTGCTGTTATCATTTGGTGCAAATTCCCGATCAGCGCTGGCATTACAGTCAGAACCGTTCCACTGTTGGTTGGAGTTCCAGGTAATGTTAATCGAAGCTACCGGGACGCCAGTATTAATAGGTATAACCTGAGGGTTTGAGCTCACGGTAGTCGCAATCTCCGACGGCGATGGGTTAACTAGCAAACAAGAGTATATTGCCCCGCTTAGTGAATTATTACCGACGAACGTAGTTGAGCCGGTATAAAGAGGGCTGTACAATGCCCCATTATTCGGTGCCGGAGTTGCTGTCGGTGGGGCTCCGCAAGCATTTTTGGCGTAATAGCTGGCTGGATAATTAGGATTTGTCTGTGAATTCTTTTGAATAATATTTATAGCATCATTAACACCTGTTTCAGCAGCATAATAAGCAGTAGTACTTAATTGATTCTGCAATGAATTGCTTTGCTCTCGGGTTGCCACCTGAGAGAATCCCAGGACTATTAAAGTAATTACCACTGACATAATAAGCGTCACAAGAATTGATGCCATTCCATCTTCATCCATTTTTGTAATCTTAGGCCGTTTGTGATTATTACTGCTCATGCTTTTACCTAACTATGTCATAGACAAACTTAATTATCAATACGAGCTCCAACTACTGTTTGAAGCTCCGATACAGCGCAGAAGTTAACGGTTGACCTGCCAGTACAAGTAACTTTATTTGAACCGATGTCGTAGTAGTACTGTCTGCCACTTAAGACAACTGCCTTTAAGAATGAATCATCGCCATAGACTACCTTTATATCAATTTGATAGGTACCCTCAGGTTGTGGCGTGATGCTAAGAGCCGCTAACCGCATTCTTGGCCCTAATAACTCGACGGCACCAGTAGCATTTGCATAACAATCCGCCGATATTGCCCCAGGCTGAGTCGGGCAATTACTTGAAGGTATCGGACAAATCGCCGATGGTATTTTTTCCAGAGCATTATGGCTTGCGGTAACCTCTTGGCCGAGAGTGTAGGCAAAAATATAATTGTCAGCACAAAACCATCCGGAGACTGGTCCTGAGGGAGGAGGTAGTGGAGGTGGCTGGTAGGAACTTATGCTGCCAAATTCGATTGACTGGCTTGCTGCATTTATGACATTTCGAGCGGTATTCTGGGTTTCTGTGACAGTTAGGCCCCTAGTATAACTTTTAGATATCGATAAAAAACCAAGCATTAGCATAAGTAAAGCACCTGAAAAAATTGCCGTAGCTATAATGAGCTCTAGTATAGTAAACCCGTTATTATTGCCTGAAAGTTTTAAGTTTATTCGTTTAGTTACCATTTAGCTGAATCCTGTATGGAATAGTTATATTGTCTTTACTGGAACTTCCTGATCTAAGTACCACACTTGGCCAGGTGGCGCTAACGTTGTAGACATTATCGGTAGTATTTAATTTAATCGATAGCTGGTATTGTTCGGTAGCGTTTAGCCGTGGTGTGCATGACGGG
>Ga0207933_1001759_pt1 | contig 15328 bp, 12 predicted proteins | sample NGESurdeep092012_4_FD_184488 | JGI IMG/M metagenome (GOLD analysis project Ga0207933, IMG submission 184488) | Arctic peat soil microbial communities from Barrow, Alaska - NGEE Surface sample F53-3 deep-092012 (SPAdes) | ecosystem: Environmental > Terrestrial > Soil > Wetlands > Peat ... | reverse complement strand
GCCCGTGCCACGTTGGTTCAACGAAGGCTTCGCCGTACTCGCGTCCGGCGAGACGTCGTTCGTGCGCATGAAGACGCTGATGATGGCCACTGTGGGCGGTTCATTGATTCCGTTGCGCGACATCGAGCGTTCGTTCCCCAGTGACGAGACCAAGGCACAGGTCGCGTACGCAGAGGCGGTCGACGTGGTGCGGTTCTTGGTGCGCCGCGAGGACGCCCATCGCTTTCGTGCCTTGATCGCCGAGCTGCGCAGTGGAAAAGCCTTCGATCACGCGGTGCTCGATGCCTACGGCGTGGAGCTTTCGACGCTTGAGCTTGAGTGGCGCGACGATGCTTCGCGGCGCTACTCGATTTGGCCGATGCTGCTCAGCGGCACTTTCTTTTGGGTGATTGCGCTGGGCGTGTTCGTCTGGGCTTGGCGCCGTAAGAAACGACGAGACAAGCTCACGCTTCAGCGCTGGACTCGTGAAGAGGCCCTTGAGGACATGCAGCGGGCGCGGCTCGCGCTGCGCTCGGAGGCCGCGCGCGTGCATATCGTGCTGGCGACTGGCGCGGAGGTCCCCGTCGGCCAGTTGCCGCCACTGATGAGTGAAATCGAAGTGCCTCGCGTCGAGCACGACGGCCAGTGGCATACGCTGCACTGAGCCAAGTGAGCGCTAGGGCCGCAAGGCGACGCCTGCGCTCAGGTGGAGTGCTTGCCCATGCTGTGCTGCTCGATGCGTCGCGATTCGTCGATCAGGCGCTCGAAAATGCGGCGCACGGTTTCGCCGTCGAGCGGCTCCGGCGCCTGACCGCACAAGCGGTCGAGCATCTTGCGTTCCCGCTCAGGGTCGTACACGGCGAGGTTATTTTCGCGCTTGAATTGACCAACCGCGAGCACGACCTTCACGCGCTCGGCGACGAGCTGCAGGATGCGGCCATCCAAGTCGTCGATGCTTCGGCGTAGCGCTTCCAGCTCCGGAGCAGGCTTCACGTCGGCGACCGTAACACCAGAAAGCGCGCTCGTCAGCGCACTACCGTGGGACAGCCTTCGAGGACTTGGACGTTCAGTACGTTGCCCGAGCTGAGCGTCGCGCATGCGTCACCCGTGAATTGGATGCTCTTTTCACCGGTATAGCGCCAGCCGTCCGTGTCGCTCGACGGTACGAGCTGGTCGTCGAAGTACACATTCACCAAATTTGGGTCCGTCGGCGCGCTAGCGAGCGGCAGATCGCAGGTGATCGCGACATGGGCGCCGATGGTTTGCAGGGCTTCGCTCAGCTGGTTGGTGTCGGAAACCGCGTAATATGGCGTATTTCCGGGCCGCGCGGTATTTCCCGCGGTCGCTAGCCGACCGAGCATATCCGCGTACGCTTCGCTGCCCGGCATGCCCAGGACATAGGTATCCACGCCTGCGGCCTCGTATTCGGCGACCGCGGCTTCGGTGGCATCGGCATCGACGCAGTAGCCGATGCCTGATTCGCCGACCTTTTTCGGGTCGCAGCAGTTGAAGTTGATGTCGCAATTCGTCCCGGACCACGACTCGTGCTCGATGTTCGGGATGCATGCGTCGGGCCCGCAGGTCAGGTTGACGTTGCAGTTCGGCGCGCCGTCGGTCATCAGGATCACGTATGTCTTCTTGCCAGGCAGCCCGATGACGGTTGACTGTAGACCGCGCAGCGTGGCCGCGGTGGGTGTCCCGCCGTTGGGCACGAGGTTTCCGATCACCCTCAGCAAGCGGCTGAGGATCGGCCCGTTCTCACCCTTGGCGGCAAAAGTGGGCGGGTCGCCGCTGGTGGTGGGGAAGACCTCTGCTCCGGGCGCACAGCCGTCCGGGTCCACCAGTGCCGGATACACCGCGGCGCCATAGCGAACGCGATGCCCAACCGCGCGCAGCATGACGCTGATGGCGATGCGAGCGTTCTCGTATTTGCTGTACGTGCTGCCCGGCAAAATTTCCGCCATGCTGCCCGAGCGGTCGACCACGAAGTACAGATTTGGAGGGTCGGTAATGGCAGGGATCTGCTGACTGCCGCACAGCGCCGCATCCAGCCCGGCGTCGCTGCTAATGTCGAGCCCGCCGACGCCGTCTCCCGAGCCGCCTACACTGCTGCCTCCGCCTTGAGGGAGCACGAACGCTGGCGGGTGCTCTTGCGACCCGCAATGCAGCTCGAGGCTCGCACAGAGCGCGATCCCGAACGCGAGCCGATGAGAGCGGGACACTAGGCACGATCATAGCATTCGACCGGAAGCCTGGGCGCTCGGTCCGCGTTATGGTCCCTGCCGTGACGCGCCCCAGGAAACCGAGCGAGCTGCTGACCCTCGCATTGTCGGTGATTGCTTGCTTGGCATTCGTGCTGAGCCTGCGCGACCTGCCCCGGCGCCACCTCGCAACGCCTACCTTCAAAGTCGCGGAACCGATTCAGATTTCGGGTCAAGACCGAACCGGCTCGGTACGCGCTACCGTTGTTGCTGAGAATGCGGCGGGTGTGGAGGGGGCCACGGTACAAGTGTTCTGGGAGCACGACGCTCGCTTCTACTGGGTTGGCGCCGAGTCCACCGACGGCGCGGGTCAAGCTCTGCTTCAACACTTACCTCAAGGCCGAGGATGGCTGTTGGCTGAGGCGCCTGGATTTGCGCGCAGCTCGAGTGCGCTGTTGCTTACTGCCGAACCGCGGGTCCTGCGCCTGACGTTGCATCCCGCGCAAAAGCTCGATGTCACCGTACAGGACGAAGCATCGCTGCCTATCGCGCGAGCCACCGTGCTCGTCGACACGGCCGATCCGCTGCCGTTTGGTGCGTTGACCGACGAGCATGGCTTGGCGCAGCTCGGGCGGCTCGGCGCGGCACCGTGGGCCGTCAAGGCTTCCGCACCGGGCTACGAGTCGGTGTCGCGCAGCGGCGTTCGCGGCTCGGTCGCGATCACACTCCGCCGGCTCGCAGCGCTCGAAGTGGCGGTGCTTGGCGTCGACGGCAAAGCCGCCGCCGGAGCGACGGTGATGATCGCCGGCGCCACACTGTGGCCTGCGCGCAGCGCCCAAACTGATACGCAAGGCGTGGCGCGTATTGCTGGGCTGTTGACAGGCAGTTACGACTTGCGAGCGAGCCTCGGCGGCGCCGTTGCGCCAACCTTGCTCGGCTTCGAGCTGGCTCGCGGCGCGAGCGAAAAGCTCACTTTGCGGCTGGAACCGGGGCGCACCGTCGTGGCCTTGGTAACCGATGGCGAGGGCGCAAGCCCGTTGGTCGTCGCGAATGCCGACGTCGTGTTGGCTGAGGGCGGCGTCAGCTCCTTTCCGATCCGCGGCCGTACCGGGACAGACGGCAAGGTCTCACTCGGTCCGATCGCTTCCGGACCGGCGACTCTCGGAGCGCGCGCCGAGGACTTCGTCGGCAGCGCGCTAGTGGCAGTCCCCGACGTGCTGGACGGTCCAGTGCGAGTGCCGCTTACGCGCGGGGCAACGATTCGCGGCGACGTCAGTGACGCGCGCGGATTTCCGGTCGACGGCGCCACGATCGAAGTGGTGGGTAGCGACCCAAGCGGCCTGCCGATCGCCGAGACGCCGGCCTTGGTCGGCTTTCGCCAGAACCACTTTGCCTGGTCGCTGTCGGGTCCGGTGCCGCTCATCCCTGCTGGCGAATTGGGCGTCATGCCCGGCCCAGTGCCGCCCATTCCAAAGCCCGGCGCCGACCCCGAAGTGAGCCTCAATTCTGCGGATTTCCAAGAGCCTCTGGCCGACCTCGCGCCTTGGATGACCAATCGCGGCGGACAGTTTACGGCGCATCCGATCACGCCCGGTCGAGTGCGTGTGATCGTTCGCCATCCAGACTACGTCGAGGGCACGAGCGAGCTGATGACCGTTCTGGCCGGCGGCGAGGCGCAGGTCAAAATCGTGCTCTTGAAAGGTGGTTCACTGGAGGGGCGCGTCGCCGATGAGCGGGATCAGCCGCTCGCGGGCGTGGAGGTTGAGCTGAGCTCAGCGAGTGCCACACGCACGGAGTTGGCGACGACCGCCAGTGACGGCAGCTTCGCTTTCGCGGCCGTACCGGCTGACGTCACACTCTCGTTGGCGCGCCCCGAGGACCCGGCGCGTGTGGTGCTCCGGAAAACGCTGCACATCGCCGAAGGCGCGAAGGCAACCGTGTCGCTCGTACTGCCGGCTGCTCGCGACCCGGTCCGTATCGTTGTGCTCGACGAGGACGGGCGTCCGGTCGAATTGGTCGAGATCGCAGCGACCTCGCTCGAGCCAACGCGGCCGATGCGCCTGACGCGCTTCAGCGACTCCCAGGGCGCGGTGACCCTCGAGGACGCGCTGGGCGAAAATCTGCGGATCGTGGCTGAAGCGCCCGGCTTTGCCCGGGTCTTCCAGACTGTCGCCGCAGCGCCCAAGGAGCTCAAGTTGGTGCTCAAGCGCGGGGTGATCGTCGAGGGGCGCGTGACCGCGGTGCGCGGCCGCCGTCTCGTCGTAGGTGCGGTCGTCACACTGCAGCAGGACGGCGTGCGGAAGGTTGCCACCACGGATGCCGACGGCGCGTTTCGTTTGCGCGACATCGCGCCCGGTGAGGTTCGGGTGCGCGTCGAGCATCCAGATTTTGCGGACGAAGAGACGACACAGCACGTCGATTCGACGGGCCGCGCCGATCGCGCGTTTAGCTTGCCAGAGATCGATCTATCCGAGCCGGGTGAGGTCGAAGGGGATGTGCTGGATGAGCACGGCCAGCGCATTGCCGGCGCGCGCGTGATGGCGGGCGATATTCCGAGCTACCTGCCTGCCGGGCGCCCGCGTCGCGGGGGCGTACTGAGTGACAGTGACGGGCACTTCGTACTTTCCGGCGTTCACCCAGGAAGCGTGACAATTTCCGCCGTTTCAGCAGTTTCGGGTCGAGGTATTGCGCGCGGCGTGGAGGTCAGCTCTGCGCACACGACGCGAGGTTTGCGCATTCTGCTGACCGCGCAGGCTCAGCCGACGGAGGGCGAGACCGTTGCTGCGGGGAGCGTCGCCGTCACGTTGGGCGAACGCGGCACGGCGCCCAACGTTGAGGTCGTCGTGGTCAGTGTCGCCGAAGCGAGTGAGGCTGAGCGCGCCGGTGTTCAGGCGGGTGACGTCATCGCGGCGCTGGATGGCGTACATCCCAGCTCGATGACGGACGCGCGGAGCAGGCTCTCCGGACAGCCGGGCAGTGATCTCGTGCTCGAGGTGCTGCGTGCGGACGCGACGCTCAAGTTCCGAGTGCTGCGTGAAGCGGTTCGCCGCTAGCCGCCCTTACTCACTTGGCGTTGGCGACGAAGTCCAGCATTAGCGGCGCCTGTTGGGCCACTTTGCCCTTCAAATTGCTGGTCAGCGCCTCGGTCAAAGACTTCACGAACTTGCCCGCGTCGTCGCGCGGATTCACTTCGAACTCCTCCAAGCCGATGCGGAGGGGCTCGGTCGTCTTTACGTGAATCGATTGTGGCTTGTCGCCTTGGTAGTCGATGGTGATCTCGAGCTTGGCACTCTTGGTTTGCTTGCGTCCGTGCAGTCGAAAATCGCCGCTTGCCGTCGCGGTAAGCTTGCGCTCCGGCCCTGCTCCGCCTGCGACGTTCGTGAGCGAAGCGTTGTCGAGTTTGTCGATCTTGAACTCGGCCCAGCGATTGGCCTCGGCCTGCTCGGGCGTCACGTCGCCCTCGCGAGCCACGATTTGCAGCCAATTGCGCGCGTGCGCATTTTGCAAATCGCTCTTCTTGCGCTCGCTGTACTCGCCCTTGTCGTCGCCGCGCTTCTGTTGGTAGAGCACGAGCTTTTGCAGGTCGACTTTGACGAGCGCCGTCGACTTCGAGATCTCGGAAAGATCGACGGATAGCTCGCCGGACAGCCCGCCGGAGGCGTCTCCGTCGATTTTCTCCAGCGGCGAGTCCATCAAAAAGGTGACTTTGCTGGATGCCGAATCGACGCTGAACTGCGTGGCACTTGCGGCTGCGGGGGCTGCCTGAAGCGCGGCTGCGCTAGGCGCCAAGGTCGCCTGTGGCTGGTCCTTACAGCCTGCGAGCCCGAGGCTCGCGCACAAGGCACCGAACACACCCCAGCATTTCACGTCGGTCATCCGCGGTTCTCCCTCTGTCCACGATTGGATACCCGCGTAGTACGTCGTTTCCCGCGGTCGGTTTCGGCAGACGACTAGTTTGCCGTCGCGATCACACGCCCCGCGGTCAAACTCGGATCACTGCACGTCGCCGTCGAACGACTCGGTCGGTTCCTTGCGATCGCCAGGTGCGAACAGGAACAGGAACGGGACGACACTCATCGCACCGAGCAAGGTGCCCACGATTTTGACGAGCGTAACGAGACCGGGTTCAGGCATAGCGACGGGACGATACCCGGCTCTTTCTCGGGCGCAAGGCCTGCCCGCGCAACCGTCTCCTTGTGGGCCGAAAAGCAGCATTCAGGACGTCGACAGGGCTGGCGTGAGCCGGGCCCGCGTCTTGCAGTGCCCCGGTACATGTTGCCAAGCGAACCGCCGCCCCTGTCACGTGCCGCGTTGCGTCGCCCGCGGATCCTGCTCGTGGACGATGACCCCACTGTGCTGCGGACTTTGTGGCGATTGCTCAAGAACTCCCGGCCAGATTTCAAGATCAACGGCGCCTCCAGCGCGGCCCAAGCGCTCGAGGCGCTTTCCGAGCTCAGCTATGACGCGGTGATCACGGACCTACAGATGCCCGGCGGCGGCGGTCAGGCCGTGCTGGAGGCGCTCGCCACGCACTATCCCGAGACAGCTCGTATCGTGCACTCGTCCCAACTTGAGTCGTTCGAGACGGTTCGGGTACGCGAGCTCGCACACGCCATGCTGGCCAAGCCCGCCTCCGAGGCGGAGCTAGTGGACGCTGTGGAGGCTGCGTTGTGGAAGAACGCCGGACGGCGCTCTTCCCCCGCCAGCTCGGACCGTTAGCCGCCTGAGTCAGGCGAGTAGCTTGGCGATGGTCGCGAGCTGCATGTTGCTCGTTCCTTCGTAGATTTTGCCGATCTTCGCGTCGCGGTAGAACTTCTCCGCCGGGCATTCGCGGGTGAACCCGATGCCGCCGAAGAACTCGATACACAGCGACGCCGTGCGTTCAGCGACCTCGGACGCGAATAGCTTGGCCATGGCCGCTTCCTTGACGAACGGCTGGCCTGCGTCTTTCAGGCGCGCCGCGTTGTACACGAGCAAGCGTGCGGCCTCGATCTCCATCGCGAGCCGTGCGTATTGAAACTGCACGCCCTGAAACTCGCCGATCGGCTTACCGAACTGCACGCGTTCGCGCATGTAGGCCATGGCCTGCGCGAAGGCACCTTCGGCCAAGCCGAGCATCTGCGCACCGATACCGATTCGGCCCTCGTTGAGCGCCTCGATTGCGATCTTGTAGCCGCGACCAACTTCACCGAGCACGTTCTCGAGCGGGACCTCGCAATCATCGAGCAACAACTCACACGTGCTGGACGCACGGATGCCGAGCTTGTCTTCCTTCTTACCGACTGAAAACCCCGAGAAACCGCGCTCGACCAAGAACGCCGTGATTCCCTTGTAGCCCTTTTCGGGGTCGACATTGGCGAATACGATGAACAATGAGCTCTCGTGCGCGTTGGTGATCCAAAGCTTGCGGCCGTTCAGCACGAAGCGGTCCGAGCGACGCTCCGCGCGCGCCTTCAATGCGAAGGCGTCCGAGCCCGAGCTAGCTTCGCTGAGTGCGTAGGAGCCGACCCATTCGCTGGCGAGCTTCGGGCAGTAGCGCGCCTTCTGCTCGGGATTGCCCCAGCGCAGAAGCGCATTTTCGACCAGTGTGTTTTGTACATCCACGAGCACGGCGACGCTCGGGTCGACGCGCGCGAAGGCCTGAACAGCGAGCACGGCGTTGAAAAAGCTGCTGCCCGCGCCGCCATACTCGGTCGGAATTTCGACGCCCATGACGCCGAGCTCGAACAAGGCCGAAACCAACGCTGAATCGAGCGCGCCGGTTTCGTCCATTTCGCGCACTTTTGGTGCGACACGGTCCCGCGCGAAAGCGAGCACCGTGTCGAAGAAGAGCCGCTCCTCGTCCCGCAGATCCGTGAGTGCCGTCATCGTGCAGGGTAAAATGCCCGGTCGCCGTCACCTCCGCAACTGGTACACTCCCGCCCGCTATGGCAGGTAACAGCTTCGGTCAGGCGTTCCGGATCACCACGGCCGGTGAATCACACGGGCCCGGTAACGTCGTAATCATCGATGGCTGCCCGTCCGGCCTCCTGCTTTCGATTGAAGATTTGATGGTCGATCTCAATCGCCGTCGCCCGGGCCAGAGCCATTTGGTGACCCAGCGGCAAGAGTCGGACGCGCCCGAGATCCTGGCTGGCGTCTTCGAAGGTCGCACGACCGGAACCAGCCTGGCGATCTTGATTCGCAACGAGGACCAGCGCAGCCGCGACTACAACGACATCAAGGACAAGTATCGACCGGGACATGCGGACTACACCTACGACGCCAAGTACGGCTTCAGAGATTATCGCGGCGGCGGGCGTTCCAGCGCGCGCGAAACAGTGGCGCGCGTCGCAGCCGGCGTTGTCGCCAAGAAGGTGATCGCCGAAGCCTTTGGCGGCACGGTCGTTGGCTACGTGAAGCAAGTGGGTACGGTCGTGGCGCGCGTCGACGAGCCGGAGAGCGTGACGCTGGAGCAGGTCGAGACGTTTCCTGACGGTACACCGAACATTGTGCGTTGCCCCGATGTGCAGCGGGCGCATGAGATGATCGAGCTGATCGACCGGATGCGCAAAGACCAGGATTCGATCGGCGGTGTCAGCGAGATCGTCGCCAATAATGTCCCCGCCGGCCTCGGTGAGCCGGTCTTCGACAAGCTCAAGGCAGACCTGGCCAAGGCGCTCTTCAGCCTACCCGCGGTGCTCGGAGTCGAGTACGGGACCGGCTTCGCTTGCGCGGTGCAGCGCGGCAGTGAGCACAACGACGAGTTTTTCGCGGAAGAGACCGGGACGGGTGAGCGCCGCATTCGCACGCGCAGCAATCGCCACGGTGGGATGCTCGGCGGGATCTCCTCCGGCATGCCGATCGTGGTACGCGCGGCGATCAAGCCAACGAGTAGCCTTTCACGAGAACAAACGACGGTCACGAGTGGCGGCGAAGAAGTGACGATTCGCACCAAGGGTCGTCACGATCCATGTCTCCTACCGCGCTTCGTACCCGTCGGCGAAGCGATGGTTGCCATCGTGTTGGCTGATCACTATTTGCGTTTCCGCGGGCAACGCCCCGCCTGAGGAAGATATGGAGAGCGACGTTTTTTCCGGCACATTTGCCCTAGTAACCGGTGCCTCATCCGGGCTTGGCGAAGAATTCGCGCGGCAGCTTGCGCACCGCGGCTGCAACCTGGTGCTCACAGGTCGCTCCCGCGAGAAGCTCGAGACGCTCGCCTCTGATTTATCACGCATCAATGGCGTGGCCACGCGCGTCGTCACCGCGGATTTAGCACAGCCGGGTGGGGCCGAGCAGCTTGCGCTGATCGTCGACGACCTCGGCGTGACCATCGATCACCTGGTCAACAATGCTGGCTTCGGCTCAGCTGGGAATTTCTCCGACAGCGACGCCCGGCGCGAAACCAGTATGGTGCGCGTCAACGTGGAGTCAGTCGTGTGCCTAGCGGGTCACTTCTTGAAGGGGATGGTTCTGCGCAACCGAGGCGGCATCATCAATGTCGGCTCGACCGCCGCGTACCAGCCGACGCCGTACATGGCGACGTACGGAGCGAGCAAGGCCTTCATCGTGAGCTTCTCTGCAGCTCTCGCTTCCGAATTGGAGAAGACCGACGTGCGCGTGCTTGCTTGCTGCCCAGGGCCGGTTCCAACGGGGTTTCAGGCGGCTGCGGGCATGCCCGAAGGCAGCGTGTTGAAGTTTGCCAAGCTAGAGCCGAACGACGTCGTACAGAGCACACTGGAAGCGTACACGGCTGGACGCGTCGTGTACGTGCCGGGCAAAGTGAATTCGATGCAGACCACGCTCTCCAAACTCTTGCCGCGCGCGGTCGTAGTGCGTGCGGCGCGCTACACGATGCGCAAGCTCGGCCGAGCTTAAGGCCTATAGCTTCGAGTCAAGAATCCTTCAGGCACTTCGCGAGCTCGCTGAGCATTCGATCTGCGAGCACCAGGCCGTCGCTTAGAGCTTCGGCTTCGCCCGCGCGCCGCGTGAGCCGGCCGTCTGGGCTGAGGCGGTACAAGGACCTTTTGCTCGCGACGAGCGTGCTGATTTTTTGCGGATCCAAGGGCGTGTCTGGCAGGAGGTGCAACGTCGCGGACTTCGCGCTGGCTTCGCAGCCAACGGCGCGCAGCCTTCGCAGCTCCGTCTTCAGCCGCATCAGCTCGACCAAGCGCCGAGCGGGGAGCGGCGGCGGACCAAAGCGATCCTCCATTTCTCGTGACAATTCACTGACTTCGGCCTCGTCTCCGGCGCTCGACAGGCGCTTGTACAGAGTTAGCCGCACGCCGACCTCGTCGATGTAGTCGTCGGGCAAGAGTGCTTCGACGTCGAAGTTCAAATCCGGATCGACTTCGTGCGTCACCACTTCACCGCGCAGCTCGTGGGTCGCGTCTTCCAACATCTTGCAGAAGAGCTCGAAGCCGACACTCTCCACGAAGCCGCTCTGGTCTGCACCGAGCAAGTCGCCAGCGCCGCGCAATTCCATGTCCAGCGTGGCGATGTGGAAGCCCGAGCCGAGCTCCGTGTAGCGCTCGAGCGCTTCGATGCGCGAACGAGCCTCGTCGCTCAACTGGCTAGCCGGAGGCACCAGCAGGTACGCATAAGCGCGCTCGTTCGCGCGGCCGACGCGCCCGCGCAATTGGTAAAGCTGAGACAGACCGAACAAGTCGGCGCGGTCAACGATGATGGTGTTGGCGCGTGGGATGTCCAGGCCGCTCTCGATGATCGCAGTCGCGACGAGCACGTCGTACTCGCCTTGCACGAAGTCGAGCATCGTCTGTTCCAGCGCATTTTCGCTCATTTGGCCGTGCCCGACCGCCACGCGTGCCCCGGGCAAAAGCTCCTTGATGCGTTCGGCGCGCTCATAGATGCCGTCCACGCGGTTGTAGACGTAAAATACCTGCCCGCCGCGCCCGAGCTCGCGTTCGATCGCCTCTTTGATCAAACCGGGATCGAATTGTGAGACCACCGTGCGGATCGCACGGCGGTCGACGGGCGGTGTGGTGATGATCGACATGTCGCGTAAGCCTCCGACAGCCAGCTGAAGCGTGCGCGGGATCGGCGTCGCGCTCAGCGTGAGCACGTCGACCGACATGCGCATGTGCTTGATGCGCTCCTTGTGCGTCACCCCGAAGCGCTGCTCTTCGTCTACGACCAGGAGGCCGAGGCGCTTGAAATGCACGTCCTTCGACAACAAGCGATGCGTGCCGATGACGACGTCGACGTTGCCTTCCTTCAGGCCTTTCAATGTTTCTTGGTGCTCGGCTTTCGATTCGAAGCGGCTCATCGCGCGCACCGTCAGCGGATATCCAGAGAAACGCGCCGAAAATGTGTTGAAATGCTGCTGTGCGAGGACTGTGGTCGGACACAGGAGGGCGACTTGGCGACCGCCCATGGCATTGAAGAAGGCCGCGCGCAGCGCGACCTCGGTCTTGCCGAAGCCGACGTCTCCGCAGACCAAGCGGTCCATGACGCGATCGCTCTGAATATCCTTGAGCACTTCGGAGATCGCCGCCGCCTGATCTCGCGTCTCTTCGAATGGGAAGCTCGCTTCGAATGCTTGGTACTCGTCGTCCGGAGCGCGCAGCGGGTCCTTCTTCAACGCTGCGCGCTCGGCGTACAGTTTGAGCAGCTCGTCCGCCATTTGCCGAACGCGCCGCTCGACCCGGGCTTTGGTCTTGCCGAAGGTTTGCCCGCCGAGCCGGTCGACGCGCGGCGCGGTGTCGGAGCCGGCGTATTTTGCGATCTGATTTAGTCGATAAACCGGCAAGAAGAGCTTGTCGCCACCGGCATACTCGACGACCAGCAGATCGACGTGTACCGAGCCAATCGCGCGGCGCTCGAGCCCCAAGTATTTGCCGACGCCGTGGTCGACGTGCACGACGTAGTCCCCGACGCTGAGTGCGCGCAGATCCTGGAGCAACGCGCGGGCAGATCGCTTCTTTTCTGCAGGGCGGTGTGCCCGCGCTCCGAAGATCTCTTCCTCGGTGACCAGCACGAAGCCTTCGGCGGGTGCAAGCACGCCGCGGCTGAGCGGCGCGGTGACGATGCGAACCTGGCTGGTGTCTGCCGTGCTCGCGTCGGTTCGCCAGACACCGACAGAGACACCTCGATGCGACAACAGCGCAGATAGGCGCTCCGCTTGTGTTTCCGTGCGGGCGCAAATCACGACCTCGAGCCCAGCCTCGCAATACGCGCGAACACGCTCCAAAAGCGGTTCGAGAGCGCCCTGCTTGCCATGTTCGGTGCGTGCTCCCTTCACGGCGCGAGCCAGATCCGATAGGTCTGAGCAAGCCAAGCTGAGCGCCTCTGCCGGCGCGCTCTCCAAGTTCTCGAGCACGCTAGCGCTGCGCGGCGCCGCGACGACTGTGCGATGCAAGGCAACAACCGAGCGCTCGCTCAGTTGTTGCTCGAGCTCGTCTTGACCGACGTATAGCGCTTCGGCCGGAAAGTGCGGCGTGCCGCGCCGTGCGGCTTCACCAGCCAGACCGCGCTCGAGCTCACTGTGGATAGCGCGGACCACGGCGCTCGGATCGTCGATCACGATGACGGCGTCTTTTGCCAAGTAGTCGAACAGCGTTTCGAGCTCGAAAAACGCTGGCAGATAACCGTCACTGCCGAAGAACGCGCGGCCCGTGGCTAGGTCATCGATCAGCGCGCGCGTTTTGGTCGAAGGGAAATTGACCGTGTCGCACAGGTGCCTCAGCGTGTCCCGGGCGCGCGCCTCTGACGCATCCGTCACGATTGCATCGCGAGCGGGCGGCGCGATCACGCGCTGCACCGCGTTCAGTGTGCGCTGGTCCTCCGGATCGAAGGTGCGCAGAGACGCGATCATGTCCCCGTACAGCTCGACGCGGATCGGCGCGCTCAACTGCCCGGGCCACAGATCGAGGATGCCGCCGCGCAGCGCGTAGCTGCCTGGATCCTCGACGACCGGTGCACGCAAGTAACCCGACGCGGTTAGCTTTTGCGAAAGCTTCACCACATCCAGCTCTTGGTCCACGACTAGCTCCACCGTGGCATCACGCAGCGCTCGGCGTGGCGGCACACGGCGCAGGAGCGCGCTCACTGTGAGCACGACCTGCGAGCGGCTCGGATTGGAGAGCAAGTCGTGCAGCGCGGCCGTGCGCAGCATTGTTGCGCGCCGATCGGTGTGCACCTCCGCGTATGGCGTCGACTCGGGGGGGGCCAGCAACAGGGGCGCGGGCAATTCGAGCCTGGGGACGCGTGCTAGCGGTAGACCTTTGCCGAGCGCCGCAAGATCGCCCGCCGCTTGCTGCGCGATCTCGCCGCTCGCAGCCAAGTACACGACCTGCCGTTTGCTCTGAGAAGAGAGGGCGTGTGCGAGTAACGCCGGGCCTGCGCCCTCCGCACCCACGAACGCGGACTGACCAGCGGAGGTTAGGACGAGGCGCGCGGCGTCAACGCTGCCGACGACGCGGCGATCTTCGGGCAGCCGAGGCAGGAAAGCGCTGCCTTCGAAATTCAAGTCCGGCGCGGGCATGCGGCGCGCATTCTTACTCCGGACTGACGCCTTGCAATGTGTAGATCAGATAGTTGCGCGCGAGCAGCGCATAGGGCCCAGAATCCGTCTTGCTCAGCTGTGCTCGGTACTCAAGGGCCGCCGCTTCTCGGTCGCCCAGGCGGTAAAGTAAGTAGCCCTTGGCGAAACCGGCCGGAAAATCCGGATCCTTGTGCGCGAGCGAGCTGACAAGATTGAGGCGTGCGCTGTCGTCGTTAGCAGGGTCTTGGCCTCGGAGTCGTTCCGGGTGAAGCAGCAGGAAACGGTAATAGATACGCCAATCATTGAGCGACGGCGCGAACGGGAAGACACGCGCCCTGTCGACCAACGTCGCCCAGCGCCAGCGGAACAAGACGCCAAGCGTGGTGGCGTCTCCCAAGCAGTGGCGGCGCTCGTCGAACCAACCACTCCGCTGCGCATGCTCGAGAAAGTCCCCGCCCAGCTCTCGCAGGTCTTGGTTTGGTCTTCCGTCGCGTTCGAACTGGCTCAGCGCCGCCAAGAAGAACTGCGTTTGCACGGCGCGCAGCTGCAGCAGGAGCGGTTCTTGGCCTTTGGCGAGCGCAATCTTCATCCGCTCCCGGATGTCCTGGCGCTCGTGTGTCGCGTCGTAGCCTTGTGCTGCGGTCACTCCAAACCGACGCAGCGCTTCGCCGACCGCGCGAACCTCGAACGGTAGCCCGGAGCGCTCTGCGCTCTGCGCCAGGTCGCGCTGCTCCGCGTCGCGCCGTCGCGCCTCGGCTCGGTCGATCCGCGGCAGTGGTAACGTGCTCGGCTCGCTTGCTCGCGGCAGCGTCAGCAAGGCGAAGGTCAAGACCATCCCGAGCGTCACCAACCCGAGCTCGTAGCCCTGCAAATGACGGCGAAACTTGGGCGGCGATGCACGCTCCCCAGCGCCCTCCGGCGGCGTCTTGACAACTTCGGACTCTCGTCTCAAGGGTGTGCCTTGGGCGTGATCAGGGACGCTCGATAGGTCATCCCGCCCGCGGAGTCAGTAGTGCAAGACAAGCGAGTACATCCCCGAGTCAACATCGACACGCCCGTGTCGTGCGAGCCGCACGGCAAAGCGCCGATAGCGGGGGTGGCCAAAGACATCAGCATCGGCGGCATGTTCATTGAAGCGACGGAGAGCCTTCCCTTCGGAACCGAGATTACCATCCTCCTTCGTCTCCCCGGTGCGAAAGTGGAATTGCGCCTGCCCGGCATCGTGCGTTGGATGAAGCCCGTCGGCTTCGGCGTTCAGTTCGGGTCCCTTGGTGCGCGCGACACTCACGCCATCAGTGAGCTACTGAAGCATTGAGCCGTGTACCCAATGAGTGAAATCCCCTCGTCACCAGAAGCATTTTTCACGCACTACATTCCCGCGCGTTTTGCGGCGCTCGCGGGCTTTGAGGCTGTCTCGTCGCCAGGCAGCATCGTCTTTGCGGTTCCGGGAGCGGGCGCGTGGGCGTTCCGTATGCGCGCAGGGCGTCTGCTCCAAGAGCCGGGCGTGGTTACGGACGCAGTCGTGCGCATTACCGTCCCGGAGGAGAGCTTCGAGCCGATCGTGGTGCGCGGCACCGAACGCCTGGCGGCTCTCGACATCTCCCTAGAACGTCAGATGATCGCCTTTCGTGCTCTGACGCTCGACGCCGAGCGCGCCGGGATG
>Ga0207933_1001758_pt1 | contig 15347 bp, 12 predicted proteins | sample NGESurdeep092012_4_FD_184488 | JGI IMG/M metagenome (GOLD analysis project Ga0207933, IMG submission 184488) | Arctic peat soil microbial communities from Barrow, Alaska - NGEE Surface sample F53-3 deep-092012 (SPAdes) | ecosystem: Environmental > Terrestrial > Soil > Wetlands > Peat ... | reverse complement strand
CTTTTGGGTGCAGCTGAAGAATTTGCCATTGAATGTGCTATATTAAAAGTACATGGAAGCGAAGTATTGGATTATGTGGTGGATGAAGGTGTACAAATACATGGAGGAAATGGTTTCAGTGATGAATACAGTATCAGCCGTGCGTATAGGGATAGCCGTATCAACCGAATTTTCGAAGGGACCAATGAAATCAATCGTCTCCTTTCTGTTGATATGATGTTGAAACGCGCGATGAAGGGACAATTGGATTTGATGGGGCCTGCAATGGCTGTGCAAAAAGAATTGATGAGCATTCCGGAATTCGGCGATGGCGACGACAAGCCATTTGCGACCGAATTAAAAACGATTGCCAACATGAAGAAAAGCATTCTGATGGTAGCTGGTTCGGCGGTACAAAAACTAATGACGACTTTGAGCAAAGAACAGGAAATCATCATGAACATCGCAGATATGGCTATCAATACTTTTGTATCTGAAAGTATGTTGCTTCGCGTGATGAAAGCGGTGGAAAGAACCGGTGAAGAAAATAATAAGGTTCAATTGGCGATGCTTCATGTTTATCTGAATGATGCAGTAGATGCATTGGCAAAAGCTGGTAAAGAAGCCATCAATTCATTTGCCGAAGGCGATGAACAAAAAATGATGTTGCTGGGTTTGAAACGCTTTACAAAAACAGCGCCTTTCAATAGCAAAGATGCAAGAAGACTGGTGGCTGCCAGGTTGATAGCGGATGGGAAAATATAAGTAAGGGAATTTTATAAGAATATATTTCTAACCTCATAAAGCTTTCGGTTTTATGAGGTTTTTTTTATGAACTAAAATAAAAATCTCTCTTATTTGTTTGCCTGCTGTGACTTGTCCTTATCATTCATTATTTCAAATGTTGTAGTATTGATCATCTTTTCTTTGATTAACAAATTTTCTTATTAAAAAAGTTAGCTCCTCAGTTTTCAAATTTCATTTGAACAAAATCTTACAATCAGAAAATTCCGAATTTGTATACAGTAAAAAAACAAATATTCCAGTTTCTTATTTTATCGGCATTTCAACAATCAAATGCTTTTGATGCAATACCAAAAGCAAATCGTATCGAGATAAAAAACCGTTCTAAACTCTATACCTGATTTTTTTTCAACTGATCCACGATATATTCTGATGTGCGCATAGACAACGCAAGGATAGTCCAGGTAATATTTTTATCTCCCTGCGACACAAACTGTCCACCATCCACATTAAACAGATTTTTGCATTCATGTGCCTGCGCCCATTTGTTCAACGGCGCTTTTTTGGAATCATTTCCCATGCGTATGGTACCGCCTTCATGAATGATATTTCCCGGAGCATGCAAACCATAATTGTTTTCAGGACCATCATCACCGCCCCATACCGAAACCGCGCCCATAGAATGTAAAATTTCAGAAAACGTTTCTTTCATATGCTTCGCCTGATTTATTTCATATTCGGAATATTTAGTGTTGAAACGCAAAACAGGAATTCCATATACATCAACCACAGTCGGGTCTATCTCACAAAAATTATCAAATCTTGCTACAGTTTCTCCGCGCCCAGCCATGCCTACATGAGAACCAAAAAAATAACGATAATCTTCTTTAAGCGAAGCGCCATATCCGCCTGCTTCCTTCTGCTTTCCTTTTACTTTATGAGTACCATTAAGGTTTTCCATTCCCCATTGAAATCCATATAACGGCATTCCAAAACCGCCACCATATTCGATATGGTAGCCTCTTGGGAAATCAAGCTTTTTGTTATCAAGCCACCATGGAGTGTATACATGCATCCCTCCTACCCCGTCTTCATTGTAGCGCTTGCGGTCGAATAGTTCAGGAATGATACCGCCCATATCGGCACCAGTAGAATCATGTAGATAATGGCCCACCACATCACTTGAATTAGCCAACCCGTTTGGATGGCGCGGCGATTTGGAATTTAATAATAACCTGGCGGATTCGCAGGCACTCGCTCCAAGAATGACCGTTCGGCCGATTACCTGGTATTCCTGCATGTCTTCTTTATTTATATAAGAAACACCCGTAGCCAAACCCTCTTTGTTTGTAAGCACTTCCCGAGCCATTGCATTAACAACAAGATCTACATTTCCAGTTGCAATCGCAGGCATTACCAATGCAGATGAAGAAGAAAAATCGGCAAAGATTTTACAACTGCGATTACATTGCGCACAAAAGAAACATTGTCCTCGTGTGTCATTTATTTTTTTAGTAAGAATAGAAAGGCGGGAAGGAATCACAGGAATTCCAATTCCCGTAGCAGCCTTTTTTATCATCAGCTCATGCAACCTTGGTTTTGGCGGAGGAAGAAAAATCCCGTCAGGAGCATCCACCAAGCCTTCATTAGTACCAAAAACACCGAGCAGCCTGTCTATTTTATCGTAATAGGGTTTTACATCTTCATATCCTATTGGCCAATCGTCGCCAAGCCCATCAATACTTTTATGTTTAAAATCTTTGGGTCCGAATCGCAAAGAAATTCTTCCCCAGTGGTTGGTTCTGCCTCCTACCATTCTCGCGCGCCACCATTCCCAGTTTGAACCATTGGCATTCGTATAAGGCTCTCCATCTATTTCCCACCCCCAGTAGCATCCGTCAAAATCACCAAACGGGCGATACTTGGTGCTGGCACCTCTACGAGGCGATTCCCATGGGTTTTGTAATTGTTTAGAATCAATAGCCGGATTAAAATTAGGTCCAGCTTCCAACAAACAAACCTTTAAACCCGCATTGGCGAGAACATAAGCTGCCATACCTCCACCTGCGCCAGAGCCAACAATAACTGCATCATATTTTTTCGGCTGAACTTTTATTTGAAAATCTCCCATGGTAATATAGATAAGTTTTAAAAATAAGTTATGAATGTAAGAATTCTTCAATAAACAGGTTCAGTTTTTTATTCGCAATTTAGATTGGATGATTTAAAGGATTTAAAAAAATAAGAATTGTTGTTATTTGTTTGTTTGCTACATGACAGGTTTTTCGCATGGCTCTGTTTTATTCTTTTAAAGCCTATGAGCCTAAAACTTTCATTTGAATCCTTTAGTAAAACAACAAAAAAGACTGATTTCCTTTCCGCAAGATTTGATATCATAAAATAGGAAAAGCCAAAATAAGTAAACTTTGCCACGGTTTTATTTTCATTCACGTATTTTTATATAAAATAAGACTTTTTGAACCAGACTATTTTCGCAAAAGACCTTACAAAAAAATACGGCAAACGTACAGTAAACAATAAAGTTTCGTTCCAGGTAAGCCAGGGCGAAATTGTTGGTTTGCTAGGGCCAAATGGCGCGGGCAAAACAACTTCATTTTACCAGGTAGTAGGACTGGTAAAGCCGGATAGCGGAAATGTTTTTTTGGATGAACAGGATATTACCAAATTACCCATGTATAAAAGGGCCAAAATGGGATTAGGCTATCTACCGCAGGAAGCAAGTATTTTCAGAAAACTCACGGTAGAGGATAACATTATTGCGGTGTTGGAAATGACCAAACTTTCCAAAAACGAGCAAAAGGAAAAACTCGAAATCTTGATCTCAGAATTCAATCTCGATCATGTGCGCAAAAGCAATGGCGATGTATTAAGCGGTGGCGAAAGACGGCGTACAGAAATTGCACGTGCTTTGGCGGTTGACCCCAAGTTTATCTTACTGGACGAACCTTTTGCCGGTATTGACCCTATTGCAGTAGAAGACATTCAATCAATTGTTACCAAACTGAAATATAAAAACATAGGGATCTTAATTACCGATCACAATGTAAACGAAACGTTGTCAATTTGCGACCGTGCATACTTGTTGATAGATGGTCAAATATTTATTGAAGGCACTGCCGACGTACTGGCCAAAGACGAACAAGTAAAACGTTTATATCTCGGTAGAAATTTCGAGCTAAAAAGAAAAGACTATTTGCATACAGATGCCATGAAGTAATCATTCAGTGATGAGTGATCAGCGAGTATCAGTTATAAAAAAGAAGAACCAATTTACCAATAAACCAATAAACCAATAAACTAATTAACCAATAAACTTGAAACTTCTTAGCCCCGTTATATCACGTTTAGCAAGAATGCGCTTATGGGGCATTCAAAATTGGATTAGCTTTCCCGTTGCAGCCCAGCGAGATGTTTTGCAACATTTGGTAACACAGGCACAATACACAGAGTTTGGAAGAAAATATAAATTTTCAAGACTGTTTACTGTAAAGGATTTTAAGGCCAAAGTCCCCATTCATGAATATGATGACCTGAAGCCTTATATCAACAGAATGATGGCGGGCGAAGAAAACATTTTGTGGAACACACCCATATATTGGTTTGCGAAAAGCAGCGGCACCACATCGGACAAAAGCAAATTTATTCCTATCAGTGAAGAAAGTTTAAAGGATATCCATTTTAAGGCATCGAAAGATGTACTCACGAATTATTATAAAAATTTCCCCGACAGCGATTTACTTACCGGCAAAAGCCTTGTAGTGGGCGGAAGCCACCAGGTTCATAATATTGATAAAGACATTCAATACGGCGACCTAAGTGCTGTGTTAATGCAGAACACCCCGTTTTGGGGCCATTGGATACGAACGCCGGATCTTAGCATCGCGCTGTTGGATGAATGGGAAGGCAAAATAGAACAACTTGCCAGGTCTACCATCCATGAAAATGTAACTTCTCTTGCAGGCGTACCTACCTGGACGATTATCCTGATAAAACGAATTCTGGAAATTTCCGGAAAGAAAACTTTGAAAGAAGTATGGCCCAACCTTGAGTTATATATGCACGGAGGTGTTTCGTTTACGCCTTACCGTGAGCAAATAAATAAGCTCATAGGATCACCAATTAATTATCTTGAAATTTATAATGCCAGCGAAGGCTTTATCGCTGCACAAAATAAACCCGACGATGATAGTCTTTTACTTTTTACCGATCATGGTATTTTTTATGAATTTCTTCCTGCAGATGAATATAAAAAACCAAATCCTAAAACAATTGGGCTTAAAGAAGTAGAACTGAATAAAAATTACGCGCTGGTAATAAGCACTAATGGTGGACTTTGGCGATATCTTTTAGGCGACACCGTTCAGTTTACTTCCTTAAAGCCTTTTAAAATAAAAGTAACAGGAAGGGTAAAACATTATATGAATGCTTTTGGCGAGGAAGTCATTGTCGATAATACAGATAAAGCCATAGCACTTGCTTCCGGAAAGACGGGCGCTTTGGTAAAGGATTACACGGCCGCTCCCGTTTTTTTTAGCGAGAATAAAAATGGAGCGCATGAATGGTTAATTGAATTTGAAACCTCTCCCGCCGACTTAAAAAAATTCACTATCGAACTGGACGATGCATTAAAATCGGTAAACAGCGACTATGAAGCTAAAAGATATAAAGACATTGCGCTCAGTCTTCCAATAGTTCATTCTTTAAAAAAAGATACGTTTAATAAATGGCTGAAGAGCAAAGGAAAACTAGGAGGCCAGCATAAAGTGCCCCGATTAAGCAATGAAAGAAAAATGATTGAAGAAATCTTGCTAATCGAGAATGAAGCTGAAGGCGGAATGCATTATGCAAAAAGCTAAAGGTCGACAGTTTGTTGATCGCAGGCAACCTAACCTAATACGAATCAAATCCCTAAATAAAAATCAGCAAAATAAGTTCGTTTACTGCTAAAATGCTCAATGCGGAAGGCGTAAAGCTCAAGTCTAAAAATTCGATTACTAAATTAAACTATTAGTGGCGTTTTGCCTGTAATGCCCAATTTTATATTGAAACATCTCAGCCATTTTATTGGCACGCCACATGGCTTCACTTGCTACCTCTCCACTAAATAGTTCCACCAACGTTTGTGAAAATAAAGACAGCCAACGATCAAAATGTTCTTTCTCTACAGGCAGATTTGCATGCGGTGGAAAAGGGCTTCCGTAATAGGTGTGTTCTCCCAGCAAAACAGTTTGCCAGAACGTATACATCTTTGCCAAATGCTGAGGCCAGCGATCCTGTATTCTATCATTAAAGATGGCGCCTATCAGTTCATCTTTTTGTACTTTGTCATAAAAAGTATCTACTAATAATTTTATATCTTCTAAGCTGAGGATATCTTTTTTTTCTTCTGTCAATGTGCAAATAATTGTGTTACTAAATAATAAATAGCCCATGCGCCGATCAATATATGTACAATCCATATCCAACCGGGTATGCTTCTGGGTACTTCACTTCCTTCTATCAAAAATACTTTTTGATCACCTTTGCCATAGGCATTAATCATCATAGGAATTACTCCATCCACCACCTGGTTGTCATGCAATCCTTCAACTGAAATGTCAGGGCCGTTTCGAACGGTAAAGGGTATTCTGCGGATCCCTTCTTTACCGTTTGGGGCTTTACTTACAATACGCAAATAGTGCTCGCCATCCACTAGTTTACTTGTATCCAACTCAAAATTGATAGGTGATTTGAATGACCCTGCCGGCTGAGGATCATCGTCAATAAAAATAATGATAGAACTTCTTTCTTCCATATTTTAAAAATTTAAAACATTCCGTTTAATATGGTTTGCTTCTTTTTCGCCGGGTTTAATCATCCATTTAATGCTGTAAAAAAGCACGAAGATTACAATAATTAGCGTTACAATTCCTGCTACGTAATCCCAGTTGCTTGAAGGCCCCGAGCCATGTGAGGCGATGCCTCTTAAAACTTTCGGAGTTTGTGCTTCGCAGGCAGGACATGCAATTCCTTCTATTCCAAGTGTGATCATTGGTATTAATAAAAATAATTTTTTCATCTTGAATAAGTTTTATAAAAATTTTTATTTCTTTTTCACCGCATCCATGAGTTTCTGAATTTCATCAGGTGTTACTTTTTTCGCATTATTTCCCCAACTTGATTTTTCATGGTTCATGATAGCAGATATTTCTGCTGCTGACAGATTGCTGGTAGTACCAACCGGTGGCATTGGTCCATAGCCCTGTGATGCGAGCCCTTCGTATCCGTTCATAATGATGTTTACCATCAATATCGCACTATCACTCAAAACAATATTACTACCTTTCAGCGGAGGGAATGCCCCTTTTAAACCCTCTCCGGTAGGCTGGTGACAAGCCTGGCAATTAGCCGTGTATAAAGAGGCGCCATCCAATTCAGTGGAGGCTGCTGCTCCGCCTGCTGCTGGTGCTACCGCTTTTTGATATAAGAATTCCCTTGTTGGCATACCTTTTGGCAAAGGCAGTTGTTTAAGCGATAATAGATAAGCGACTAAATCCATTGCTTTTTGTGTGGCTACTATTTTTCCTTTTCTTCCTCTCATATATTCATCAGGCACATTCACAACTTTATCATTTTTACCAGGGTTTTCTTTGTATTCAAAAAGCCATTGGTAGGCGGGCATTATTGATTGTTTTACTACAGACCTGGGCTGGTACAAATGTAATAGTTGCCAGTCAATACTTGGTTGACGCTCGCCAATATTGGTAAGGTCGGGGCCGGTACGTTCGGAGCCCATAAGCGTTGCAGTATTTCTCCATATATCCATCCTATGATCGGTCGCATAATCAGACGCAACGCTGGGCCGCGAACCCCACGTCTTATCCATTGCCACATCCCTCACTTGCTGTGTATGGCAGGCTATACATCCATTGGCAATATAAATCTCTTTCCCTCTCAAAGCAGCTCCCGTTAATGGCTCGGCTCCGGGAAGTGGGGCATTATTATCCTGGTTATATAGCGCTGGTATAATAGCCATTAGCAAAGTCAAGGCAACGAAAAAAGAAATCGCCGTGAGAAAAAGTTTTTTATGATTATTAAAAAATTCCATTTATAAAAATTTTATCTTTTTATGTTTTATTCAGAAAGCAAGATTCTTATTGCACTTTTATTATTTCAGCATCAGAAGTAATTTTTGAAATTGCTGCTGCATTGATATCTACCGTTTTTGAAGACCGTATCATTTTATACATATTATAAGCAAAAAATAAATGCGCAGTCCACATTAAAGTACCGCCTATAGCACGCCATAACCAATAAGGAGCCATCATGGAAACCGTGTCTATAAATGGCACATTGTTCATCCACGCTACTCCTCTCAACGTTCCGCCTATCATCAGTGGAATCGTATAAATCATTAGTCCTATAAATGCCATCCAGAAATGAATCCCAACTGTAAGTTGCGGCGGCTCCCTTCGGGTAAGCCTGGGGACAATCGCATAGATACCACCCCACATAAAAAACGCGATGATACCATACATGGTTAAATGAGAATGGGCTACCGTAAAATCAGTGAAATGCCAATACAAATTAGCAGTCCTGAACGCTTCTGCAGTGCCTTGAAGTGATCCTGTAAAATAAAATATGGTACCTATTAGAAAAAACGGTAGGGAATAACTTCCGCTCAATTTATTCCAGGAACCTTTAAATGTCATGATAAAATTAGTACTCCCGGCAACTACCGGGATAATCATTCCCATGCTGCCAACGATAGCCACCGTTTGTAATGACCACGGAATAGGGCTGAAAACAAAATGGTGCATCCCGATGACGGTGTAGAAAAGTATCTGCGACCAAAAAGCAAGAATACCCAAGCCATAAGAATAAATAGGTTTATTCAATTGTTGTGGTAAATAATAGTAAACCAACCCTAATGTAAACATCATGAACCACATACCCACACCCTGGTGCATATAATATCCCTGTGATATTGTCTCGCCGAGGCCATCCTGCCAGAAGGGAAGATACGCTACCAGCGCAATGACAATTACGAACATCAATGCCGCAACAATGTACCAGTTGGAAACGTAAATTTCTTTTGTTTTTCGGACAGCTATCGTTTTTAAAAAATTAATAAGCGTGAGGACTACAGCGATAGCGAACAAAAGCATTATAGGCCAAATGTATTCACGGTATTCGCCGCCGCTGTTATTAATGCCCGCCATGAGCGCAATAGTGCCCAAAAACACACAAGCATTGATTAGCCACAATGACCACCAGCCCAGTTTTAAACTATATAGTTTATTATTTCCCACCCGGGGAACTACATAATAAGCCAGCCCCAGCATTGCTAACGATGACCAGCCCCAAAAAACTCCATTGGTATGAACTGGCCTCAATCTTCCAAAACTCAACCAGCTAAGATGATCCGCATCCGGAGCTACAAATTTAATGCCCTCATATTCTCCCACAGATGTGGCAAATATGAGCCAAACGGTAGCACATATTAAATACCAAAGAATTAATTTCGAAAGCTCCGGATCTACTTCCGGCCGTGCAATTCCTTTCCTTTTTTCTTCGATAAACCGAATGTTAGCGTGTTCATTTACATTTCGTATAATGCCTCTTTTATCTTCGGCAGGCAATTCTCCCGACAGGACATTTTTAGAAATTTTATAATCCAATACCTCTTTTCTTTTTCTTAACGCTTCAGTGATTTCTTCTTCCGGCAAGCTTTTGAGATAATTACTGATACGTTCTGCTTCAGCCATATCTTTTTTAAACTTATAACGCTTTGTCAGATTGCGAACTTTTACAATCATCAAAATAACACCTACCAATATGGGAGTAAGTATAAGAATAAGAGTTATAATGATTCCACCATCATTAAACATAGATCCCGATTTAGGAGCGGCCTGTTGCGCGAAAGCAGATAAACTGAATAAAAATGAAACTATCAAAAGAGCTAAAGCAACCAGTGGTGACCCCGTATTATTTCTTTCACTTGGTTTTTTTAACTGTTTGTAGTTTAGGAAATGCTCAATATCCTCTAGACTGAGTTTGCTAATTATTTGACTCAGATTTTTCTCCTGGGGGGGCCCCTCTTTCTCTTTGCGGCTCCTTAAACTGCTGGTTCTGAAAACAAGGTAGAGCGCTGCAAAAAATGTAGTTACCAGTAGTAAAATCATTAAAATTAAAGCACCAACACCTCTACCTCCCGGTTCAGCGAGCGTAGAATCTGCCTGGGCAAATAAAAGGGTAGGAATCAAAAAGCAAAACAGGAATGGCACACAGGCTTTTTTGGGGAAATGTAATATCATATAAGAAAAAATTATTGCTTTTGAATTGAAAAAATAACACGAAACTGAAAGATTATGACCGACAAATGACGGCTTTCCTTTAGTGGTCCGATTTCAAAATGTATGCAAACAAATTTAACAATTATTTTTTCACAAAAAAGACAAAAGCATCTTTATATGAGCAAGATCATACTCGAAAAAAATAGAAGACTACGAAAGTGACCCGAAACCCTGGTGCGTGGCCACTGCGATCCTGTTCCAGGAATTGATCATTACAATTTGCATAATAATCTGTGCTAAAATTCTTTCACCAAAAAATTTAAGCACCTTTTCATAGGTTTCGTCGCCAACTCCATTGTTAGCTATACGAGTAATTTCCTCCGTTAGCTGCAAGACAGATCTTTCTTCTTCTGAAAACAGTGGAGATTCTCGCCAGGCGGAAAGTGCAAAAATTCTTCTTCCTGTTTCTCCGGCAACCAGGGCCTCCTCAGAATGCATATCAATACAATAAGCGCAACCATTAATTTGTGATGCCCTTATTTTTATCAGTTCGCTAAGGAATCGTGGCACCTGCGCATTGTGCACGTAACTCTCCATCGTGAGCATCGCCTTGTAGGTATTTCTTTCCAGGTCCTGTATATTGATTCTTTTTTGTGCCATTTTTTTGCAGTGCTTTTTAATGTGAGAAAATCGTGGTCTAAATTAATTGCATACCCCCAATCATCGCTTTCAGTAAACGAACAATTAAGGTGTTTTTTTATTTTATTCTATTCTCCAAATCTAATCCGTTGCTATTAATTATTATTTTCTTTTTATTGTCGTTTTATTTTACGTCTCCTTCTGATAATTTGCCTACTTCCACATAAATGCGCTTTATCTCGGGAAATTGATTTTTTATCAGCTTTTCAAGGTTTGCAATTGCTTCAACAATCTGCTTACCGCTTAGGCTGCTCTTAAATTCTACATCTAGTGCCAGGAAAACTTCGTAGGGAGACATTTGCATTGTCAGTGGCGTTTGCACCGCAATCACATTCGCATCTTGGCTTACGATCTTATAAACTCCCTCCACCATATAACTGTAAGTTCGTTGGCCTATTAATAAATGGTGACTTTTTCGTATTAGGATGATCGCCACTGCAGAAAGAATCAGTCCTATTAAGATAGAAGCGACCCCGTCTATCTCTGGAATATTCAAATAACTACTCAAAAAAATACCCGATGCAGCAACTATCAATCCGGCTATGTCTGCGGAGTTTTCATAAATCACGACAAAAAACCCGGGGTCTCTGCTTAATTTCAATTTCTCCAAAAAGCTTACTTTCAATTTCTGCTGTTTTAAAAAATCCCGAACACCTATTATAAGTGAGATGCCTTCAAAAAGAAACGCAGCTGCCAAAATTAGATAAGCCAAAGCTGGGTTTACAATTGGCTCAGGATTCATGATGTGTGTAATTCCTTCGTAAACAGACATACCACCGCCAAGGCCAAAAAGTAGGACAGAAACTATAAGTGTCCAGAAATACATTTCCTTTCCATGCCCAAAAGGATGAAGGCTATCTGCTGGCTTTTTACTTTTTCGAATACCCAGCAATAATAATAATTCGTTGCTGCTATCAACCACACTATGTATTCCCTCGGAAACCATTGCTGAACTTCCGGTGAAAAAAGCCGCGATGAATTTAATGGCCGCTATGGCCAGGTTGGCTGCGAGCGCGGCATAAATTGTAACTTTTGATTGTGCCATTTACTTTTTCAATATCTGGTTGGGCAATAATCGAAATCCTTAAAAAATCCGCCAAAGGTCTTACAGGCATCTACTACCTAACCAAAGCATTTAAAAATAAGATCAAAATTCATTCCGCTAAATTTCCTTTTCCATCGCATTTAATAAAATTGTAAAAAGAGCAGCATGAGTACCTTCTGCATCAAGTTGCCTAAGTTGGTTGATCATTTGCTTCATTGCATCCTGAATGTAACGGTCATTTTTACCATAGTTCCAGATAGGATAATAGCATTCTGAAAAAAGTTTTTCAAATGTCCAGTCAACTGTTTGAATACGAACAACGCTTTCTTCATCTTCCCAAATTATTTTATTGAAATGATTTAATTTATAAACGAATAAGTCCGTCAGAGCATGCAGGCTAAGAACGGCTGTTTCAGGATCATTGATAGCAGGGCTTAGCGCTTTGATAGCTACTTCTGCCAGTTGGTGAAATCCATAATACGGGTTAATATCAATTGGTTGCCCGTTGTAAAAATCTATCATAATCATCATTTCATTTATCTCATAGTCAGATAATTTTTTATCAGAGTAGAAATTCATCAATGGAATATCTTTCAATAAGTAGATGCCTACTGGAAATAAAAAATGAATTATACCTTCATGCCTATACGCAAACTTTACGAGTTCTTTTTTATTAAACCCCTGGAAATAGGATGAAGATGACAAGCATATTTTCTGTGCATCGCCTACAGGTGTTTCAATTGTTGCCGGAGATTCTTCAGAACGCAAGCGTTCGAGTGAGTTGAGTGTTTGTTTGTGGACCCGCTCAATGATGGTTTCGAACTTTACCGATTGGGTCACATAATGAAGAAAATAAATAAAAATAAAAATATCCGCTACCGTCAGAAAAAGCAATAAATAAATACTGAGCGCAGGAATATAAATGCCGGAAGTAATATCGCGAATGTTGCTTAACAAAAACAACGCATATACAATACTGCCAATATACACACCAAGAACAAACTGCTGAAAACGGTTACTAATCATACTTTCCAGCATCCGGTTGGTCATTTGCGAAGCTGCCTGGTTCAGCACGATCATGACCATAGAAAAACTAAATACCGTAAGAGAAATTATTCCGCCAACAATGGTTGACAGAATGGAACGGGCCGTATTGGCATCCTTCAACGTAAGCCAGCTGAGGTTGGATTTAATCTGTTTGCCCACATCGGAATAATCAAATTGCAACATCAGGGCGGAAAGTATAAGAAAACCGATTGCAATAATGGCGGGATAAAATGCGATGCTGTGTATTACCTTATTGTAGTTGTTGCGAACCCATTTTATAATTCTGTTGTTCATATAGTTTGCTTAATATATTCAGCAGCTTTTAAAGGAAGGTTAAATATAAATGTAATTTAAATTCTTCAATCCATCTTTTCAATCACAGATTTATCTTGAAATTCAGTGCTGCTCTATATTTTGGAAGAGAATTAGAGTTGTAACAGTAAATAGATTAAATACTTTTTATTATGGCACAACCAATATTATCTTTCAATGTTTAAGATTTTTATTTTAAATTCCAAGAAAAGTTATAGCATAATTGTTGTGCTGCAACTACAAAATGTCTATTATGATTCCCCGTTTCACGCCCGCAGAAAAAGCAATGCATTACCCTGCAGACAGGCACTTTTTTGTAAAAATAAAACCATACATGCTTTTTTTAATTGGAATGGTTTTATTGGGATCTATTGCAATTGCATGGATACAATACTTATTTTTCGGTTTACCTCCGGATCCTTCTTTATCATTTTCACCTGTTGCATCTGCGGGAGAGCCTTCCGGTTTCCCCATGTGGATCAGTGTAAGTCATTGGGTAAATTTCTTTTTCCTGATTTTAATTATAAGAAGCGGGCTTTCAATTTTGGTGGATCATCCAAGATTGTATTGGAATGACGGGTGCGGCCCCGACACTCAGTGGATTCGGTTTACGCCGAAGAAAATCCCACTGAACAAAGTATGGACAGCGAAGCAGGATTCCCGTTATATCAGCCCGGTAGCGGGTTTGCCGGGCTATCGCCACACCGTTGGTATAGCAAGATCTTGGCATTTTCTTACGATTCCCTTTTTTATTTTGAATGGAATCATTTTTATTTTTCTTTTGCTTTATACCGATCAATGGAAGCGTTTGGTGCCCACATCGTTCCAGATAATCCCCGATAGTTGGAATGTATTTGTGCACTATGCTACTTTTAACATGCCTGTTGAACCCAACGGGTTTTATCATTTTAATGCATTGCAGCAACTTTCATATTTCGCCGTAGTATTTGTAATGGCGCCGTTATCCATGTTCACTGGGCTTGCTATGTCGCCGGCTATTGACAGCCGATTCCCATGGTATCCAAAATTATTTTTCAATCGCCAGACCGCACGTTCTTTTCATTTCCTGATCATGTTTTGTTACGTAATTTTTATCATTGTTCATGTGTCGCTCGTGGCTTTGACCGGGTTTAGAAAAAACATGAATCATATTATACTCAATAAACCCAATGATCCATCGTCAACCGGTTTGTGGGTAGGAATTGCGATCATCTTGTTCGTAATAGGATTTAATATATTAGCTCATTGGATTTCGTGGCGAAAACCAAGGATACTTCAATTCCTTGAGAAAAAAATAAATGAATCGCTTTGGCGCAGAACGATTAATAAATTTAAACCCAGAAAATTTTATACTAAAAAGGATATCTCTCCTTATTTCTGGCCCAATGGCAAAATGCCTGATTCAAAAGAATGGAAGGATCTGGAAGCAAACAATTTTAAAGATTATAAACTTAAGATTACCGGCCTGGTTGAAAACCCTGTTGAACTTTCATTAGATGATTTAAAAGCGTTAGAAAGGGAAGAAAGTATTACTATGCATAGTTGCATACAGGGATGGACAGGAATTGCGGAATGGGGAGGAGTGCCTATCAGCAAAATAGTAGAGTTGGTAAAACCTAAGCCTGAAGTAACCACGGTAGTATTTTATTCGTTTGGCGAAGGTTTATATGGTGGCACTTATTATGATACACACACGTTGGACAATTGCCTGAAACCTAAATCGATGTTAGCCTGGGAAATGAACTATAAACCGCTGCCAAATGAACACGGAGCACCGCTCAGATTGCGCGTTGAAAATCAATTGGGATATAAAATGGTGAAATGGATCAGTGCGATTGAATTTGTTGAAACGTATAAAAATATAGGCAAAGGATATGGTGGCAAAAATGAAGACGATGAATATTTTGATCTACTGGCTGATACCTAGTTTTGAAAAATAACTGGATTGATTCATTTGAAAAATCAATGATAATTTTGATCAGCATTCAGAAAATAATTCCTGGGTTTAGAATAATTTTTTAAGTTATTTGTTGGTTTACTGGTTCTAAATTTTAATTACCGTTTTAAATAAACGCCATCATACAACAAATAAGACTTCGTCGGGCACGGAGTGCCTCCGATGAAGTCCCATGTTGTACGGAACCGGTGTCTGAATAGTTGGAGACTATGGGGTTTGAGTTGAAAGAAGTGACGCTATGCAGGAAGGCGTGATCTTCTGCGTTTAT
>Ga0207933_1001757_pt1 | contig 15354 bp, 14 predicted proteins | sample NGESurdeep092012_4_FD_184488 | JGI IMG/M metagenome (GOLD analysis project Ga0207933, IMG submission 184488) | Arctic peat soil microbial communities from Barrow, Alaska - NGEE Surface sample F53-3 deep-092012 (SPAdes) | ecosystem: Environmental > Terrestrial > Soil > Wetlands > Peat ... | reverse complement strand
TCCGGCGACAGGTCGTATTCTTGCCAGACGTAGGTTTGCAGAATGTTTTGGTAGTCCGGGAGCCGATACAAAATATGCGCCGTCGTCAGCCCATATCCTTCGACCTGCTTGGCGAAGTCACTCGAAACCATCGAACCCATTGTCGTCCTCCATCGTGAATCGGACGATATAGTTTCCAGTCCCGGCGTTAGACATTGCAAGCCAATAAGTTAAACAAGCTGTTTATAATCAAGGCGTTAGCAGCAATCGCGTGAACTGCTAACAGATCTCCTTTTGGCTGCGGCATCATTTCCGGTACCGCGTCTCTCAACCTGCGGCCCGGCCCTACGGTTCCTCCGGGCTGTTAACCATATCAAATCAGCGGCTTATGAGAATTGTTGGCACTCGCCTGAAATGAGTGCTAAAAATCTCGCGGACGCCCCTTGCAGACGAAAAAATTGCGCCCCATCTGCCGTCCAGGAGCCGGCGGGGTTCAAGCCAGCTACCGAAAAAGCAAAACGCTTCAATTATTTAGGAGGACTGCCATGAAGTTCCGCCCGCTTCACGACCGCGTCGTCGTCAAGCGCATCGATGCCGAGGAAAAGACTGCCGGTGGCATCATCATTCCCGACACTGCGCAAGAGAAGCCCTCGCAGGGTGAAATCGTCGCCGTCGGCCCGGGTGGCCGCGACGAAGCCGGCAAGCTGATCCCGATCGATCTCAAGGTCGGCGACACCGTGCTGTTCGGCAAATGGTCGGGCACCGAGGTCAAGATCGACGGCCAGGATCTCCTGATCATGAAGGAATCCGACGTCATGGGCGTGATCGAAGGCGGCGCTGCCGCCAAGAAGAAAGCCGCCTAAGCGCGCGCGATCCTCGTCCTGAGGAGCCGCGCACAAGCGCGGCGTCTCGAAGGACGAGGGCAACAAACATCATGGCCTCATCCTTCGACACGGCGCGCCGAAGCTTAAAAGCGAGGGCGGGCTCCTCAGGATGAGGATCGGAAACACAGAGGATTTCAACAATGGCTTCCAAAGACGTTAAATTCGGCGTCGATGCTCGTGATCGCATGTTGCGCGGCGTCGACATTCTCGCCAATGCGGTGAAGGTGACACTCGGCCCCAAGGGCCGCAATGTCGTACTCGATAAGTCGTTCGGCGCCCCGCGCATCACCAAGGACGGTGTGACGGTCGCCAAGGAAATCGAGCTCGAAGACAAGTTCGAGAACATGGGTGCGCAGATGGTGCGCGAAGTTGCGTCGAAGTCGTCCGACTTCGCCGGCGACGGCACCACCACGGCGACCGTGCTCGCGCAGTCGATCGTCAAGGAAGGTTCCAAGGCGGTTGCCGCCGGCATGAACCCGATGGACTTGAAGCGCGGAATCGACCTCGCGGTCGAAGCCATCGTCGAGCACCTCAAGGCGAATTCGAAGAAGGTGACCTCGAACGAGGAAATCGCCCAGGTCGGCACCATTTCGGCCAATGGCGACAAGGAAATCGGCGACTACCTCGCCAAGGCGATGCAGAAGGTCGGCAACGAAGGCGTCATCACCGTTGAAGAAGCCAAGTCGCTCGAGACCGAACTCGACATCGTCGAGGGCATGCAGTTCGACCGCGGCTACATCTCGCCCTATTTCATCACCAACGCCGACAAGATGCGCGTTGAGATGGAAGACCCCTACATCCTGATCTACGAAAAGAAGCTGTCGCAGTTGCAGGAACTGCTGCCGCTCCTGGAAGCGGTGGTGCAGACCGGCAAGCCGCTGCTGATCGTGGCTGAGGACATCGAAGGCGAAGCGCTCGCCACCCTCGTCGTCAACAAGCTGCGCGGCGGCCTCAAGGTCGCGGCCGTCAAGGCGCCGGGCTTCGGCGATCGCCGCAAGGCCATGTTGCAGGACATCGCTATCCTGACCGGCGGCCAGGCGATCTCGGAAGATCTCGGCATTAAGCTCGAGAACGTCACCATCAACATGCTCGGCCGCACCAAGAAGGTGACGATCGACAAGGAGAACACCACCATCGTCAACGGCGCCGGCAAGAAGGCCGACATCGAGGCGCGCGTGGCGCAGATCAAGGCGCAGATCGAGGAAACCACCTCGGACTACGACAAGGAGAAGCTGCAGGAACGTCTTGCGAAGCTCGCGGGCGGCGTTGCGGTGATCCGCGTCGGCGGCGCCACCGAGGTCGAGGTGAAGGAGCGCAAGGATCGCGTCGATGACGCGATGCATGCCACCCGCGCCGCGGTCGAGGAAGGCATTCTGCCGGGCGGCGGCGTCGCGCTGTTGCGCGCCACCGAAGCCCTCAAGAAGGTCAAGACCGCGAACGAAGACCAGAAGCACGGCGTCGAGATCGTCCGCAAGGCGATCCAGGCTCCGGCTCGCCAGATCGCCACCAACGCGGGCGAAGACGGCTCGGTCATCGTCGGCAAGGTCCTCGAGAAGGATCAGTACAACTGGGGCTACGACGCCCAGGCCGGCGAGTACGGCAACATGGTGAGCAAGGGCATTATCGACCCGACCAAGGTCGTGCGCTCGGCGATCCAGGGGGCGGCCTCCGTGGCCGGCCTGCTGATCACCACCGAGGCGATGGTCGCCGAATTGCCGGCCAAGAAGAGCGCTGGCGGCGGCATGCCCGGCGGCGGCGGCGGAATGGGTGGCGGCATGGGGGGAATGGACTTCTAAGTCCTTCGCTCAACGCAAAATAAAAAGGGCCCGGGAGAAATTCCGGGCCTTTTCTTTTCGGGTGGCCTATTGCGAAAGGACGCCTCAAATGAAAACGACCACAAATGAGAGGCGCGGGTACATCCGCCGTCGCCTTGATCTCATCGTGGCCGTCAGGGCGATCGGTACTCAACGTTTCCGTTCGCCAACTTGGTGATTATATAGCCCGACAGTGTGACCATATCATGACGAAGTCCTTAACGAAGATTTATACCGGAATTGGCGGCTGGACCTTTGCGCCGTGGCGCGGCGTGTTCTATCCGAAGGGCCTGGCGCACGCGAAGGAGCTGTCCTACGCCGCGCAAAAGCTGACCTCGATCGAGGTCAACGGTACGTTCTACCGCTCGCAGACGCCCGCGACCTTCCGCAAATGGGCGAGCGAAGTGCCGGACGGTTTCGTGTTCGCGCTCAAGGGCCCGCGCTTTGCGGTCAACCGAAGGGTGCTGGCGGAGGCGGGTGACTCGATCAAACGCTTTCTCGATTCCGGCATCACCGAATTGGGCAGCCGTCTCGGCCCCCTGCTCTGGCAATTCGCGCCGCACAAGAAATTCGACTCCGCCGACTTCGGCAAATTCCTCGAAGCTCTCCCGGACAAATTTGACGGCCACGCGCTCCGCCATGTCATCGAGGTGCGCAACGACAGCTTCAAGACGCCGGAATTCATTAAGCTGCTGCGCAACTTCAACATGCCGCCGGTTTACACCGACCACGCGGTCTATCCGAACATCGCCGATATCACCGGCGATTTCGTCTACGCGCGTCTGCAACGCGGCAAAGACAATGTGCCGACGGCCTATCCGCCCAAGCAGATCACCGAATGGGCCGCTCGCCTGCAAACTTGGGCGCAGGGCAAGGAACCGAAAGACCTGCCGCGCGTCGATAGCAAGCACAAGCCGAAGGCTGTGCCGCGCGACGTGTTTGCCTATGTGATCCATGAGGGCAAAGTGCGCGCGCCGGCCGCGGCCATGGCGCTGATCGAAAAGTTGAAGGAGTGAGTATTGCCGAAGAAAGCCAGCTCAAAATCCACGCCGCTGTTCACCATCGGCTATGAGCAGGCCAGGGCCGCCGCCGTGCTCGACGAGCTCAAACGCGCCAAAATCGATCTGCTGGTCGATACCCGCGCGGTTGCCGCGTCACGCCGCCCGGGCTTTTCCAAGCGCCAGCTTGCCGCCGCGCTGGATGAACTCGGCATCGCTTACATTCATCTGCAAAAACTCGGCACGCCGGCGGAAGGCCGCGCGGCCGCAAAGTCGGGCGATCTCGATACGCTCTGGCGTGTTTACGACAAGCACATCAAAAAGCCCGAGGCACAAGAAGCGCTGGGCGAATTGCTGGCACTGATCAAGTCGAAAAGGCGCGTCGCGCTGCTGTGCTACTGCCGCGATCCGAACGCCTGTCATCGCAGCCGCATCGTGGCGAACGTCAAAAAACGCGCCCGCGTCAAGGTCGAGGATCTGATCCCGCCGCTGTTTTAGCTATTCCGCGGGCTGAACTTCGCAGGATGAACTTCCGCAGGCTGAATCTGGGCGTGTTTGGTTTCTATATTGATGATCAGCGCCACCAGGCCGAGCGTCGACAAAAACATGACCAGCGCGATGACCGAATTGACGCCGAGCACCAGGCTGAAACCGCCGTTGTTATGCAGCAGCGATATCATGGCGATCGCGGCGCCGGCGCTGATGAACAGCGTGAAGTAGCGGATGGCATAGACACGGCCGCGCCAGGCATCGGCGGTGTAACGCGCGAGGATGATGTCGTTGACCGTCACCTGGCCGTAAATCGCCGCGATTGCGATGGCGAGCGCGACCAGCAGCGGAAATCCGGTCGCGTAGGTCGCCCACAGATTGCCGACAAAACCGAACCCGGTCACGACGGCAAAGATAACATAAGGCGGCACCCACTCGACCAGCCGGCCGACCGTCAGTTGCGCCAGCGCGCCGCACACCAGAACGCCGGTGGCGATGCTGCCGACCAGCACAAGCGGCACCGTCGAGGCGATGCCTTCATCGACGATCTTGGGCAGCGCGATGGTCAGTACGTTGAAAACCAGCCCGGCGCTGATTGCGATGATCAGAAACAGTCCGAACAACATGGCCATGACCTTGGGGGTCAGTGGCACTGCCGGTTTGGAGACGCGCTTGTTGACGTGATGGCGGTCGTCCGGCGTCAACCAAAGATAGACCGCGCCGGTAATGACGCAGAGCACCGCGGGCGCCAGAAACGCGGCGCGCCACCCGAGCCATGTGGCGAGCGCGGCGCTGATACCAGCCGCCAATGAAACACCGAGATTGCCGCACACGCCGTTGAAGGCGAGCGTGCGTCCGCGGGCGCCGGAGGCCTCGATCAGCATGGCCATGCCCACCGGGTGATAGATGGCGGCGAAGATGCCGAGCACGAACATGCCAACCGCCAGCATGGTCAGATTCGTCGCGAAAGCCGTGAGCGCCAGCGAAACGCCGCAGCCGAAATAGAAGGCGGCCATCATGTTGCGGCGGCTCCAGCGGTCGGCGAGCCAGCCGGCGGGCAGCGAAAAAATGCCGAAGGCCAGAAAGGCGGTGCTTGAGAGCGCGATCAACTCGCTGTAGGGCCGGTGATATATCACCTCGAGCCCGATCACGACGGTGGGATAGATCAGCAGCACGAAATGATCGATCGCATGCGCCCAATTGAGGAAGGCGATGGTGCGGCGGCGCTCCGCTTCCTCATGCGCTTTACCGGTGGTTGCAGCAGCCATAGAATCCTCGCGTTGCGCGAACTGCGTCGCTTCCTTGCATATAGCGCCGTGCGCCCACTTTGTCCTATCGCGATTCTGCAGAGCACCCTCGACAAACTCTCAGTGGCACCATTAAGTTGCAGGGGTAGAATGATACTACACCTTCGCTGGGTTGTGCCGGGGCTCGGGGGCCTCAATGCGTATCGCAAGGCGCGTGAGCGCGGCGAGAAACTTCGCCGCGGCCTTTGTTTGTTGCGTTTGCGTGTCCGCCGCGCCTGCCTGGGCCGGCGATGACGGCGCCCATTTTCTTTTGTTTTCAGGCGCCGATTTGTGGCGCGACGGCAGTTTCATGCACGGCGGCGCACTTTGGTCGCCCGGCGGCCTCGATCGCGAAGGCTTCACGCTGCAAGCCGTGATTTCGGGCGGTACCTATCGCTACCAATCCGGCGCGCTCAACAATGCCTGGGTGACCGGCACCGAGGAAGAGGCACAGATATTGCCGGGCTGGCGCTTCAAGCGCGACCGGTTTGAGCTGAAGGTTTTCGCTGGGCTCGACATCAAGAACGACATCACAAGTCCCAACGATCCATCCAACCGTTTGCACGGAACGTCGATCGGTGCCCGCGGCGCCCTCAGTGTGTGGTTCGAACCGACGCCCGCGACCATGCTTGCCGCCGACGCTTCGCTGACCTCGATTGCCACCGGCTATTCGGCGCGCATCGCCTATGGCTGGAAACTCAACGATTGGTTTTATCTGGGACCGGAGGCGCAGACTTTCGCTTGCATCGGTTATGACCAAATGCGCTTCGGCGTGCACATGACCGGATTGAAAACCGGTTCCTTCGAATGGAACGCGGCGGCCGGTTGGGCGAACGATAGCGACCACCGTTCCAGCCTTTATCTGCGTTTTGGCGTGCTGACGCGGCGGTAGCCCGCGAAAGCGCGATTTATTCCAGAAGGGTTGCTTGAAAGCGAAAGAAACGCCTGCCTCAGCCCTTGGCGTCACAGAAGAAAGTGCGGATCACGCACTCCTTGCCGCCGTCATTGTAACAAGAGCGCAGCGCCTCATTCTGGCTGCGACCGAGCTTGGGCGCCCTGCCCCAGCCATGCGCGCCACAGGCATTGGTAAAATCGACTGCAAATGCCGCGCAGCCGCGTTTTGTGATTGCGACCACCCGGCAGGTCTCATTTTGGCATTTGGCCAAGGCGCTTTTGCGCGCTTCGTCTGCCGTGTGAAAATCGAACGCCTCGCCGAATGCGCCGCAAGAGCCGATAGCCAGCGCACCGGCGGCGCGCGCAGTGTTAACGGCGACCAGCATCAGCGTCGCGGTCGCGAGCAGCAAGCTCGCAGCCACAATCGCGCGCATGACCGGCATGAAACGATCCGCCATCGCCTTCCCTCACCCCAATACGGGGATCAGATAGGGGGTGAGTCGCGAACTCGTTCAATGATTCGAGTCTTAAGCCCGTTCGATTTCGGCCTTGACGGCAGAAAACGACTCGGGCGTGTCCACGTCGGTCAGCGCTGCCTCGCCGGCGACCGGCACCTCGACGACCGCCTCGGCATAGCTGCCGATCAGGTGGCGGGCGCCGATGTCCCCTTGGATCGCCATCAGGTCGTTGAAAAAACGCCGCGACCAAACCACCGGATTGCCGCGCCGTCCGTCGAAAGTCGGCACCACGACCAGCGCGCCACGCTCGGGATCGAAGGCCGCGATCAATTTATCGATCAACGCGTGATCGACCTGGGGCATGTCCCCCAGGCAAACAATTGCGCCATCAGCATCGGCCGGCACGGCGGCGATGCCGGCTTTCAGCGAAGTGCCGAGGCCGGCGGCATAATCGGGATTATTGACGAAGCGCACGGTGAGCCCGGCAAGTGCTGCTTCAACGCGTTCGTGCTGATGACCGGTAACCACGATCACGGGTCCGGCGCGCGAGGCCAGCGCCTGTTCGGCGGCGATGCGTACCAGCGGCTTGCCGCCGATCTCGGCAATCAACTTGTTGATAGCGCCCATGCGGGTGGAGCGGCCGGCAGCCAGCACCACGGCTGCCGTGTTGCGGCCTTTTTCAGATTGCGGCGCGCTGCGCGGCTGCGGCCGCGTCACTATTTCCATCAGCAGGCCGCCGACGCCCATGCCGGTGATATCGGCGCGGCTCACCGGCAGGCCGGCGAGCATGCGCATCAGCACCCAGTCGAAGCCGTTTTCTTTCGGCGAGCGCGCGCAACCCGGCGCGCCGATCACTGCCTGCCCGCGTAGTTTACCGATCAGCATCAGATTGCCCGGATCGACGGGCATGCCGAAATGTTCGATCTCGCCGCCGACGGCCTCAATGGCAGCCGGGATCACGTCGCGGCGGTCGGCGATGGCTGAAGCGCCGAACACGATCACCAACTCAGCGCCGGCTTTGAGCACCTCGTCGATGGCGCGCGCCAGTGCGCCCTGTTCATGGGGCACGCGGCGCTCGGCGACGATGGAAGCGCCGGTCGGCGCCAGGCGGGCCGCGGTAATCTTGAGCGTTTTCTCGATGACTTTCGGCGCCAGACCCGGCATCAGCGTCGAGACCACGCCGATCTTGCGAATCTTGTAGGGCGCGACGCGAATGACAGGCTTGGCTTTAGCGGCTTCCGCCACCGCATGGTCGCGCGCCTTCGATGCAACAGCAAACGGGATAATCTTCACGGTGGCGATCATCTCACCTTCCACCACCGGCTTGAACGCCGAAAGGGTAGCCAGCGTCACCGCCTCGTCGATGCGGTTGAGCCGGTCGATGGCGTCCTTGTCGAGCACAAGCACGCCCGCGGATTCCGCAAACAGATTGCAGCGTCCGGTGAAAGCGCGGTCGGCGCGCACGCCCTTGCCCGCAACCGCGGCAGCGATTTCGGCAGCGGCTTGGTCCTCCGACACGTCACCGGGCTCAAGCCGCGACACTACGATTTCCTTGACGCCGGCGGCCTGCAGAGCCGCCACTTCGGCAGGCCCGATCAGCGTGCCCTTTTTAAGCACAAGCTCGCCCTGGCGGATCGAATGCACCGCGGTGGCGCCGAGTGCTTCGCTGGGGGCGACCGGGCCGAACTTCATGCGGTTTCCGCCTTCTCGGATTTCATGCGCAGCCGCTGTGTGATCTCGCCCATGATGGCGATCGCAATCTCGGCCGGCGACACCGCACCAATGGGAAGGCCGATGGGCGCATGGATGCGCGTCAAATCAACATCGCTGACACCGGCAGCCTTCAACCGCTCGAGGCGCTTGGCGTGGGTTTTCCGTGAGCCGAGGGCGCCGATATAGAAACAATCGCGCTTGAGCGCATGCAGCAGCGCCGGATCGTCGATTTTCGGATCATGCGTGAGTGCGACAAAGGCCGTGTAGTGATCAACATTGAGCGGTGGCAGCGCCACGTCCGGCCACTCCGCGATCACCTTCACGTCCGGAAAGCGCTCGATAGAGGCAAAGGCCGTGCGCGGATCGACGATGGTCACATCATAGCCTAGCAAAAGCCCTACCGGCGCCAATGTCTGACTGATATGCACCGCGCCGGTGATGACAAGCTGCGGCGATGGCACATGCACAGTGAGGAAGACGCGGCCTTGCGCGGTTTCTTCCATACCGCTCTTGGCCATGCGGATATGTTTTTCGATCACGTCCTTGAGCGGATCCTTCGTAACGTCGGCGGCCTTGACCAGCCGCTGCGTGCCGCTTGCCACATCGGTCACGACGACGACCGCGCGCCGCGCGCCGCGTTCGGCATTAAGCGTATGAAGGATGTCGAGCTTCACTTAAGCGACCTTCTCGACATAGACGCGGATGGTGCCGCCGCAGGAAAGCCCGACGTTCCAGGCTTGCTCATCAGCGACGCCGAATTCCAGCATTTTCGGCTTGCCGCTATCGATCACGTCGATGGCTTCGGTCACCACCGCGCCCTCGACGCAGCCGCCGGAGACGGAGCCGAGAAAATTACCTTCGTTGTCGATCACCAAATTGGAGCCGACCGGCCGGGGTGCCGAGCCCCAGGTCTCGACCACGGTCGCTAACGCCACGCCGCGCCCGGCTTTGCGCCAGTCCTCGGCCGCTTTGAGAATGTCTTCATCGCGCGAAAGCATGTCAAAACCTCCATCAGGCAACGTGCCGTAGCATCTTTTTCGGATCGTAGTCCTTGGCTTGCGCGCCCGACAGGGCTCGCACAAGCTCGGTCATAGACTCTAAGTTATGTATGGGCCGCAATTCGTCAACATAGGGCAGCATGGTGCGAACGCCCTTGGCACGCGCCTCGAAGCCCTCGAAGCGCAATAGCGGATTGAGCCAGATCAGCCGCCGGCACGAGCGCTGCAGCCGGTCCATCTCGAAGGCCAAAGTGTCGTCGGCGTCGCGCTCAAGCCCATCGGTGATCAGCAGCACCACGGCGCCTTGCGTGAGAACACGCCGCGACCAACGTTTGTTGAACTCGCGCAGCGATGTCGCAATGCGCGTGCCGCCCGCCCAGTCCATTACGTGGGCCGAACAGGCAGCCAACGCCTCGTCCGGATCGCGTTCGCGGATAGCGCGGGTCACATTAGTGAGCCGCGTGCCGAACAAAAACGTCGTCACGCGTTTGCGCTCGTCGGTAACGGCGTGCAGGAAATGCAGAAACAGCCGCGTGTATTGGCTCATCGAACCTGAGATATCGAGCAGCGCCACGATCGGCGGCTCCTTCTCGCGGGGTCCGAGATATTTCAGATCGATCAGCGCCCCACCCGCCTTCATGCTGGCGCGTAGCGTGCGGCGGAAATCGATCAAATGACCCCGTCGGCTCGGCGCCATGCGCCGCGTGCGCAACAGATCGAGCGGCAGCGCCAGCCGTGCAATCGCCTCTTTGGCTTGTGCGATCTCGACCGCGCTCATCTGCGCGAAATCTTTTTTCTGCAGTACTTCGCGGTCGGAGACAGTCAGTCGCGCGTCGGTCTCGACTTCGGATTTATCCTCGCGTCCGTTGAGGCCGCCGAACAATGCCTCTTGCACGCGCTGCGCGCCCGGGGCCGGCGGCTTGGGCTCGGAGGCCGCGACCTCAGGTAGCATCGATGCGATCAGCTTTTCGATATAGCCTCGTTTGCGGAAGAAAATGCGGAAGGCCTGATCGAACAAGATCGTATGCTCGTGCCGCTTCACGAACACTGCGTGCAGCGTCCAATAGAAATCCTCTCGGTCGCCGACGCGCGCAACCTGAAGTGCTTCCAGCGCGTCGAGCACGCTACCCGAGCCGACCGGAATCCCGGCGGCGCGCAATGCGCGCGCGAAATAGAGGATGTTTTCGGCAAGGCGGCCTTGCGTGTTGGCCATGGCGGTCACTCCGCCGCGCGCAGATCGGCCCTCGTCTCGTCAAGCAGCGCCTTTACTTTGCTGCCGTCGAGCCGGGCGATGTCGTCTTGATATTTCAACAGCGCGCCGAGCGTATCGGACACCGTCGCTGGATCGAGCGCGACCACGTCCAACTCAGTGAGCGCGCCGGCCCAGTCCAATGTCTCGGCGACGCCCGGCTGCTTGAACAGATCCTCCTTGCGCAGCGCCTGCACGAAAGCGACTACCTGCTCGGACAATTTCTTGGCAATGCCCGGCACCTTCGCGCGCAAAATCTTCAGCTCGCGCTCGGCATTTGGATAGCCAACCCAGTGATAGAGACAGCGCCGCTTGAGCGCGTCGTGCACTTCGCGCGTACGATTTGACGTCACCAAAACAATGGGCGGATGCTCGGCCTTCACGGTGCCAAGTTCCGGCACAGTAATCTGGAAATCGGCCAGCACTTCCAGGAGGAACGCCTCGAAAGCTTCGTCGGCGCGGTCGATCTCGTCGATCAGCAGCACAGGCGGACCGGCCGGATCGGGTTCAAGCGCCTGTAGCAGCGGCCGCTTGATCAAAAAGCGATCCGAGAAGACGTCGTGCTCGATGCGTTCGCGGTCGCCCTCGCCTTGCGCTTCCGCGAGCCGGATCGCAATCATCTGCGCGCCGTAATTCCATTCGTAGACGGCGGACGAAATATCGAGACCCTCGTAGCATTGCAGCCGGATCAGCCGGCGGCCCAGCGTGGCGGAGAGCACCTTGGCGATTTCGGTCTTGCCGACGCCGGCCTCGCCTTCGACAAACAGCGGTCGGCCCATTTTGAGCGCCAGATACAACACCGTCGCCAGCGAGCGGTCGGCGATGTAATCGGACTTGGCCAGCAAATCGAGAGTAGCTTCAATGCTGTCAGGAAGCGGTTTCATGGACATTCCTAGGTAACCTCGATGACACTTTAACCGATCGCGGCCATATCTTACATGTAGGTGGTCCGGCCGACCGCGGCCAGCCAAGGAATCCAATCATGTCAAACGCCGAGACCCTCGAAAAACAAGCCCTGCGCCTGCCCAAAATCGACGCCGGCGTGCGCATCGGCCATGTGCATCTCAAGGTCGCCGATCTGCAACGGGCGCTCGATTTCTATTGCGGCGTGCTGGGTTTTGAGATGACCACCAGCCGGCCCGGCGCTGCCTTCATCTCGGCCGGCGGCTACCACCACCACATCGGGCTCAACACCTGGGAGAGCAAAGGCGGTTCGCCCCCGCCTCCCGGCGCCACCGGCCTTTACCATACCGCGATTTTGTATCCGAACCGGAAGTTGCTCGCCGACGCATTGCGCCGTCTGATCGCCGCCAAGATCCCCCTCGAAGGCGCCAGCGACCACGGCGTCTCCGAGGCGCTCTATCTGCGCGACCCCGACGATAACGGCGTGGAGCTTTATTGGGATCGGCCCAAGGACCAATGGCCGAAGAAGCCGGACGGCTCCTTGCAGATGTATACCAATCCGCTCGATCTGCACGATCTCTTGGCCGAACTAGACAAGACCCCAGCGTAATTTACGCCGTCGCCTTGGCCAGTGCGCGGCGCGCCAGAACGCCGACCAGATGCGCGCGGTATTCGGGGCTGGCGTGAATATCGCTGTTCATGCCGGTCGCCGGAATGGTCATGCCCTCGAGCGACTTCGCGGCGAAACGTTTCTTCAGCGCTTCTTCAAAGGATTTCACCCTGAACACGCCGTTGCTGCCGGCGCCCGTCACTGCCACGCGAATGTCGGCGCCGCGCTTGCTCACGAACACGCCGACCAGCGCAAAGCCCGAAGCCGGGTGTTTGAACTTCTCGTAGGCCGCCTTCTTGGCAATAGGGAAGCTGACTTTGGTGATGATCTCGCCTTCCTCCAGCGCAGTCGAAAACATGCCGGTGAAGAAATCGTCGGCCGCAATGCGGCGCTTGTTGGTGATGATGGTGGCGCCGAGACCAAGACAAGCCGCCGGGTAATCGGCGTTAGGGTCATTGTTGGCGATCGAGCCACCGATGGTGCCTCGATTGCGCACCTGCGGATCGCCAATCGAACCGGGAACGGCAGCAAGCCCCGGCAACGCCTGCTGCAGCACCGTCGAATTGGCGACGTCGGCATGCCGCGTCATGGCGCCGATCACGATCGAGCGGCCCTTCTGCTCGACGCCGGTCATGCCCTCGACCAGCGAGAGGTCGATGATCGCGGATGGCTGCGCCAAACGCTGCTTCATCACCGGTATGAGCGAATGGCCGCCCGCCAGCAATTTGCCTTCGGGGTTGCGCGCCAGAAGGCCCGCCGCCTGGCGGACCGTGGTCGGACGATGGAAAGTAAAGTTGTACATCGCTCTCTCCTGATTAAGCAGTAATTCTTAGGCAGCTTGGCGCGGCTTGGCGCCTTGCAGCGCCGACCAGACCGCATTGGCGGTCGCCGGCATGGCCAGATTTTCGGTTCCGATTGCGTCGGTGATGGCGTTAATCACCGCAGCGGGCGAGGCAATCGCGCCGGCCTCACCGCAGCCCTTGATGCCAAGTGGATTGGACGGGGATTTGGTTTCGGTCAATCCGACCTGGAACGACGGTAGATCGTGCGCATGCGGCATGGAGTAGTCCATGAAAGAGCCGCTCACCAGTTGCCCGTCTTTGTCGTAGACCGCGCCTTCGAGCAGAGCCTGACCGATGCCTTGCGCGATGCCGCCGTGCACTTGACCCTCGACGATCATTGGATTGATCACGGTGCCGAAATCATCGACCGCGGTCCAATTCACGATATCGGTCTTGCCGGTCTCGATGTCGACCTCGACCTCGCAGATGTGGCAGCCGGCAGGGAAAGTGAAATTGGTCGGATCGTAGAACGAAGTTTCCTTCAGCCCCGGCTCAAGCTCGGCGCCGGTGAATTTGTGCGCGACATAGGCGTTGAGCGAGACATCGCCCCAGGCCGCCGATTTGTCAGTGCCGGCGACGGTAAACTTCCCGTCCTTGAATTCGATGTCGCCTTCCGCCGCTTCAAGCATGAAGGCAGCGACCTTCTTGGCTTTGATCTCGATCTTGTCGAGAGCTTTCACGATCGCCGACATGCCGACCGCGCCCGAGCGCGAGCCATAGGTGCCCATGCCGAACTGCACTTTGTCGGTGTCGCCATGCACAATGGAAACATTCTCGAACGGAATGCCGAGCCGTTCCGACACCAGTTGCGCGAACGTCGTCTCGTGACCCTGACCGTGCGCGTGACAACCGGTGAGGACTTCCACCGATCCGGTCGGATTGACCCGCACTTCGGCGGATTCCCATAAGCCGACGCCGGCGCCGAGCGAGCCAACCGCCTGACTCGGTGCGATGCCACAGGCCTCGATATAGGTCGAATAACCCAGGCCGCGCAGCTTGCCGTTGTGCGCTGACTCGCGCTTGCGCTTGCCGAAACCCTTCACGTCGGCGATCTCCAACGCCTTCTTCATCGAGGCGAGATAGTCGCCGGCGTCATAGGCCATGATCACCGGCGTCTGGTGCGGGAAGGTCTTGATGAAGTTGCGCTTTCGCAATTCAGTGGGCTCGATGCCCATTTGCCGCGCTGCCACTTCGACCAGCCGCTCAACCACGAAAGTTGCCTCTGGCCGACCGGCGCCGCGATAGGCGTCGACAGGCGCGGTGTTGGTATAGACCGCGTCCACCTCGCAATAGATCGATGGAATGTCGTACTGCCCGGACAGCAGCGTACCATAAAGATAAGTCGGCACCGACGACGAGAAGGTCGACATATAGGCGCCGAGATTTGCGATGGTCTTGGCGCGTAGCGCGAGAATCTTGCCGCCGGCATCCAGCGCGAGCTCGGCATGGGTGACGTGATCGCGGCCATGCGCATCGGTGAGAAAGGCCTCCGAGCGATCCGACGTCCACTTCACCGGCCGCTGCACTTTGCGCGCAGCCCACAGGCACACGACTTCCTCAGGATAGATGAAAATCTTAGAACCGAAACCGCCACCGACATCGGGAGCGATCACGCGCAATTTGTGCTCCGGCGCCATGCCGACGAAGGCGGCAATGACCAGACGCGATACGTGCGGATTCTGCGAAGTGTTCCACAACGTTAGACTGTCATTGCCGACATCGTATTCGGCAAGCGCCGCGCGCGGCTCCATCGCGTTCGGCACCAGGCGGTTATTGACGATGTCGAGCTTTGTGATGTGCTTGGCTGCGGCGAAAGCGGCCGCCGTCGCCTTTTGATCGCCCAGATGCCATTGGTAGATGGTGTTGTTGGGAATATCGGCGTGAATTTGAAGCGCGCCCTTGTCCTGGGCCTTGGCCGGATCGACCACCGCCTGCAGCACTTCGTAATCGACCTTCACGGTTTCCGCGGCATCGCGGCCCTGCGCGACGGTTTCCGCGATCACGACGGCCACCGCATCGCCGACACAATTCACTTTGCTGGCGGCCAGCGCCGGATGCGCCGACATTTTCATCGGCGAACCGTCCTTGGAATGGATCATCCAGCCGCAAATCAGATTGCCGATCTTGTCGGTTGCGAGCTGAGCGCCGGTCAGCACATCGACGACGCCCGGCATTTTTCTCGCCGCGTTCACATCGATGCTTTTAATTTTTGCATGCGCATGGGGCGAGCGCACGAA
>Ga0207933_1001755_pt1 | contig 15367 bp, 15 predicted proteins | sample NGESurdeep092012_4_FD_184488 | JGI IMG/M metagenome (GOLD analysis project Ga0207933, IMG submission 184488) | Arctic peat soil microbial communities from Barrow, Alaska - NGEE Surface sample F53-3 deep-092012 (SPAdes) | ecosystem: Environmental > Terrestrial > Soil > Wetlands > Peat ... | reverse complement strand
CACTGAACGCAAACCCCTATGAATATGGGGTTCTCTGAATCTATTGAATAGAGAATAATGAACTCGGTGGCCTTTTAATCCCAAGGTGCCGGGATCGAGACCCGGGCGGCCCACTAAATCCCTGGTCACCGGGACTGAAGAACTCGCGACAAGATCCAGGGTAGCCAATTGTGTAGCCAAACCGGCGGACGCGAGCGGATGCGTCGCCCGATCATCATCAAAGAGCACCGAACGCATGGCTTCGGCAGCCTTCGCACGCGACTTGGGCATGAGGTGGCCGTAGACATCCTTCGTGACCCGAATCGAGGCGTGTCCCATCTGCTCCGACACCGCCTCAAGTGGAACTTCCATAGCCATCATGAGTGATGCGCACGAGTGGCGCAACTCGTGGAGCGACCAATGGCCCAAACCGGCACTCTCGCAAATCTTCGGAACCGACTTGCCGAACTGCTCGGGATCGAGTGGCGTGCCGATGGTCGAGGTGAAGATCAGGTCCCATTCGTTATTCCACCGCTTGCCCCGCACCACTTCCTCGGCCACCTGACGTCGACGGTGGCGGTCCAACAACTCCACCAGGGGAACTGAGAGGTGGAGCGTCCGCCTACTTCCTACCGTCTTAAGGTCGCTCAGATGCACGCCCGACTTGTCGCGCACCAACTGGCGACGCACGGTGAGAGCAACCACGTCCTCAGTGTGAGCCACGTCCTCCCATGCGAGGCCCAATATCTCCCCACGACGAAGTCCAAGGGCCAGGGCGACCGTGTACGCCGCCTCCAAGCGATTATCCACCACGGCTTCGAGGAAGGTCCGCGCCTGCCCGGGAGTAAGCGACCGTCCTTCGCGATGATCGAGCTTCGGTCCTTCTGCGATGGCGGCCACATTGCGAGCGAGAATCCCGTCCCGCTCGGCCAACCGAAGTGCTCGCCGAAGCGTTGCGCGCGCCATTCGTCGGGTCGCGGGAGCGTAGCCCTTGGTTTCGAGTTCACTGAGCATGCGGCTCACGTCCGACGGCGCGAGCTTGGTCAACCTCACCTTGCCAATCGAGGGGTTGATGTAGACATTCACAGCGCGCTGATACAAGGCCTCAGTGCGCAAGCTCACGGTGCCCGGTACGCGCGTCGTCATCCACTCACCCAAGTACCTCTCCACGGTCAATCGATCCGGCGCCAACGTCAGGCCTTGCGCCAAGGTCGGCTGAACTTCTTGCAGACGCTTCGCCACTTCCGCCCGAGTCCGACCGTTGACGACCTTGCGGACGCGCTTGCCACCGCTCCAGCCGAGATCGACCGCGCCGATCCATCGACCGTCCTCGCGCTTATAGATCGAGCCTTCGCCCTTACCGCGCCGCTTTGCCATGTTCTCCCCTACGCCTCACGCTTGAGATCATTCGCCGTCTTCCCGTCCTCATGAGGCGACGTCCAATGACTGAACGTAGTCCTCCAAATCGCTCCGCCGAATCCGACGACACGTTCCGATCTTCACCGACACCAGTGACCCCGCGTAGAGCAACTCATAGACCGTCGAGCGGCTGACCTGCAGGACCCGGGCGACTTCTTTGACCGTGAGCAACAGCGACGCGCCAAGACCATTTCCCAAAGTGTCGTCACCCTTCGTCGCGGGCTCTCCGTAGTCGCGGGGAATCACGGTAGACCCATATCCTTTCTTTTGCCCCCCACGCGATCTGGAAAGTCCACCTTGGAGGAGCGCTCGTGCAGTTCGACCGTAACCGGCAGGGCCTGAATGACGTCCTCGATCGTTTCGTGGCCGCTGATCGCCGCGTAGCGCGCCAGCCAGCCGACGACCTGGGGCACGGTTCGTCGGAGGCTGTCGTCGCGCCGAGTTTCCCGGACCCTCTCTATGCTGACCGCATCGGACGCCAACGACGCCCCCTGGACCGCAATCCAGAGGGGATCGACGCGCCAACGCGAGTGCGTGGCGTCGCTGGACGGAATGCGGAGGCTCAGCCACTCTTCGGTGAAGTACTTCCAAAGCCCACCCATCTTCGCGAAGGCGTCTTCCAGCGTCGTGATCCCACACTGGCGTAGGAGGCCACGGTGGAACTCACCTTCGATCCTCCAGACAGTCTCCTCGGGTTCGTAGGCGTCGCCCCAGAGGTCGAACCAGTAGCTCCCACCTTTCTTGGTGATCTCCAACGTCTTGTCGTAGAGGCGGGAGTAGGCCGACTTGGAGGAACGCTTGCCGAAGCTGAAGCCGCTGAAGATGCCCTCGTCCCAGTTGGCGACGCACGAACGAGCCCGACAGATGAACGACTCCTTGTTCTCGGGCCGGAAGAAGAGTCCTTGAAAGTCCGCGTGCAAGTCCAGGCGACTCACGGTGGTGGTGACCGGGCCGACCTCCGCTTCGGCGATGTCGATGAGCCAGTAGCCGATCGTGGCGGGGCCAAAGGCGTGCAGTGCTTCGGCGAGGGGCTGCCAGCGAAACGTGGGCAGAGCCAGACTGTCGGTGATCCCCAAGAGACCGTACTCGTGCTGGAGCCGGTAAGGGTACATTCCGAAACGCCCAGGCTGGAGCTGCCACGCGACGCCGCCCAGGTTGACCTCCACCGAAATCTGGAGGTCACCCGCCGTCGCCTTTGCCTCGGCCAAGGAGTTCGCGAGCGATTCAGATAGGACACCGCGCAGGGAGATGATCAGCGTGTCGATCCCCGACGCCAGTTCGCGAGGTCCGTCTGGCCTCAAATTGTTTGGGGGGGAAACTGTCATCTGATGGCAGTATACCATCCGCTGCCAAATTGTGGCATACTTCTTTTCGGGAATGACTGGAGGGTTCATGAGCGTTCAGGGAAGTCCACGACCGCCAACTTGGATCGAGGTGGCAATCACCAACGCCGGAGTCCTCAAAGGTGCGACGGCCATCACCTGGGCTTGGTGCTGGGGGATCACGCGCGAGGTGAAGAAGCACGATCCTTCTGTTGAAGACGTAGCTGAGTATTGGAATATGTCAATTCGCACCGCCTACCGTGACCACGCCGCCTTCAAAAAGGCGTTCCCAATGATCGATTCGCCCGCCCCTTACGTGGACAATCCAGTGATTCTTCCGGTGGTCAAGAAGGCGAGTCGACGAATGCAGGACTTCGAGAACAACATCAAGTCACGCAAACGCCCTACCGATATGGCCGCATTGAAAATTGGATTCCTGCCGTTCTCGCTCTGATGCCAAGCCTCTCCCCACCGACCGAATCGAATCGACCCATAACGCAGTTAGAGGGTGCTGTAGTTACAGACAGCGCACCCGCATCCACCAACCCAGCGAATTTCGTTTATCAACTCTTCACCGGATCACGTGATGTCTGATTCCGCAAAATGCACTCTCGGATAAGCTGCACACCAGGTGACATGCTTACTGGATGAAAGACAAGCGCGAACCCGACCTGAGTGAGTTTGACTACGCAATGCGTCTCTCGCAGGCGTCAATACTTCGGTCACGGGATAGAGAGAAGCTCATCGAGCACGTTTTTATCTCAGAGATTCTCCAAGAAAGCTGGTTCGTGCGCGAGCAGCCGCTCGAAGTCCTAAAAGCTGAAGTCGATGCGTATGGATATGACCTGGTACTCGAATGCAACGGAGTTACTCGTCACATCCAACTCAAGGCTTCCCAGCTGGGCGGTTCTACGAGACGACAAAGCGTCAATCGATTGCTGGAACAGAAAGTTGGAGGCTGTGTCGTCTGGGTGCTATTCGAACACGATTGGGGCGCAGGACGCATTCGCCTTAACTACCTCTATTTTGGCGGACGACGCCCACGAGACCGAATGCCATCACTGGGCGATGAACCAGTCCGAAACCCACGCTCGAAAGCCTCGCGACCGAATGCGAGAATCCTCAGCGTCAACAAATTTGAAAGGATTCCCACGGCATCGGCGCTCCTTGACCGCCTATTTGGCCGGGCCAAACCGGTTAAAGGGCTGTATCGAACGGGGCCAGTTCTCCGATCCCCATGACAACCGCAGCGCAACTTCCGGATCGCCAATGGTCGAGATACCGCATTTCGCTTGGCTCGACTCGCACCGTCATCCTGGATACGGACTACCTCTTAAATCAAATCCGAGACGGAGTTCGCGAGGGCGGTACTTTATTTTTGGTTGGCGGACCCCCGCTCGGAAACGTGAGAGCTTTCGCTTCAAGCCATGTCCTTCAAGAGTTATATAAATCGGATCATCTCGGATTTCGTAACAAGTGGGAAAAACTCGCCAACGAGGCGGCGGCTGGAGAGTGGCCCAGAGAGCCGGAGGTATTCGAAGCCTTCTTTGTGCGTCACTTTCTTGATCGCATAACTTTCGTTGACGTAACGGGAGTGTTTGAAGATGAGCCTTCTGTAGAAGAAGTGCGAGAGACCGACGCAAAGGATGCACCAACCGCGCAGTTGGCCGTCCTCCTTTCTCGACTACGACCATTCGTTTATTCACACGACATATCCTTGCGAAGACCAGGTCTCGCACCCGAACGCGTACAGTTCCAGGCCGTGTTGGCAGCTGGACGCGATCTTGAATCAGGTGAGGCGACCGTTAGAGGCGCCACCTATGTGGGCGCAGCGATTGTTTGGGGGGTTGACGGCGCGACTAACAAGGCGGCGGCACTGTTGAAGGTACCTCGTTGGGTTCCTTATCTGGTTCTCGCCGGGAGTGTGACCTGGCTATTGATCGGAAGAGAGCGACGAGAGAAGGTCGTCATGGTGCTTAAGCCTGTCGGCGAGTTCATTCTTCTTCAAGCCGAATTGGCTTCCAGCGCAGCGGCGTTGCTGGATGGATCGGTGGCCAACGTTCCCGAAGATGACCGACTCGAATGTCGAATAGCCGAGGTCTTAGCTCAACGCACAAAAGACGAGCGTCTGCTCGCTCGAGAGATCCAGGAACGGATAATTCAGTACTCGCCATCTTTAGTGCGGCCGACAATTCCGGAGATCCGATCCGTGCTAACCAATCCATGTTTTGTCGAAGGACCCCGCTACCGTTACAGACTTGGTGAGACTTACATCGCGGAGAGCGACTAACCGAGCCTCTTGCAGTCGTCGCACTTGGGCCTGCCATCTTTGCCCGGAGTCCGATGGTTTGGCTCGATGCGCCGTCCTGCGGAACAGTCGCTCTGATCGTGATACACATTTGGCCCGCTCCATACTCGGGAACGCTGGTGTGATACTCGGATACTTTTCCCATAATGTCCACCTCTCGTTAGGGACGTTTGAGATCGCGTCCACTGCCAAGCATCTAACACCGCTGTGACAAGTTGAAGCCAAGTATCGGTTGAAGTGCGAGTTGGCTTCGGGTCGGGGATGCCCACTGAGACAAGCAAAAACCATTGCCTACAAAGCTTGCTCCAGCGCCTCCCCAAAAGGGAGAACCGGGCACAACGCCGCAGAGGTGCGTAGAGTCAGTTCCCTAAGAATCGTCACCGTAGGTCCAGCCGACGAGACTATCGCCTTGATCTCTCATTACGCTTCGTTAACTTCGCATCGTTTTCGATGGACGAGCTTTTTGCGAGTCGATGCCTTAGATTGCCTAATCCGCGTTCTACGCTCGTAGGTATGCCGTCACGCAGCCGCCTGTACTACGGCGACAATTTGCAGGTTTTGCGAGAACACTTGACCGACGAGTCCGTTGACTTGATATATCTCGACCCTCCGTTCAATTCAAACCGCTCTTACAACGTGCTTTTTAAAACACATTCAGGAATTGAAGCACAAGCACAAATCGAGGCGTTCGACGACACTTGGCAATGGTCACAGCAGTCTGAAGAGTTGTACGCAAGCATGATTAGCGGCGGAGCGCCGCTCCGAGTGTCCGAGGCAATCGAAGCTATGCATGGGCTTCTCGGCCCAAACGATGTTCTCGCCTACCTCGTTATGATGAGCGCGCGACTAGTTGAACTTCATCGCGTTCTAAAACCAACGGGATCGCTATATCTGCATTGTGACCCCACCGCATCCCATTATTTGAAGGTCATCATGGATGCCGTCTTCGGTCCCGAGAGATTCCTGAACGAGATCACGTGGATGCGGACGTTCTCCCACGGCAATGTCGGTCGAAATTTCGGAAAAGTGACCGACATAATTCTCGTTTATACAAAGTCAAAAGAGTACACATGGAACCAGCAATACGAGGAATACTCAACTGAGTATGTCGAGAAATATTTTCGTTACTACGAACCGGATGGTCGGAGGTATCGAACCGTAAGCTTGCGCAATCCGTCGCCCAGACCAAACCTTCGTTTTCCATTCACCGCATCAAACGGGGTTACGTACCAGCCTCACCCCAATGGATGGTCATGTAACGAAGTTCGGCTACGTCTATACGACGCCGAAGGGCGCCTTTACTTCCCAAGCAAAGCGGATGGCGCTTTGCTCGTGAAGCAGTATCTGAATGACAAACAGGGCGTGAAACTCCAAAATCTTTGGACGGACATTGCTCCCATCGGCGCCCACGCCGCCGAGAGGCTTGGATATCCGACCCAAAAACCGATCGCACTGCTGGAACGAATCATCGCTACGTCGAGTAACGAGGGCCAGGTCGTTCTCGACCCATTCTGCGGCTGTGGTACCGCGGTAGATGCCGCGCAGGCTCTCAATCGCAATTGGATCGGTATCGACGTTACCTATCTCGCGATTGATCTAATCCAGAAGCGCCTCATGCACTCTTACGGTCCATCGATAGAGAACGACTACTCCGTACGTGGCATCCCAACGGACGTGCAGGGAGCTGAAGCTCTGTTCCACCAGAACCCCTTTGACTTCGAACGCTGGGCAGTCTCGCTCGTCAATGGTGAACCGAACCAAAAGCAAATTGGCGATAAGGGAATTGACGGGCGAATCAGATTTCAGTCTGGCAAGAGCGAATACGGCACGGTGATTGTTTCAGTTAAAGGAGGTCTCCAATTAAATCCTGCGATGGTGCGTGACCTAGTCGGGACAGTTCAACGAACGAAAGCTGAGATGGGACTGCTCATTACGCTATCGAGTCCGACAAAGGGGATGATTGACGAGGCTAACCATTCGGGCATATATACCAATGAATTTACGGGGAACTCTTTTCCAAAGGTTCAAATCCTCACCATCCAGGAATTGATGAATGGTAAAAAACCGGATATGCAGACAGCAATACTTCCCTACATAAAGGCCGCCCCCAGGCCCGTTAAGGCCGACTCTCTGTTTTGAATACTTCGCCATTCAACGCCGCTGCCATAGTTCAGTTAACAATTCCGTCAGCAGCGGAAGTGAATAGCGCTGAACAACTGCGAACCATTGGTGGAACAATTGTCAATACATTGCTCGGAGATGCACGCTCGTGGAAGGTGGCTACTTGACCTACGCGGCATGGCATGCATGGGGTCATGAATGGAACGTCCGGCATGCCCAATCCTCAACTCGCCAGCCGGATTGTTGAGGTCGGGACGAAGAGACGGTATCACCGTACCTGAATCGGAAAAGTATCGAATCGGACCATCCATTGCGCTAACAAACAATTTTGGTTCTATGGTCTAGCCATGTCTGAACAAGTATCACTTCCTAGTGCAAGAGAGCTTCTTTGGCCGACGATCCTCGCGATGCGATCACTTGGCGGTTCAGGTCACATTGAAGAAATCAATGAAGAGGTCGCACGTCAACAGGGTTTCTCGGATGAGCAGATTGCCCTCCAACGTATTGCTAGCGATTCCCGATCGATGCTCGAATATCGACTCGCGTGGTCACGCAACGGCTTAAAGAACGCGGGCGCGATAGAGAGTTCCGCCCGAGGCGTCTGGGCCCTAACCGACAATGGCCGTAGCTGGACCGAGGCGCAACTTAAGCAAGCAGTGTTGGTTTGGCAGGCGAACTATCGAAAGAATTATAAGCAGTCGGGTTCAACTGAAGATTCCGCCGATGTTGAGCTTGATGAAACCGGCCAGGGTGTGGAGGAAACAAACTGGAGGGACAGCCTCCTCGAGAAATTACTCGCGATGGATCCAAGTGCGTTCGAGCGGCTCGCTCAGCGTATTTTGCGCGAAGCCGGATTCCGAAATGTAGTAGTGACGGGCCGATCAGGAGATGGTGGCATTGATGGCGTTGGCGTCTACCAACTGTCACTGGTGTCATTCCCTATTTACTTTCAATGCAAGCGCTACCGAGGAACCGTTCCACCGAGCGCGGTGCGCGACTTCCGAGGCGCAATGGCCGGAAGAGGAGAGAAGGGATTATTGATTACGACTGGCACCTTCTCGCCGGACGCCAAAAAGGAAGCTTCGCGTGATGGAGCTCCGCCGGTTGAACTAATCAACGGCGACAGTCTTTGCGGCCTCCTGAAGGATTTTTCCCTTGGAGTCGACACGGTTATTCGTCCGGTTGAGGATATTCGAGTTGATCTCGAATTCTTTGATCAGTTCTGAGCTCTCAAGTTTCGTTCCATGAAGTGATTCTCCAGTCGAAGATTGTGGACGTCGGCCCCCCGCCGTGAACTCCGCGCCGAGAGTTTCAACAAACGCGCTCAGAGACCAAGCCGCAGCGAGGGATTGCCCCAGCCCCCGCGTCACCGTGGCCGCCGGCGCTGCGCTGTCGCGCATGCGTGCGGCGCCCCCGAGACCCGCGAGTGAGTTCAACGGCGATTCCTACTAAGCGATTCCGTCATGATTGCCTCACGATGGTTTCTCGACACGGACCTCAATTTTGAGGTCATCAGATCCACAAATTTGAACAACGCTCGACACCCCACTTCCGAGGCTGTGTAGCCAATCATGTAGCCCGGGAAGCAGATTCGAGAGGACGTCGGCGGACGTTGGCGGATGCACGGAAGTCTCTGACCAGGACACGCGGACAACAACGGACGCGCGCGTACCATCTGGCTGGAATCCCAAGGTGCCGGGATCGAGACCCGGGCGGCCCACCAGGAGCGCTGGGACCGATGAAAGGTTGATCGGGCCGAGCAACGTAGTAGTCATTGGATCGCCCTTCATTGAGTCTTGCAAAACAGAGCAACTCATTTATGATTCCGGCGTTTCCCATGGTCTCAACTCAGTGAAATGATGGACCATCGCGCTAGCAAGGTGAGTGGAGGCGAACGTAAGATGGCGCCAATGGGCCGAGCGCTGATGAATCAACCCGAGGCCCCGTTGCTTGACGAACCGACTGTGGGATTGCCCCTTGGGCTTTCAACATTCGTCCTGGAGACTCAGATAGCAACTCTTGCGAATGTAGGTTGCGCCGTGTTGATGGTCGAGCAGAAAGCGCTGGCCGCATTGAAATGCTCAGACTGGGGTTGCGTTTTGGTCGTCGTCAGTGTCCTTCTCTCCTCTCCCGCAACCGCGCTCTTGGCACCTCCCGATTTCAGCGCGGCCTTTCTCGGTGAAGTCGCACAATAGTGATTTTTTGATCACATCTAACTAAGAAGAGGAATCACCATGGTGGTGTTTCACCGCTATATCGATTTCTCAACACGAAAGGATTTTCATTATGAAAATTGACGCTTTTTGTCACTTGATGCCCAAGCAATATTACGATCGCCTATTCGAGTTACCGGCCTCGCCTCAGTCGGCCAACATGCGTGAACGTATCGCGAAGGTTCCAAGTTTGGTGGACCTCGACATTCGCTTTCAACAGATGGACGAGTTTGGAGAGTACCGCCAAATCATCAATATTTCGACTCCTCCAGTCGAAGATCTGGGTCCTCCCGAGGTAAGCCAAGAATTGGCGAGATTGGGGAATGAAGCGATGGCGGAACTCGTTGCAAAGTATCCGGACCGGTTTGCGGGATTTACTGCGTGCCTGCCCATGAATGACCCCGATGCGGCGGTTGGTGAGCTCGAGTACGCAGTGCGAAGCCTTAATGCGGTGGGTGCGCAGATCTACACCCACGTTGGTGGAGTTCCTATGGACGATCCTCGATTCGAAGGGGTCTATCAAAAGAGTGCGGAGTTGGGCAAAGTACTACAAGTGCACCCATGTCGAAATGCGACGTGGTCGGACTACCCAGCAGAAACTCGTTCGAAGTACGAGATTTGGTGGACCTTCGGATGGGAGTACGACCTATCCGCCTTCATGGCGCGAATCGTGTTCGGCGGTGTGTTGGAAAGAAATCCAAGTCTGAAGTTCCTCATTCATCATGGTGGGAGTATGGTTCCCCACTTCTCGGGACGAGTAGGTCCGGGGTGGGATCTATTGGGCGCTCGAACGCCCGCGACGGACATTGCAGACATTGAAGGTTGGCCACTCACGAAGAGGCCCATCGACTATTTCAAGATGATGTACGCCGATACTGCCATGTTCGGTGCGGCGCACGCGCTGCGCTGTTCCGTCGACTTCTACGGCGTTGATCGGATGCTCTTTGCATCGGACAGTCCCTTCGACCCTGAAAAAGGTCCCGGCTACATTCGCGCCACTATACAAAACATGGAAGAAATTGGACTGAGTGAACAAGAAAAAGAGAAAATCTACCTGCTAAACGCGTGTCGAATTTTTGGAATACCAACTCCCTGAAGATTCTCGCACTCGCGGCCGCCCTGAGCGACGTCGTCGCATCTACCGCGAGCCGACTACCGAAGTCCGCTCGCGGAGATGGCGCAGTTCTGTTGCGCATCTCGTGACACGTTCCGCTACCCGTTAACATTCCCCTCATGGAGATCGCAGCCTCGTCGGAGGTGTTGATCGCCGGCGCTGGCCCGGTGGGATTGGCACTGGCCATCGAGTTAGGGCGCCAAGGCATCGCCTGCGTCGTGGTGGAGCCGCGAGATCGCAATAGGCTCGTACCGCGAGCTAAGTTGGCGAACGTCCGCACCATGGAGCACCTGCGTCGTTGGGGCATTGCCGATATTGCGCGGCGAGCCACACCGCTCCCCGCCGGTTACTCGACCGACATCTCCTTCGTCACGTCGCTGCGCGGCCACGAGATCACGCGTTTCACCAACGTTTTCTTTACCGATGCCGAGGGCGACCCGCGTTTCGCGGAGCCAGCCCAGCAGATCCCCCAGTACATCCTCGAGCCGGTACTCCGCAGCTACGCAGAGACGTTGCCGACGGTGTCTTTCTTGGACGACTGGCGTGTCGATGGCCTCGTCCAGCGTCCAGATGGTGTCGAAATCGACGTGTGTCGCCACTCCGATCGACAACGGCTTTCCGCACAATACGTCGTCGGCTGCGATGGAGCATCCAGCACGGTCCGTCAACAGCTTGGTATCGCTATGGTGGGGCGTCGATCTATAGCCCGTAACTACGGCATCGTCTTTCGTGCGCCGGATCTCGCGGAGTCGATCCGCTACAGGCCGGCTCTGCACTTTTGGACGGTGAATGCCGCAACCCCGTCGTACATGGGACCCGCAGATCAGCACGGCCTCTGGTGGCTACAGGCGACCGCCATCGACCCAGCCGTTGATATGGCGACGATTGATCCGTTGCAGGTGATATTTGGTGCCATCGGCAGCGAGATGCCGGTGGAGGTCGTCAACACAGACCCCTGGGAGGCGCACGCCCTCACGGCGGAGCGGCTCGCCGACGGCCGTGTGTTCCTGGCGGGCGACGCCGCCCACCTGCATAGTCCAATGGGTGCGCACGGCATGAACCAGGGCATCGGTGACGCCGTCGACCTTGGCTGGAAGCTTGCAGCGGTCCTTCGCGGATGGGCGGGGCCGGGACTCCTGGCAAGCTACGCCGCCGAGCGAGGTCCCTTGCACGTGCGAGTCACCGAGGAGGCGACCGCGAACTACGGGTTATTGGCCAATAACTTCGTGCGGCCGGGACTCGACGACGACGGTGCAGAAGGTGAGACGCTACGTCAGGAACTTGCTGCCGAGATCCAGCGGCACAAGCGTCGTGAGTTCTACAGTCTGGGGTTGGTGCTCGGTCATGTGTACGAGAACTCCCCGATCGTCGTTGCGGACGGCTCGCCGCCGCCGCCCCTCGAGGTGGAGACGTTCACACCACGAGCGCGGCCCGGCGGGCGTGCACCGCACGTATGGCTCTCCGACGGATCCTCGCTGTTCGATCATTTCGGGCTCGGCATGACCCTGTTGTGCTTGGACCAGCGGGTCGACAGCGAGCCAATCACGCGGATGGCAACTGCTCGAGGTATCCCGTTGCACACGGTCGACATGGACGAGCCACAGGTCACCGCCGCCTACGAGCGACCACTGGTGTTGATCAGGCCCGACCAGGTGATCGCCTGGCACGGCGATCGGCTGCCCGAGGACGTCGAGCGGCTGCTCGACATCGTTACCGGCACGCGGCTCCTGTCCGACGGTCGTGTTCAAGTTCGCGAACCGGTCGACGTGGGCAGCACCGAGCATGCCCACGTCGATCTATCGTGACCGTCGAAGAGATCGACGAACATTTTGACGACGATCGACGCGGCGACACCCCGTGGTATCAGCGTGGCACGTGAGTCATTCAAGGAGGAGGGCATGAACGATTTTGACTACGACGCTCTCTCGGGCCGCGTTATCTTCGGCTCCGGTCGACGACGCGAGTTAGCGAGTGAAGTTCGACGACTGGGCGCCACTCGTGTACTGCTCATCGCCGACTCCTTCGACGCGGAGCGTCTGCGTGACTTTCGCGAGCTCTTAGGCGAACTGTGCGTCGCGACGTACACCGACATTGTTCAGCACGTGCCCCGTGCCAAGGCCGCGCTGGCGGCCTCCCTCGCCCGCGATCACCGCGTCGACGCCACGGTCAGTGTCGGTGGGGGTTCGACCACTGGATTCTCCAAGGCGGTGGCCCTCGAACTGGCGACGCCGCAGCTCTGCGTACCGACCACGTACGCCGGCTCAGAGCTCACGCCGATCTGGGGCATGACGGACGATGGCGAGAAGCGCACTGGTCGCGACACGCGCGCGCTCCCCGCCAGCGTTATTTACGATCCAGAGTTGACCACCGGACTGCCCATCGAGGTCGCCGGACCGAGCGCGATGAACGCGCTCGCGCACGCCGCCGAGGGTCTCTACGCCAAGGGCACCAATCCAATCACGACCATCATCGCGCTCGAGGCCATTCGCGTCCTCGCTCGACACGTTCCCTTGATGTGTGACGCGCCAGAAGACCTCGAAGAACGAACCCACGTGCTCTACGGCGCCTACCTCGCCGGCGCGACACTGGCCGTGGCCGGAACCGACCTGCATCATCGGACCAACCACGTGCTCGGAGGTCTCTTTAATCTCGATCACGGAAAAATGAACTCGGTAGTGCTGCCCTACGCACTCGCGGTGACGAGACCCGCGATCACCGAACAGTACGCGCGCCTGAGCGAGGTGCTCGGCGGCGACGCGGCCACCTCGGTCTACGCACTCGCTCGACGCATCAACGCACCCGCGAGTCTCGCCGAGATCGGAATGCCGGTCGAGGGACTTGAGCGCGCCGTGCCACTTGTGGTGGCGGCGTCACAACAAAACGTCCGCCCGCTAAGCGAAGTTCAGGTTCGCGCCTTCCTCCAAGCGGCCTATGAGGGCGCGGCGCCTGAGGAGTCGCTCGGCGCGTAACTATATGAAAGGAACACCATGAGCCCGGCCTTCACCAATGACCAACACCTCAACGACGTGTTGGCGAGCTTCGACCGTGCCACGAACCCGCGACTCGCCGACGTGTTGCGATCACTCGTGGCCCACCTTCACGCGTTCGTCATAGAGACTGAACTTACCCGCGAAGAGTGGATGATGGGAATCGAATTTCTCACCGCCGCGGGGCGTCTGTGCGACGACCGCCGCCAAGAGTTCATCCTTCTTTCGGACACGCTCGGCGTGTCGATGCTGGTAGAGATGGTGAACCAACAAAATTCCGACGGAGCGACCGAGCCCACGGTCCTTGGACCGTTCTACGTGCCGAACGCGCCTGCGCGCAAGATGGGCGAATCGATCGCCCAGGACGATTCTCACGACGACGTCCTCATCTTGGGCGTCGTGCGCTCCTCACGCGGAGAGCCTCTGGCCGACGCGAGTCTCGACGTGTGGCAAGTCACTCCGAATGGCCTCTACGACGTGCAGGACGCCACCATCACCCCAATGAGCAGTCGAGGTATCTATCGCACTGGCGCCGACGGGCGCTTCGCCGTGCGCACCACCATCCCGGTCGATTACCAGATTCCGACCGACGGTCCGGTGGGACGAATGCTCGCAGCGACGGGACGGCCCGCGTGGCGTCCCGCCCACACTCATTTCATGGTGTCGCATCCGAACTATCGCACGGTGATCACGCACGTCTTTGACGCTGCCTCGCCGCATCTGAAGTCTGACGCGGTGTTCGGAGTGCGCGATTCGCTCATCGTGGACTTCGCCGAGAAAGTGCTGTCTTTCGACTTCGTCCTGGATCCGATCCTCGATGACGTTCGAAATCAATCTTGAGTCCGACCGTCATCGCGACACAATCTGCGATGCCGCACGACGCGACGAAGGACCACGTGGCCCGCTCTTGCACGGTCCATCTGAAGAACATTTGCTCATGAGCAGGTTGCCCGCAAAGACACTCTGGCTCGCCGTTGGATTGATGATCATCTCATTCAACTTGCGACCCGCGATCGTAGCCATTTCACCACTGCTCACGGAGATCCAGACGACGTTCGGACTCTCAGGTGCCGGCGTAGGTCTACTCTCGACGCTTCCGCTTCTGTGCTTTGGGCTCCTCGCCCCTCTCGCCCCGCGACTTGTGCATCGCTTTGGATCTGGCGTCGTCCTGCTCGGCTGCCTCTTCACACTTCTCGCCGGTGTGCTGGTTCGTTGGCTCCCGACCCTGACTGGACTCTTCGCTGGCACACTTCTCATCGGGATTGGCGTGGCAATCGCCAACGTGCTCATGCCCGGGATCTTGAAGCAGGACTTCCCGGGCCACGTCGGGATCATGACCGGGCTCTACTCGATGATGTTGAGTGGCGGCGCGGCGCTTGCGGCCGGAACGACGGTCCCCCTCTACCGGGTGCTGGGCAAGAACTGGCACCTCGCAGTTGGTTTCTGGGCACTGCCCGTAGCGTTGGCGATCGTTCTCTGGTTGCCGTCACGCGCCCTCGGTCGTCGCACCAACGCGTCCGACCAACGACGGTCAACCAGTGGACTCTGGCGCAGTTCGGTGGCTTGGTCGCTCACTATCTTCATGGGCCTGCAGTCTCTCGAGTTCTACGCGACCGTGACCTGGCTGCCCACAATCTTTCGCGACCGTGGCACACCGAGCGAGACCGCTGGCTTTCTGCTCGCGCTGGTCAGCATCGTGGCGATGCTCGGCGCCTTTATCGCACCATGGATCGCCCACAAGATGACCAATCAACGTCTCGGAGTGGCGATTGGTGCCATTGCTATGGCGCTCGCCATTGCGGGGCTACTCGTGGATCCCCACCACCTCGCCGTCCTATGGGCGGTGCTGTTGGGTTGGGGACAGGGTTCTTCGATCGGTCTGGCTCTCATGATGATGGTCGTGC
>Ga0207933_1001754_pt1 | contig 15398 bp, 12 predicted proteins | sample NGESurdeep092012_4_FD_184488 | JGI IMG/M metagenome (GOLD analysis project Ga0207933, IMG submission 184488) | Arctic peat soil microbial communities from Barrow, Alaska - NGEE Surface sample F53-3 deep-092012 (SPAdes) | ecosystem: Environmental > Terrestrial > Soil > Wetlands > Peat ... | reverse complement strand
CTGGTTGGCATCACCGGCAATCACATCTTCAATTTCATTTACATCTATTTCCCCGTTTCGTCTTACCAAAGCTCTGATAACATCAGCGAGCAAATCATCAGGGCGAATAGAGCTTAAAGCACCCCCGTATCTACCTATCGCCGTCCTGAGGGCATCCACCACATAAACTGTTTCCATCTTCGATTTTTTTAAAAAAGGTGCAAGGTAAAATATTTTAAACCCTTATCAATTTAACAAATAAAACCCGGTAACAATTCCACAATTAATACATCTTTGCAAAATGAGCGCTCAAACAAATATCAGGACACTTACTTTGGATGAACTAACCGAATATTTTTTATCTGTCGGAGATAAAAAATTTCGCGCAAAGCAAGTATGGGAATGGATTTGGAAAAAACATGCACGCAGTTTTGAGGACATGACCAACCTGAGCAAGGAATTGAGAGATTCTCTTTCAAAGAATTTTTCTTTTCCTTCTTTAACAAGCGATCTTTCCCAATACAGCAGCGATGGAACCATAAAAAGCAGGTTTAAGACTTTTGACGGTCATTTGGTAGAAGGCGTTTTAATTCCTGTAGAAGATAGGCAAACGGCTTGTGTTTCATCGCAGGTAGGATGCAGCCTTAGCTGCAAATTTTGCGCTACAGGTTTTATGGACAGAAAGCGAAATTTAACTTTTGACGAAATTTATGACGAAGCGGCGTTGCTAAATGAGATCGCAGAAAAGACTTATGGAAAAAAACTAAGCAATATTGTTTTTATGGGAATGGGCGAGCCATTGTTGAATTATAAAAATGTATTGAAAGCCATTGAGCGCATAACCTCGCCAGACGGCCTCGGCATGGGTTCCAGGAGAGTTACCGTTTCCACTTCAGGAATTTCAAAAATGATCAAACAGTTAGGTGATGATGGTGTGAAATTCAATCTGGCTTTATCGTTGCATGCGGCCAATGATAAGAAGCGAAGCGAAATCATGCCGATTAATGAAACCAATAACATCAAATCATTGATAGAAGCGTTGAATTATTTTTATGATAAAACAAAAAATGATATCACGTTTGAATACATTTTATTTAAGAATGAAAATGATTCAATCCAGGATGCGGATGACCTGATAAAAATTTACCGCCAGGTTCCGGTTCATTTGATTAACGTGATAGAATACAATCCAATCGAAAATGCCGATTACGAAAAACCTGATAAAGAAGCTACGCAAAAATTCATGGATTACCTGGCTGCTCATCGTGTGAATGTAAGATTGCGCGTAAGCCGCGGAAAAGACATAGATGCAGCTTGCGGACAATTAGCAAATAAAGATTTGGAAGGAACTTTGGTAAAATAAAAATTAGGTTTATTTGTTTGTTTACTGGTGCAATCTTTTGCCAGAAAAAGACCGTCAACTGTTTGTCCAGGATAGACAAAGACCGTTGCCGGTCTGAAGGCCTCCGTCTGACCGGGTTCCATAGATGCTCTACAGTTGATTACTGAATTTCTCAAGAAAAAAAAAGATTAAAAAAATAGTGAGAAGGACTTACATTTACTACTAAGCTCCTCCGCACATGTCGCCAAATATAAAGATACTGTTACTTGAAAGCAACGATGCAGACATAACAGCTATTCATTCTAATTTACAAAAATCAAGAATTAATTTTGAAATAAAAGCAGTTGATAACAAAGCTTGCTACATCGTGGCGTTGAACACGTATGAACCGGATATAATACTGGCGAATCATCACATCAAAGATCTGGATGCCGATCAAGCCATTGAACTAAAGAAAGCGAAAAAATATAAAGTACCGTTTATCCTGGTAACTGATAAAGCAGATGAATTGTTTGCGGTAAAAATGATGAAGTTGGGTGCCTACGATTACCTCTTGAAAGAAGATATTTCAAAGCTCGCTCAAACTATTAAATCGGCTATAGAGCAGGAGAAAATCATTTCAAATGACAGAAAACATGAAAATGAAATACTTCAAAGAAGCCTTGCGCGCAACACAGCTTTTTTAAATGCTATACCCGATCTGATTTTTGTGACCGATCGTTCGGGAGTAATCAGCGATTTTCAGGCACCCAAAGACATGGAAACTTTTGTTACCCCGGAGCAATTTCTCGGAAAAAGTTGTACCGAAGTGCTTCCTTCAAATATAGCCGCGGAAATTATAAAAAACATCGGGATTGTTTTGGAAGGAGGTGCATTGCCCATACATGAATACCAATTGCCTTATCCCGATGGCATGCATGACTTCGAATGCCGCTATGCTGTCATAAGAGAAAATGAAGTGCTCAGTCTCATTAGAGACATCACACAGCATAAACAGGCCGATCAACAGATCTTAAAGGAAAAAAACCTATCTGAGTCAATAATAAACAGTTTACCTGGGGTGTTTTACTTGTGTAACCAGGACAGGAAATTTCTAAGATGGAATAAAAATTGGGAGGAAATATCAGGATATGCGTCCGAAGAAATAAGCCATATGCATCCACAGGACTTCTTTGATCTAAATGACAGGAAATTAATTTTTGAAAAAGCTACAAATATTTTTAAAGCAGGAGAGGATAGCACAAAAGCTAACTTTTTAGCGAAATCCGGAAAGACAATTCCCTATTTTTTCACAGGTAATCGGATTGATTACGAAGGTCAGCCTTGTATGGTGGGAATAGGGATAGACTTGTCAGAATTGACAATAGCGCAGGAAGCTTTACGCAAAAATGAGGAAAAACTACGTACAATCATAGAACAAGCATCCGACGGTATTTGCATAGCTGATGAAAACTACCTGTTTACAGAAGCAAATAACAAGTTTTGCGAGATGCTGGGTTACTCAAGGGAGGAGTTGCTTCAATTGAAAATGACCAACCTCTCCACACTCTTACCTGGAGATATATCTCCCAGGTTTAATGAAATTAAGCAAGGGGACTCAACTTTGACTGAACGGAATCTTAAGAGAAAGGACGGGTCGGTCTTTCCTGTGGAAATAAGCGCTACTAAGATACAGGGGCAATATTATCTAAGTTTTGTACGTGATATAACTGAGCGCAAAAAAAACCAGGATCTTCTTGCGGGTGAAAAAGATGTAATGGAAATGATAGCGACCGGAAAACCATTAAAGGAAATTTTACACAAAATAGCGTTGAATTATGAATCTGTATGTGAGGACTCTCTTTGTTCTATTTTACTGCTAAACCAAGAAAAGACAGGACTGATAAATGGCGCTGGACCAAGTTTGCCAGATGCTTACAACGATTTGATTAATGGAATTCCCATCGGTCCCCAAAATGGATCTTGCGGCACGGCGGTATTTAGAAAAGAAAGGGTAGTTGTATCAGATATTACTACTGATCCACTATGGGAAAATATCAGTGATTTGCCGTTGAGGCATGGGTTAAAATCTTGCTGGTCCAATCCGATATTTGGCAGAGATCACGAAGTGTTTGGGACGTTTGGCATTTATGGCAGGAGGATACAACATCCTAAAGCCGAAGAGTTAATACAGGTAGACCGTGCCTCCAACCTTATAAGAATTGCCATTGAACGGCGTACAAATGAAATTGAATTGAAAGAAAGTGAAGAAAAATTCCGAACCCTTGTAGAGCGAGTTTCAGATGCATTCGTGGCGCTTGACAAAAACTGGAATTATACGTACGTAAACAAAAAAGCGGGAGAACTATTAGGGCGCGACCCCGTTTGTCTTGTTGGTAAAAATATCTGGAACGAGTTTCCAGAAGCTATCGGGCTTCCTTTTCATCAAGCCTATATCAAAACACTGAAGGAGCAAAAGCAAATGACCGTACTAGAATATTTTCCAACCTTTGACAGGTGGTTTGAAAATAATCTTTATCCATCTCCTGAAGGACTTTCTGTTTATTTTAAAGATATCACCCGGCAAAAGCTGGCAGAGCAAAAGATATTAAAAAGCAACAGGTTGTATCGCTTTATTAGCCAGGTTAATCAGATGATTGTATATGCCACAGATGAAAAAACACTATTCCAGGAAGCTTGCAAAATTGCTGTAAATATCGGTGAATTTAGAATGGCATGGATAGGCCTTATTAATCAAGAGACGCATGACGTGCAACCTTTGGTCTTTGATGGTGAAGACCTGGGTTATCTTTCTGAAATTAAAATAAAAGCAGATAATTTAGTAAAGGAAGGACAGGGCCCGTCGGGAATGGCAATAACCCACGGCAGAACAATTACTTGTAACGACATTGAAACGGATCCTATAATGGCTCCATGGAAAGTGCGTGCTTTGAAAAGAAATTATCGCTCTAATATAGGTCTACCCATAAAAAAATTTGGGAAAGTAATTGGCACCTTCACGCTATATGCAGATTCGAAAAATTTTTTCGATGAAGAAGAGGTAGCACTTCTCGAAGGTGCCACACAAAATATATCTTTTGCGCTGGAAATTTTTGAGAAAGCTGCCATGCAGAAAAAGGCAGAAGAAGCGTTGGTTAAATTAAACAAACAATTCCAAAATCTTGTGGAAAATATACCGGGTGTTTATTGGGTAAATAACCTGGACCCTCATCAGATAATGTATATAAGTCCGTCTTATGAAACTGTGTGGGGCAGAAAATGTGAAGATCATTACCGCAATCCCATTGATTTCATTACTTCAATACATCCGGATGATAAAGAAAGAATATTTAAAGCTCATGAAAATGTTGGCGCCACACTCAAAGAAAATATTAACTACAGAATTATTAGGCCAGACGGGACGATTAGGTGGATATCAGCCAAGACAAATGTTGTTACGGATAATGGCATCAAACTCGAATATGGATACGCCGAAGACATCACCGAAAGAAAAATGGTGGAGATGGAGTTAGCTGAAAGTGAAAATAGGTTAAAAACAATATTGCAAAATGAACCCGAATGTGTGAAACTAATGGATGAAGAAGGTCGCCTGTTAGACATGAATCCTGCCGGCCTCGCGATGATCGAAGCAGATAATTTTGAGATGGTTAAAGGGGCGAAAGTTATAAACCTCATCAATGAACCTTATCGGGCAGTCTATACCCAATTGGTAGAAGATGTTTTCAACGGAAAGGACGTACAAGCCGAATTCTCAATTACAGGGCTTAAAGGCACGCAACGATGGCTCGAAACTCATGCCGTGCCATTGAGAAACGCCGACCAGGAAATTATTTCCTTACTGGCAGTAACCCGGGACATCACAAAACGGAAAATGGCAGAGGAAAATGAACAACAGTTAACTCAAAAATTACTGAAAGGTGCTGAGATCGCACATTTTGGATTTTTGGATTGGAACTTTGTCGCAAACGAGATGATTCTCTCGCAACAGGCAAACAGTATATTCGGCCTAACAGAAGATTTGATAATTCCAGCAAGATTTATGAGAGAAGTAATTCATCCGGAGGATGCAAACTTGATACATGAACACCTGGAATGGGCAAAAGAAGGTTTAAAGGATTATAATCTCGATCATCGGATCGTTTGGCCAGATGGCTCTATTAGATGGGTAAATACCAGGGCTGAATTGGATCGAGACGAAACAGGAACGCCTACCCGATTATTTGGGACTGTGTTAGATATTACAGAACAAAAAAGCGCAGAGTTACAGATTAAAAATTACAACGAACAACTACGCCTCCTAACGACTCACCTTCAAAATGTCCGCGAAGAAGAACGTACAAGAATTGGCCGTGAAATACACGATGAATTAGGGCAGCAGTTGACTGCTATAAAGATGGACGTAGCCTGGATACAAAAAAATACCGTGGACAAAAAAGAAGCCATTAGCAAAAAACTAAAAAATATAATTGAACTATTGGACGGCAGCAATCAATCTGTGCGAAAAATACTAAACGAGTTAAGGCCGGCAACTCTTGATAACTATGGTTTGCCGGAGGCAATGGAATGGCATATTCAGCAGTTCACAGCCAGTACCCGCATTCCGGTAGAAATAACATTTTCTCAAAGGGACTTAGAGCTAGACGAAGATTTTGCCACCAATATTTTCAGGATATTTCAGGAATCCCTTACAAACATTATGCGATATGCAAAGGCCAAAAAAGTTTTCATTTCGTTAAAAGAAATCAACCAAACTATAGCGTTGAACGTAGAAGATGACGGTGTGGGATTTGATACTGCTTTACTTGAAAGCAGGAACACATTCGGGATTTTAGGAATGCGGGAAAGGGTTCGCTCTCTGAATGGGAAATTTGAAATTAGTTCGGCACCTGGAATGGGCACAAAAATTTACATAAGTTTGCCTCGCAGGGAATAATAAATAAAGAGACCGAAATAAATTAGTGAATGAAAAGAATAATTCTTGCTGATGATCATAGTTTCGTCCGTTTAGGACTTGTTCAGATTTTGAAAGACGAATACCCTTCAACTGAAATAAAACAGGTAAGCAATGGCGAATCACTTGTCAAAGAAGTGACTTTGCACGATTGGGATCTTGTGATATCAGACCTGGATATGCCAGGCAGAAATGGCCTGGAAGCTTTACAGCAAATCAAATTGATTAGGCCTGCCTTGCCTGTATTAATTCTTAGCATTTATTCTGAAGATTTATATGCGGTAAGGGCTTTGAAAGCGGGAGCATCGGGATACCTGAACAAAAACGCCGCACCCGAAGAACTGATAATCGCTGTAGAGCGCATTCTTGCCGGAAGAAAATATATAAGCCCGGAAATTGCGGAAAAACTTTTGATGCAATCGGCAGCAAACAAGAATCGCCACGAAGATTTATCCAACAGGGAATTCGAAATTTTCAAAATGCTGGCTTTAGGCAAAACAACCACGCAGATTGCTGAAGAACTTTTTCTTGCATTGACGACCGTAAGCACGCACCGACACCGAATTATGGAAAAACTTGATCTGACTACTAATTCAGATTTGACTCGCTACGCTATCACCCACCAGATTATATCCGATATTTCAAGATAAGTAATTGTCGCTTTCTCCTTTTGGTGAGATGTAGAATTACTTCTACAACATTATAAGTGTAAATTCTACATTTATTTTTAATTCTATACTGTTCCTTTACTTAACACAATGAGAACACGAATACTAATAGTAGATACTTCAACCTTGATAATTCGAAGACTGGGAGAATTGGTGTCTGAGTCGTCTGATATTGAAACTGTTGATATGTCTATAAGCTATTTGGACGCATCAAGAAAAATAAAAGGCCGTCCGCCTGATATTGTGTTGCTTGATTTAGCGCTGCCTGCAAACAACTCAATAAAATTGCTGCGCAAAATAAAGAGCGAAAATCCTAAAATATCAGTTATCGTGGTATCGGATACACCGGACGAGAGAATTAGAAATCAGTGTGAACAGGCTGGAGCAGATTATTTTTTTGACAAATACAATGAATTTGAAAAGATTCCGAGTGCCATCCGAAGGATCACGTCGGGAGTTTAATATAACCCGCTTTAAAACCAATATCGACCTGAACAGTTGTTTTGTGCCAACAAGACTAACTGTTTTCAAAAGCAACAAGAGAAGGTAAGCCTTTTGCCCTCAATATCCTTAACCCCTGGGCAATCCTTTATTTTAATAAAGAATTGCCGGGGAGGGATCTTCTCTTTCGAAAAGGTTTATTAAGAAATATATTCCCTAAAAGTTCAGGAAGTCCGGCTTTTCTCTATTTTGGTAAACGCAATTGGAGTTCCAAAATAATACAAATTGATTTGCCTAAATCTTAAGATAAAAAAGTACCAGGTAGAAATATAGTCCCGCTTTAAAAGCTAATATTCTATTGTGGGTGTTTAATTTCAGATGTATGATAATAGAGGTAACCTTTGGAAAATTTGAAACCAATTTAAGCTTTATTGCTAAAATTGAGGCTGGAAAAAATTGGCTTGCTTTCCCGAGAAAATAATCTATTCCCTATTACTTTTCAAATCAACTTATAAATTTTTCCTGGTAGCGAACAAACAATCCCTTGCATCTCCAGCATCAGCAGTGCCTGTGCCACCGCACTGCTACTGAGTTTGCTTTTGAAATACAATTCATCAATCTGTATTTGTTCCGCAGTATTCAAAATATCTACAACCACTTTTTCTTCTTCTGTAAGTTCTATAAATAATTCCCGCTGCTTTTTAGGCGAGATTTTTTTGTTTTTCTTCCAGCCCATACTTTCCAGCAAATCATTAGCGCTGGTAATCAGAGCGGCTTTATTATTTTTTATAAGATAATGGCAGCCTTCGCTTTTTGAATCATCAACGCGACCGGGAAACGCGAATACATCTTTATTGTATCCGTTGGCCAATTCTGCCGTTATCAGCGAACCACCTTTGATGCCCGATTCTATTACAATGGTTGCATCCGACATTCCTGCAACAATCCGATTGCGTCCCGGAAAATTTTGTTTGTCAGGATTCGTGTTACTTCTAAATTCTGTAAGCAGTCCGCCATTTGAAATCATTTCTTTTGCCAGCGAAGTATTTTGTGGCGGGTAAATTCTATCCAGCCCATGCGCAAGTACTCCGATGGTCTGCAAATTGTTTTTTAAAGAAGCTTTATGCGCAATCGTATCAATCCCAAATGCAAGACCACTTACAATAATTATTTCTTCATTTATTAATTGCTCCACTAACTTTTCACAAATTTTCCTTCCGTAATCGTGATGATTTCTCGTGCCCACAATCGCAACTATCTTTGAAGCATTCAGATCGGCGTTTCCTTTGTAATATAGCATCGGCGGACTGTCATAACAATTCAGCAATCGCTGTGGATAATTCTTATCTGTAATAAAAAGAGGCGTTATTTGGTATTTCTTAATAAAAGCGATTTCTTCTTCTGCCCTGCTGAAATCCTTAAAGTTTCGGATGGAGGTCGCGCGGATGGATCCGATTCCGTCTATTTCGTCAAGCACTTTTTTAGGCGCATTAAAAACAGCCTCAGCACTACCAAAATGGTTGATAAGCGCCTTTGCGTTCACATCACCGATATTAGGAATCAGCGTCAGCGCTATTTGATAAAGCAGTTCTTCTTGCATGATAGAATTTAGGCTTGTAAAATAATTAAAAATTGATTTAAAATTTTGAAATTTATTGACCCGCCATTTCTTCAGTCGAAACGGAAAGTTCATTTTTTCGAATTGAAAAAACAAACGACAGTAAACAAACAAATTATGGTATTTTCTATTCACCGAAAAGACAAACACTTTTCGTGTTCGCAGGTATTTGTTAATTCATAGAAAAGAATGTGAAATATAGGCTGGCTTAAGTGGATAAGCAATTTAAAACACCCATTTTTCGTTCGTTTACTATTAACTTCGCCGCTCAATAATGAAAAAGTTTTTTCTACTCATATTAACCTTTGCTTACCTGGCTTCATCAACAGGCGCTACGATTTATATTCATCAGTGTATGGGTAAAACCGTATTCTAGGATATGCAAACTACCAAATTTATTTTTAAATTAAGCTACTTTTTTATAATTATCCACATACATTTCCCCTTTTTTTACTACCGCAAACATTCTCAGGATCAGTTTAAATTTAACGTTATTCAAAACTATTTTATAGCACTTTGTTTTTAGTTTTCTTTCTGCATATGCGTTCATTTCTTTATCCCATACCATGGCGCTGCGTGCCGCCTGGTTTAGCTCCTGCTTTAGTTCTTTATTAGCTATATGGCTCACTCTTTTTCTTCCATGGATACTAGTACCCGAACTATGATCAAATGGAACAACTCCTACATAAACCGCATAGCTTCTTGGATTACTAAAACTGCTGAAATTTTCTGTGTAAGCTATCGTCATTAATCCATTCACTTTTCCGATTCCTTTTATGCTTGTGATGAGTGTAAAGTTCAAATGCATTTCCTCATCCACGATAACAATGCTCATCATTTCAGCTTCAATGTTTTCAATAATTTTACTGTTGGCTTTGAGCTTCTGTTGCAGCGATTTTACTATGATATCTTTCTTGTTTTTACCGTACATATATTCCCGCCCTTTAATGGAATTTTTATAACCAGCATTTTCTCTTACTAAACGCTTTCTATAAGCCAGTAGTTCTTTAAGCCTTATTATTGCTGGGTTTAAGGGCTTTGACGGTTGCAATGACTTGTATTTTTCTTCTCCATATTGAGCAATACGAAGAGAATCTACTTTATCATTTTTGCCTCTTGTTATTCCCATAGAATTTTTAATAGCCAGCCCAGGTATTCTTGCATAAACAATTGCATGAGCTTCGCAAAATTGCAACAGCTTGTACTCGTAACCTCCGGTATATTCCAGTACTAAAAAAACATCCTGAAAATTAATTTTTAATTTTCTGCACCATTTTAAAAATTGAATAAAGCCTTCTGATCCGTTCTTAATTCTGATGTGCTCATTTAATTCTGAACAACTGATGTCAAGCGTGTTTTTTGATACGTCAACACCCAACGTGAATTTCCATTTCTTCATTTTGATTTACCTTTAAAATGTTATAAAAAAACTTGCTCTTGTCAAACACCTTTGATGGTTCAAAGAGATAATTCTAGATGGACCCGGAGCAAGGAAAGAAGCGGCAGGGACTAATACGCCAATAAGTTCTGTAAAACTAGATGGCTGGCAAGTTCACCCTGTCGCACTTTCAAAGTTATCAACATCTTTGGAGGTTATTGACACCCCCTTAGAAACCCCCATTATAATAGTAGTAATATCTTAAGAATTTAAAGGAAACAAGTCCAAAGGAAACAAGTCCAAAGGAAACAAGTCCAAAGGTTGGCTGGGATGTAAACATAGAATCTGATAATTCATGCAGTAATTGTGGCATGCACAAAAATCTTCCGGAAGACTGCTGCAACGACCATGTAAAGGTTTTAAAATCAACTTTAGATCAAAACCTTCCTGCTACTTTCCAGGGCAATCTTGCTTTTGCAAATGCTATTTTACTGAACACAGTTTATTCTATTTTTCAGCGGGATTTTAAAAACATAAACAACTCCCCTTCTGAACTTTTTCTATTCGCCCGAAGTAATATCAATTACTACGTCCTGTACTGCACTTTCCTTATTTGATACTATTTTTCTTATTCCAGAATGATTGAAGAATCAAATCAATGTGTTCTTTCCAATTGATCATTCTTACATCAACGTAAATCCAAATAATTCAGTTCTGATTATTTCCGTAAACAGATTTCTGTAATGAACCGTATCAAATAATTACAATGAAAGTTTTTAATATCAACATACAACGAGCGATAAAAGACGCTATGAACAAGCGTTTCACTAAATACTTTGCTCTTTTAACTATTTCAATTTTTAGCTTTATTCATTCCTGGTCACAAGCAAATATTGCCGATAAGCTTGCCTCTTTTAAAGTATATGGAGAATGCATCGAGTGCAAAGAACGTATTGAAGGCGCATTAAAACTAGAAGGGATTGATGCTGCTGACTGGAATGTACAAACGAAGATGTTGAATGTATCTTATGATTCTTCTAAAATAAATTTAAAGAAAATACAATCAAAAATTCTTTCGGTAGGCCACGATCTTGAATCTGCAAAAGCAGATGACAGAATCTATAATTCACTTCCGGGATGTTGTCGTTATCGTGATGACGACGAAAAAGCGCATGCCCATTCGAATGAGGATGGCCATGAAAATCCGGTAAGTGGTATCGTAGTTTCGGAAGATAGCAAGGGGAATTTTGCGCCTCTCGAGGGCGCCAGTATTTACTGGAGCGGATCAACCATTGGAACCGTATCGGACAAAAGTGGCCTATTTAAAATGCCAACAAATGAAAACAATGCAAAGCTCGTGGTAAGTTACACAGGCTTTCAGACCGATTCAATACAAATAAGCGGAACAGGGCAATTGCAAATTGTACTGGCATCCAAAGGCCAGTTGAAGGACGATTGTTCTATGGCGGCTTCAGATACACAATAAAATAATGCGATGAATTTTATTGGATGGGAATATTCTTCGTGTAAAAATTCAATTCGACAATTTTCCTTTTCGAGTCAAATTGTTGATGAAAGTTTTACGTTCTTATAGGAATATCTTTGTATTAAAATTCCTCGATAAGATTCATTATTCAATGGCACTATGGCTAGTATATTAGACAATAAATATTTTAATGACAAGTCAGTATTTCTTCCCGAAAATTTGCTTCGTGAAGCAAGAAGGCAAAAGAACAAAAAAGAATGTGATGTGCCTTCAATCTGCTTACTCGATCCCGATGGAGACTTAGCAGATTATCTGATCAGAAAAAATCTTGCTGTCAAAAATGATTGCTAGGCATGCTATCATTCTATTCTTTATTCATTTCAGTTAGAGAATGAAACTATCGGAATAATTCCCTGCGTGGTTGGTTCATCTTATGCTGTATTAGTTGCAGAGCAATTGTTTGTTTCAGGTTGCCGGTTATTATTAAGTATTACATCGGCAGGTATTATTGGAGAACATTCGAACACAAAAAGATTTGCGTTAATAACAAATGCCATTCGTGATGAAGGCAGCAGCTACCACTATTTGACGCCGGAACAGCCTTCCAAATTGAATGCCGGAATACTACAATCTTTGCATTCTTTTTCGCTTCAATCTGAATGTCCTTTTTTTGAAGGAAGCAGTTGGACAACTGATGCGCCGTACAGGGAAACCCAGCATGCTATTGATAACATGAAACAGCAGGATATAACTTGCGTAGAGATGGAAGCTGCTGCACTTTATGCCTTATCAACAGTGAAAAATTATAACATTATATGCTTTGCCCATCTCACCAATTCAATGGCACAGGAAGAAGGTGATTTTGAAAAAGGAGAAGAGTTCGGAAGTTTTGATAGTTTAAACCTGGTTAGATTTTTATTACAAATTCCTGAGTTGAGCATGAAGCGATCGTTAATTAAAAAGGTAATTAAAAATAAAACAGATGCAGGTTACATCTCAATCGGACAGATGATATGACGAATACAGAACAACAATATTGGGAAACCATTTACCACACTAAAGCAGAAGATGCAGTAAGTTGGTTTCAGCCCTATCCGAAAGTGTCAATGGAATTTATTCAGCTATTCAACCTTCCATTATCCGCGAACATCATAGATATTGGTGGAGGCGACAGTCACTTTGCAGAAGCCTTAATTGATAAGGGTTACAAAAACATTTGGGTACTGGATATTTCATCTACCGCTATCGAACGAGCGAAACAAAGATTAGGCAACAAAGCGTCCAACGTTCATTGGATTGTTTTGGACATTACAGAATTCAATCCTCCTGTGCAGTTTGATTTTTGGCACGATAGGGCAGCTTTTCATTTTCTTACTGTGAAAAAAAAGATAGATAAATATGTTTCTATTGCCGAAACGGCAATAAAGAAAAATGGATTTTTGGTGCTTGGTACCTTTTCGGAAAGTGGGCCTGAAAAATGCAATGGATTAGAAGTGAGACGATACACGGAAGCATCCATGTCAGGAAGGTTCGAAATTTGTTTTGACAGAATTAAATGTATCCACAAGGATCATAAAACACCATTTAACACCATCCAAAACTTTCTATTTTGTAGCTTTAAGAAAAAATAAAGATGAATGAGTTGCCAGGCTTATATACTTACAAAGCAACATAACGGATAACCTAATGAACAAGTCAACATATAACATATCAAAAATGGATTGCCTTTCTGAAGAACACCTGATCCGGATGAAGTTAGAAGGCTTGCATAATATCAAAGCATTAAATTTTGAAATTCCTCAGCGAAAACTTTATGTGATGCATGAAGGCGATGCATCGGCAATAACAGCAGCAATTGATAGTTTGCATTTCAATTCTTCGCTAATAAAAACACGGGTGGCGGATGATGATGAAGCTTTATTATTTTCTAATGCAGCAGCGCAACAAAGAAAATTACTGTGGCAGGTACTGGCAATAAACTTTTTCTTCTTTCTTTTAGAAATGGTTACAGGTTTTATATCGGGGTCTATGGGTTTGGTGGCAGACAGTTTAGATATGCTCGCAGACTCGATGGTTTACGGATTGGCATTATTTGTCGTGGGGAAAGCATTGTATCAAAAGAGAAACATTGCAAAAATAAGCGGATACTTACAGTTGCTGCTGGCAGTCGTTGGCATCATTGAAGTTGTCAGAAGATTTTTAGGTTACGAAGAAACGCCCAATTTCAAAACGATGATTATCGTCTCTATCCTGGCGCTGCTCGGTAATGCGTTCACACTGTACCTATTACAAAAATCAAAAAATAAGGAAGCCCACATTAAAGCAAGCACAATATGCACTTCTACAGATGTGATCACAAACGCAGGCGTGATAGTAGCCGGTGTGTTGGTTTATTTCACAGCTTCCAATCTTCCGGATTTAATAATGGGCGCCATCGTTTTTGTTTTGGTAGGATTAGCCTCTTACAAGATACTTAAATTATAATTCTACTTATAATAGCGTGACCATTTTATGATTTGCCACATTATTCTATACACTTTACCCATAATTTTGTAACAACATTTAAAAAAAACATCTTTACTTTTGTCATTATTTCATGAAAAAGTATATCGCTGCCATATTAGCTATTTTATACTTTGCTACTACTACGGGAGCAACCATACACTTATATTATTGCAATGGTAAAAGAGTGTCGCATGATATGGCGAAATCGGATATGTCCGCATGCAACAAATGTCCTGTTTCGAAAAAAGTGGATGCTAAATTCGGTTGTTGTCAGCACACACAAAAGTTTGTGAAATTAGTGAATGACCAGAATGTAGCCGATGTTTCATTCCATATTCAAAAATTAATTTCAGTCGTTCCTCCAATCGCTTTGTTTGATAATTATAGTTTACATTATTCTGCCTTAACCAGGACGTTTCCTGTAAACAATTCGCCTCCACGAAGTAGCGACATTACCATCTACCAGCGAAACTGCGCTTTTCTCATTTAGAATTTTCCTATCCATTCTGTTCCCGTCAAATTTCTTTCGGGGCTATTGGCATTTCGAATTGCCATAATTCTTTAATGATTGAATTTATTAATTCTCCATGCCTGTCAACAGGAAATAAAAAGAACAAAATAGAAAATCAACCGATTTGTTGGTTTACTGTGAATTAAAAAAATCAATCCTGCTTTTACTTCAATCTTTCTTTTAAAGAAAAATATATGATTTCTAAAATTATTTCATGGTCATTAAAAAACCGTTACATCGTTTTGGTGGTTGCTTTGGGGCTTTTTGGCTGGGGTATTTATAACATCCAAAGAAATCCTGTTGATGCTATCCCGGATTTAAGCGAAAATGAGGTTATTGTTTTCACTGAATGGGAAGGGCAAAGCCCGCAGATAATGGAAGACCAGGTAACTTATCCTTTGGTAAGTAATTTACAAGGTGTTCCAAAAGTGAAAGACATACGCGCCACTTCTATGTTCGGGATGAGTTTCGTTTACGTAATTTTTGATGATGATGTGGATATTTATTGGGCACGGACAC
>Ga0207933_1001752_pt1 | contig 15400 bp, 17 predicted proteins | sample NGESurdeep092012_4_FD_184488 | JGI IMG/M metagenome (GOLD analysis project Ga0207933, IMG submission 184488) | Arctic peat soil microbial communities from Barrow, Alaska - NGEE Surface sample F53-3 deep-092012 (SPAdes) | ecosystem: Environmental > Terrestrial > Soil > Wetlands > Peat ... | reverse complement strand
GTAATCTGTGTGTTCGCCAATAATGTTGATGCGTCCGGGAGAGCATACAATAAGTGGCTCGGTTCCAAATAAGTCTTTAAATTTTTTTGCTATTTCATTTTTCATATCTGCAATGTCTTTTAGTTTTTCGACAGCCTCAAGATTTTCTTTTTTCTTCGACACCCTTAGCCACCAGTAAACAAATTAAAAAGAAAGATTCCTGTTTTCAGCTACCAGATAAGAATCGTCAATAAATGTTTGTTACTGAAGACAATCATTAATGCATTAATTCCTTCATAGTAAAAGGTTCTACGCGCCCGTGATATTTTTCACGAATTATTTTCACATCATCATCCTTCACTTTACTTGCTTGATTACCCCATGCATTCCTGACATAAGAAACGATTAGTGCAATTTCCTTATCGCCTAATTTATCATTGGTGCTCATGCCCGGCATGGCCTCACCAACATCAGGCGGGGCAAACGTTTTGTCGCCAACTTTTACCGGCCCGGCAAGTCCGTACAATACAATGGAGAGTATTTTATTCTTATCGCCCTGTACCCAGTTTGAACCATCTAATGGAGCACCCAATCCTTTTATTCCAGCACCATCCACTCCATGGCATACCCGGCAATTTATTTCAAACAATACCCTGCCTGCTATTAAATCTTTATCCATTTTTTTATTAGCAATAGCAGCAAGCCTTTGCTTTTCAGCATTATTTATCACTCTATTCAACTCCTTCGCAAATAAACCGGAAGTATCTTTCATGTCTTGTGTATAAAGCGCCAAGAAAGACTTTTCTTTATCTTTAACTCCGCTAATCACCGCGTCTGTCACATAAGGATTATCGGGGTATTTTTTTATAATGTTGATCAATAAATCTCTTGCTGATGAAGAATATTTCATCGTGGCTGCACCAAGATAAGCAAGATAAGGACCAGCACCGGGATTGTTTTCATCCATCATTGATTTGTATTTATGAAGCCAAAAGTCCACATCTTGTTTGTTGCTCATAATAGCGATAGCGGCAGTTAATATCTGTTGTTTCATTGTGGGGGACGAACGGGCCCAGATTTCTTCCAAATCACTATTATGCAGCTTATGCAATCCTTCCAAAACCCAGAGGGCATTTATTTTTCCGATTTCATTGTTATCGCTTTTCAGCATCTTGTGAAGCGCAGGACTAAGAGTGGCAAGTTGTTTATCGAAAATAAAATTATGAGCCGTCTCTCTTAACCATTGATTGGAACTATTAAGATAGGACAATAATGAATCATTATTGTCATTAAAAACAGGCGTTATTAAATTAGCCCCTTCGCGCGTTACTCGATAAATACGCCCGCAATTGAGTGGCGTTTCCAAACCTCTTGCCATGGCTTCGCCGGCCAGATAAGGCGTCAGGTAAGTCTTGTGTTGGATAATACCACGGTACATATCTATCACATACAAAGCACCATCGGGGCCTACATATAAATTGACCGGACGGAAACGTTCGTCATTACTTGCAAGAAATTCCTTATCGTGATAGGCTTCTTTTCCTGTGGTAGAATCAGCAGAAAAGGTCAGCACATCACGTTTTATCAAATTACCAGCAGGCTCAGCAACAAACACATTATCATAATAATCCTTGCCAAACGCATCGCTGTTAAAAAGAACCGGTGCGCACGCTGCTGTAAAATCAAGAAGCCGAAGGCTATCGTCCAGTACACCTTTCATATAACCACGGTTCACGCCTGGCGTGGCATGTATGGGAAATACGCTGTTATCAGAAACAATACCTTCTACGTAGCCGGCTACTTTTTGCTGATGTGGATTATCGGCACCCAATGATGGTGCAAAATAATCGCCGAGTAAATTAAACGAATTGGTGTTGTAATAAAACCTGCCATATTCATCCTGTGAGATACCCCATTGTCCACGAAAATGCGTGTGTTCTTTTAGCCACTTATTTTTACCAACCCTACGGTAACGGTTAGCCGATTTTGCATTATAAATCCAGTTATCCAGTCCGCGTAGCAAACCGTTGGGTTGATGCTCTACATTACCGCCTTCCGCATAATTGCTGTCCACCAAAAACTTCTGACCCGCCTTGTCACCATTCTTTTCTACAAACCATAAGTTAGGCGGTTCGGCTACCAGGATGCCATCATCAAATAAACAAAGGCCGCGAGGCATCACCAGCGAATCCATAAAAACGGTACGGGTGTCGAATACGCCGTCGTGATTTTCATCTTCCAGGATCACGATTTTTCCAATGGGTTCCTGTTCGCCATTGCCGGAAGTATCAGGCATATAGGCATTCATTTCTACTACCCACAGTCTGCCTTGCTTATCGAAACTCGCCGCTACAGGCGCGCTTATCATTGGCTCGAATGCAGCTAACTGAATGTTGATTTTTTTTCCAACACAAAATGCGTTAACGTTTCTGAAGCCGCGATTACCGACGATTCTTTTTTGTCTAATTTTTTCCTGAGCTCTTCTTTGGTAAGATTTTCATTTTTAGAACTATTTCCTGAATTGCATCCGAAATTTAAAACTAACAGGACCGATACGAATGCTAAAAAAAGAAAGGAGATGGATTTCAAATGGTATTCTTTCATGTGGGTTAAAAAAATATTGATTGGCTTTTTCGAAGCGTAAAGGTCTAACGAAATTCGGAAAAAATATTTATGAACTTGTAAAGTTGATCCTTGCGTTTGTTGTAACAGTAAACAAACATTTAATCCAAATTTCTATTGTCAACTTATGATGCATGGAGCCTTCAACTTTTCAGCGTAAAAGCGTTGAGCTATTCTACGCTACCCCGTCTTTTACGCCTTTAAAATATCCTACCGACTCGGCGATTCCGGGTAATGGGTCTTTCATGTCTTTTTCATATTCGATACCACAATGGCCCGGATATTTTATTTTGCGCAGGGCCTTCACTAACGCCGGGAAATCAATAATACCTCTTCCTGCCTCAATTGCTTCTCCGTCTTGCGCCGCATTTGTTACATCCTTGATGTGCATATCGAATATTCGTTTGTTATATTTCAAAACCGCTTTTGCAGGGTCGACACCGGCACGTTGTGCGTGGCCAATATCACGACAAAGTCCCATACGCGAATCTTGATTTTTGATCAGATCATAAGCTATTTGCGGACTGGGATACATCTTATCTTCCGGCCCGTGGTTATGAATGGCAAGCTTTATGTTATACGATTTTACTTTTTGTTCTACATAATCAATCTGGTCGTGCTCAGGCACGCCGATAATAAGTGAGACGCCTGCTTTCTTGGCATATTCAAAAGCCTGGTCCACTTCATCTTTGTTTTTCATGTAGATAACACCCACGCCGTAAATACTGATACCGCCATCTTTGTATTGCTTTATTACTTCATCAATTTTTTCTTTGGTACTATCATAAGGCAGATGGAAATTTTTGATAGTCATGTGGTGAATATCCAGCCGCTGCATCATCTGGATAGATTGAGGAATATCAAAATTTACAAATGTCCAATCCGCAATCCCGAGGGGAAGATCTTTTGAATGTTCAAATTCATCACGATAAAATGATTCACTCTTATTAACCAAAGGTGCTAATGTTGCAGTTGCCACGCCGAGCGTTGCGTTTCTGATAAAATTTCTTCTTGAAGACATGACTATTTTTTTTAAATATTATAAAGAAGAGAGCCGATTATTTCAGTTCCTTCATTTTGATACTTCTGAAAGAAACTTTATCACCATGATCCTGGAGAAGGATATGTCCTTTATCCCACAATCCAAAATTCTTCCAGTTTTTGTATTTACTGATTGCCACAAGATGTTTAAATTCGTCTGATTCCCGCTGATAAGAAATCATCTTGTAACCATTCAGCCAGTGTTCCACGCGATTATCAGGATAAACAATGATTCTTCCGCGGTTCCATTCACCAACGGGTTTCAGTGCGGCCGGGATATTATTTCTTGGGATCAGATCATACAAAGAAGAGGTAGTGCGATCGAAATTTCGTCCAAGTTTTGCATCGGGATGAAGTGAATCATCCAGCACCTGGTATTCGAGCCCGATGCCGGACATACCGTGCGTATCATAAGTCTCTTTCACAAAATATTTTACGCCACTGTTTGCGGCCGGAGTTAATTTAAATTCGAATTGCATTTCAAAAGCGTCATATATCTTATCTGTAATGATATCCCCGCCCAAACCTTCCTGCCGGCCATTCGATGGCAGCACAGTTAATACGCCATCTTGCATTACCCAACCCGAATCAGGGAAATGATCCTCACCAAGTCCTCTCCATCCATTGGATGTTTTGCCATCCCATAAAAGCGAAAAGCCATTTCTCTTTTCCTGTTCGGTTAAAGTATTTGGAATAAGATTCACGACGAAAATGCTGTCATCAGGACTGGCTTTTAAATCTCCTGTTTTTATCCGTATATTTTTCCAACGTATTTGCTCTCCAGCCTGCGATGAATCGGATATCTGATATACCTGCAAAGCAATAAATCCTTTGCGTGTTATACTATCCACCAGGTTAGCAGCGGGTACGCCATTGGCCCATGTACGAATATTATTACCGATGCACTCAATATGATAATGATTCCATTCGCCATTTTTAAAAGCGCTTTTAGCACCGGGGTTTAATTCCAGCGGATAAAGCCAGCCGCGTCTTGCTTCATCATATATACCGCCGCTCCATGCTCTCTTGGATGGGTCAATTTCTACCTGGTAACCGTGAACACGACCATTATTATAATCCGGTGAACTTTCGCTCCTGATCTGGATTCCCGAATTCATAGCGGTGTCTACTTTTAAATCTACATCTAAAAAAAATCGCCGTATTGTTGATCAGTAACGAGAAATGAATTAGGCGTATTAGGAACCGTAGTTCCTACAATTTCGGTGTCTTCCACGGCATATTTAGCGTGGCCGTTAAGTTGATGCCAACCGTCTAAATTTTTGCCGTTAAATAAATTTTGCCAGCCATCACGGTTAGTAGTACCCGAAGAAGAGGAAGAAGAAGTGTTACAACTTAGAAATGGTAGAAGTCCCAATACTACAATCAAATATTTTAGTTTCATTTTAAAAATATTGGCAAGAAAAATTTGTTACTCACTCAAATTTACAAATAAAAATATATAGAAGCCCGGTTAAATATGAGTTCATTTGGTATACCCTGCGGGTTGATAAATGAATTGAAACGATCGAATATTTCAAACTTAAAGATTCGATAGCCCAAATGATAAATTCCTAAAGTTCCAACGAATTATTATCAATAAACTCTATGGTAATTAGAAACGACTTCATGCTTTTGAAAGCCAGTTTTAAAAGTGTGGAAATAAAAGATAAAATGAAAAGAAATCATTCAGAAAAAACTGAATAAGAATTTGCTTTAAAAGTTGGTTCACTGCTTAAATTGACGTGCCCAATTCAAGATATTCGGGTGTTGTGTTAGTACTTCGTATTTTCTTCCTGCCGCTTCAGAATATGACGATACTTATTAAAGATTCCGTTTTTGGTAACAAATCCAAGATAGGTATTGTTAGCGTCCACTACAGGAAGAATGCGCGTATCATGACTATCCATTATTCTCATAACATCGTACATAGAAGTATTAATATCAATTGTTTTATCAGGAGGCTGGGCTATATCTTTTATTAAACGGTTTTGATCCTCTGCTTTAGTGCTAACAAGCAGCTCCAGTAATTGATCACTAAATAATACACCAAATAATTCTCCTTTCTCTGTAACGACAGGAAAAACATTCCTGGTAGTATGTACTATGTCAGCACTTCTGCTTTTGGGAGTTTCGGAAGGGTGAAGAATAACAAAATCCGTTTCTACAAGATATTTTAATTTGATTCTTCTCAGCACTTCATGATCCCTGTCTTCCTGCGTTACAAGTTCACCATGTTCAGCAAGTTCCTTGGTATAAATAGAATATTTTAAAGCCTTTTTATTGATAAAATAAGAAATAGCAGAAACGATCATTAAAGGAACCATCAGCGAATAACCACCGGTAATTTCTGCCGCCAGAAAAACACCTGTTAAAGGCGCGTGCATCATGCCACTGATGGAAGTAGCCATCCCGGCAATAATAAAATTGGTAACATCAAGATGTACCAGTCCCGTTTGGTTAAGGCCAAAAGCAAAAACAAAACCAAACAACCCGCCGACTACCACACTGGGGCCAAACATACCGCCATTGCCGCCTGCACTCATAGTAATCGCACATGCAAAAGATTTTCCTACAAGCGAGAGGCCTGCAAAAAGTACTAAAACCCATGCTATTGTTTGATATTTCGGAAATAAGCTATTTGCCAAAAGGGATTGATAATTACCATCCAATAATTTCTGTATTGTAATATATCCTTCGCCATATAACGCTGGCATCAGCGCAATCATGGCCCCTAAAATAATTCCGCCGATCCATACTTTATTATACTTGTTTTTTATTTTGGCAAAAACGCTATGAATATAAGAATTTAATCTGCTGAAATAAATTGAGTAAATGCCACCAAGAATGCCGAGCAGAATGTAATACCAAAACGCCTGCACTGTCCATCCGCTCGTAACCAATACAAACAGAGGCTTACTTACAATAAGCTGTGAAACCACTGAAGAGATGGCTGATGCAATCAATAGTGGTATCACTGCAGGAATAGAAAATTCAGGCAGGAATACTTCAATTGCAAAGATCATCCCTGTTATCGGACTATTGAACGCGCCCGCTATTCCCGCGCCGGCGCCGCATGCCAATAACAATGTGGTCTCTCTATAATTTAAGCCAAAGAAACGGCCAATATTAGAACCAATAGCGGCACCACTGGCCACTGCCGGGGCCTCAAGCCCTGCCGAACCACCAAGCCCTACGGTAAGTGCGCTTGAAATAATCTGGCTATAAATATTATGAAAATCAAGTTTACTCGAGCCATGCGAAACAGCATATATTATTGGTGGAATTCCATGATGAAATTTACTCCGTCGGATAAAAATACGTATATAAAAAACCGTAAGAAAAATACCTATTAGTGGAAAGAAAAAGTAGAGATAATATTTATACTCCCAATGCAGATCATTTTGAAGAAAATTGGCCACATAATGCGTGAGCTCTTTCAAAACAGAAGAAGCAATGCCCCCTAAAATACCTACTGCCGCTGCCGCTAAAATTAAAAAATTAGCATTAGAAATTCTTTTTTTACGCCAATTATTGATGGTCCCAACATACTTTATTGTCTGGTCGTATATTTTAGCTGAAGAAATAATAGCTTATTTTTTTAAAATTCCCGCGAAGGTAATTATAAAACAAAGGAATGATAATTAAAAATGAAGTTAATTCGTTTTGAGTTGGGTATAGATAACGCGATGCAATCCTTATCTGCTTGACCAGAAATTAATTTTCAACCACGACCGCTGAATTACGGCATTTATATATTTTGTTAATAGAACCTTTTATTTCTACTTTTAATTCTCAAATTGACATTTCCTACATTAAACCAGAAATTAAAACTCATCGACAAAGAAACTGCAAATTGCTACCAATGGGGAAATAATTGCAACAATTGGATATTAGTGGACACACCAGCCATATCTGTAAAGCAGGAAAAGATACCTGCTGGCGCAAAAGAGAGATTACATTTTCATTCTAAAGCACAACAATTGTTGTTTATACGGAAAGGCGCTGCTACATTCTATTATGAGGGTAAAAAAGAAATGATTCTTGAACAGCAAGACGCCACGAAAAACCATTATATTTCTAATGAAACGTCGACTCAGCTTGAGTTTTCACTTGTTTCACAACCGAAAACCGGTAACGATCGAATCAATGTTGAACAAGCCACGTTTACCGGTTCTTATAAAATATCCTGATACAGCAATCCACGTATGACAAATAGTTTCTGGCAAAATGTTATAAAAGACAAAATTATTTCTGTATAGCGATTTACTGGCAATGTTTTTGAATTACACGTTGCATAACACTCAAAACTCATTAATATGAAACTATCAAATGCAATGCTACTATTGATTACGGGATTTACCGCCGGTGCAGTCACGGGAATACTGATGGCTCCTGAGGAAGGGTATAAAACCAGGAGAAAACTGAAGAGAAAAGCTAAAAAATATAAACAGCAGTTAGAACGAACGGCTTCCGATTATAAAGATAAGGCCACTGACATCCGCGATAATATTGAAGGTGTAGTTCATGATGTGAAAAAGAGATTCGCCTAAAGCATTCATTATTTCAGAACAAAAGTAGATTCTGATCCCGATGGCTATAATGGCTATAGGGATTGTTGTTTGAGATTGGACCACTTTATTCGGTGTCACTTTCCGATACAAAAAGTAATTATGCAGTGTTTATAATACTTTCAAACAGTCAAGGTACAAATAGGGTACAAAAGTTTCTAAAAAGTAACCTTTTTGCCCATCTATTGTAACACAAAAAAAATCCGGCAATATGCCTCCGTCAAAAAATAAGAATATAAATGTTTTACGTGGCAGCAAAGTTTGGTTTTGTAGTTTTAAAAATCGTCTTTCTTTGCAATTTGTTTGTTCATGCTTTCATTCATGCTTGCAATCAAAGGTTTAATATTTTCATCCATTTGGGTGATTAATGAATTAAATACTTTTTGAGCGTGTTTCTTTTTTTCATGCATCATTTCTTCACAGGCTCCGTAATCGGGAATGTCTGGAGTTTCAAAATATCTATTTCCAACATAAACTCCGCCAGTCCTAACTTCTCCCTTATGGTAAAAGTCTGTAATCTCATATTTGTATTTTCCATCTTTTAAATAAATTGATATTGTATAATTAATGTACCCATAATCACCGCCTTTATAATATACCTGCATTAATGCCTTTCCTACAATTTTATCTTTTGTGTCCATCTGAATAACATTTTGAGCAGACTTATAAGTTTTGGCAAACCACTCTCTTGCTCTTGAATATAATTCGTCTTTATTCCCTGCAACATTCACAATTCCGGAATAAGTAATTAAATGGGTAGTGCTGTCAATTGGTAGGTTTGGAGTTTGCGCAAATGCTCCGACAATTGATATAAGCAAAAATGTAGTTAATAAGATTTTCATGACTTTTTTTTCAAATATATTTATTCTTTTACAGATTTAGTAATGTATGCTGCTCAATTACTATTAACATAAACCACTCTAAACGGTTTTCAAAAGTTTTATAATGTTTATTTTATAAACTATTTTCCCGGTTTTATAATTTAAAAATATTCATCATTCCGCTTTCTGAAATTTTTTCCGCTGCCTTAATTTGTGTCCAAAGTTTTATAAACCGTTTTGTGGGTTGGCCGCCATAAGAGCGTTTAAAATATTTGCTTTCTATCTGTTCAAACAGCTTTTCAGATTCACATACCTTACCAATGGTTTTGCGCCAATTTCTCCATTTATGGCTTTCGGTTTGTTTCTCATACATGACATTAATGAAGGCATACCGGGAAACAAAATATTCATTGGCTAAATACAACTTTCTGCATTTTCGCCCGGTATTTGGGCAAATGAAATACCAAACAATCCCCTTACCCAAATTGGAAGGGATTGAAACAAGATTAATTTTATAATTCAATGGCTTATCATTCGCTTTGTAATCCAATTCAATAAATGGATTATCTGAAATGGTATTTACTTTAATGCTTATGCTGGCTGTGGTTTGTTTATTCCGTTCCCAATTTATAACGCCGCCTTTATAAGAAAGCCCATTAAAATATTTCAATGCTTTTAAATCCTTTGTACTGAATTGTAATAACTGATTAAATAAAGTTGGAAAGGTTGAATACTTTGGCATTTAAATTTATTTTGAAAAATGAAACCTAAATCATTAAAGAAGATAATACAAAATAGTCCGGTTCATGTCGTGAAATAAACGTGAATTATTAACCTGTACATCTTTATTCCAAAATATTAAGGTTAAAATAATCCCCCTCGCCAAAACTTACAAAAGTTTCATTGGTTCCAATCTCTACACTTTTATTCTGGTCATTTATTTTATGGTTCAATAATACAGAAAGTTGTATGAGCTTATCTGTTGGAATATCTTCTAAATCTCTTTTCTCTATTTCCTCAATTACTTTTTTATAAATTTTAAGCATTGCGGAAAGGCGGTTTTGTTTTCCCATTTGAAGGGTTCTAACTTCATCATTTAATCTAATGGCTAAACCTTCGTTAATTGCTTTTCGGGTGTTTTTATCTTTATTCCATTCAATAAGGTTAGGCATTTGAACGCATAGGGCTTTTGCTATTTCATCATAGCTTTTGCCTTCAATCCTCAAAGAAATAAATTGCTCTTTTTTAATTTCTGCTTTCATAACTGTTTTTAATTTGTGGTTAGTAATTGTTTTAAATTCCTTAACCTGTTCAGGTAAGGAAGGAAAGTTTTGTTTCCGTTGTAATTATTTAGTGTTTGAAAATGTGTATCAATGAATAAAGGAACGTTTGTAATTTTTGCAGCTTTGTTTAACTGCACCATTGCCGGGAATGATACCATTTTAAAATAGTTCTCAAATTCAATAAGTTCCGGTGTCCAGTCTTCACGTTTTAAAATAGGTTCTTTGTATTGTTCCGATTTATGACTTTCTTTTTCCATACTTACAACCTGTTCAGGAAAAATAAAAGCCTTTTTTAAGTGTTCAGTTTTGTTCAGTTTTGTTTCTTCAATCTGTTCGGGCTGTTCCGGTTCCCTAAACTCTTTCCAGTCCATTCGTGTTAACAGGTCGGCAATATCAAAACCCTTTTCTTTATCTTCTATGGTTGCAAGATTTTGGATTAAATCAGATACTTTAAAAGTTGTTCCCGGCAATTCTTTTTGAAACTGCTTTGCCTTGTTGCTCCAATTTTCATAAGCGTTTAAATCCGGGAACAATAAGACTTTGCGCCCTTGCAATATTTTGCATCTTTTTGCAGTTAAACTACTAAGATTGTAAACCGCTAACCAAAGAAAATTTTTAGAATTGTCCGGTAAACCAAAATACAAAGTTCCTATTATTGCCGTCTTTGGGGCTTCTACTAAGGCAATAGGATTTGTTTGATACTTACTTAACAGGTGTTCACCAAACAGGCAGGAAACCTTTGTATCATTCAATAAATAAGCGTTTAACCAATCCGGTAAAAGTTTGTCTTCATTGGTGTAGTGGTTCTTTAAGATTGTGTGCAAAAAGTCGGTGCTGGTAGTGTGGTTTGTTTCATCAAATTGTTTTGCCTGTATTGCCCGGATATTTCCGTTACTATCAATGAAAGGAAATGTAATTGCACCACTTCTATAACCTTTACAAATCGTTCCTAAATGATACATCTTTATTACCTGCTCAATATCTTTTGCATCAAACGGAAATTTGACCCGGTGTAATAAGTTTTGAATGAAAGTATTTTGTTCATATCCTTTCCGGATGGCTTTTAATATTTCAAAAGGAATAAAAACAGGTTCTTTAATTTCCTGCTTTGGCTGTTCCCGGTATGGTGTTAATTGCTTCTTTTGAAAGTTTACTGCAATGTTAAGTTTTGTTAAGTCCTTTCCGTTTTCCTGCTCCCAAATCATTTTTGCAAATCCATCTTTATAAGGGTTCAAATGATAGTTACATTTTATTTCTCTGTCGCAACGCCCGTAATGGTCGGGCAAGTATTCGCTGGTGGTGGTATCAATGTATTTTACCAAAGTTCTTTTATTGCATTCAGGGCAAAGGAACTTTTTACTTTTTGCATCTAATATGTAACGGTAATCATTCATTTTCTTTAAAATAAAATGTATGTTTTGAATGTTCAGAAATTCAGAAATTCAGTTTTTGCTTTTTGTAAATCTGAAAAACTGAAAAACTGAACATCTTAAACACATACTTTTTTTTGTGGTCATTAATTAAAATTCAAGTGCTTGAACTCCTAAAAAAAATCCTTTCGCTCCATCGTTTAACCGGGTGGCTTCAAACCCCTTGCTTTCTAATCTGTTTGAAAAATTATTTTTCCCTAATGCCTTATAACCATTTTCGCTGCAATAATTTTTATAATATCCATACAGTTCAGTAAGTGCCTTTTTTCTTTGGGAACATGGTTTATATTCATATTCATCAATAAATACTGCCACGTTATCCGCTTGCCTTTTAAATTCAGCTAAGGCATGATTAACCTTTTCACTTTCGGTAAATTTTTTATTCTTAACAAGTCTTTCAAGTCCAACTAATAACCAATTAAAAACGCTTGCCAATTCATTTTTGATAATGTTTTCAGCAAGGTTTATGTCCCTTTCGGCTTCGGAAATTTTTACATCAAATGGAATAATCATGTACCGCCTGAAATATGCTTCGGTGCTTTCTGTTTCCTTTGGCAGTTCATTACAGTTCATTATGAACTTAACTTTATTATTTATGCTGAATGGCTTACCGTATGGCTCCCTTGCCTGTAATGGTTCGCCGCTTATTAATGCTTTGAAAGTTTCTACATTCAAATCCGTTCCTTTTTCGCTACTATAATTCAATAAAACATTTGTAAGCCTTGCCCGGTTGTATTCATGGTTAAATAAACCCATTGAGTAGGTAAGAGTATTTTCTTTTCCGATTAATGCAGTAAGAATATTAAAGAAAACACTTTTGCCATTAGAGCCGCCGCCTGTAAGAATTAGGCATTTTTCAAGATTAAGCTTTGTAAAAATAAATCCGCTAAATTCCTGTAATATCAAGCGGCTTTCAATGTCGGGCAAAACCTTTTCAATGTAGTTATCAAACAAAGGGCAAACGGCTCCAGGATTATAAGCAAATGGTAACTGGTAGGTTAAAAAATCTTTTGGGTCAAATGCTTTCAAGTTCCACATGCTCCCAATAAATTCAAAGGTTCCGTTTTTAAGATTAATTAAAATTTTATCCGGGCTATGTTCCGGTGTTGGTAGGTGGGCTTGTGTTACAAACTGCTTTAATAATTCATCTTTAAATAAATGGTGCTTTGCATCTATTACGGGATAACCAAATTTTATAGCTGCTTCGCCTAAAAAATATTTCAGGTCATCTTTACTAAGCTGCTTCCAAAATGCACCGTTATAAACATAAACGTAGTCATAACATTTGCACAAATTCCATTTACTATTTTCGGCAATTTTCAACAATTCCGTAATGATACATACAACGTAATGCTTTTGCTTTATTTCTTTACGAATTGCTTTTAACTTCAATTCAATTTCCAACGCCCGGCTGGTTTCTTCTTTGCCCTTTGGTTCATTCAGCTTTTTATGAAGTTCTTTATTGCCGCTTTCGTATGCTTCAATGATTGCGTTATATTCCTTCATTAATTTTTCCGCTTCGGGCTTAATTATAGAAACAAAATCCAACGGCTCTAATTCGCTCAATAGATTTTTTAAAACGTCCTTGTGTTCATGCAAAGAAATTGCAGCATCTTTTAAAAGTTCTTCTTTATGGTTCAGGAATGTTTCCGGGTTTAATAAAAGTGTGTCATCAAATATTATCTGTTCCATTTCAAAACATTTTTAATTGTGATGAAATAGGAAACAAGTTCGGGTTCGTTGTCCAATAGGTTGCTTTATGTTTCGTTATGGAACAAATACCTTTTTTAACGGCTGCAAGTCTTTTAGCTTTGCGCAAATCCCTGCAATACCAACAAATATTTGCACGGTCAATGTTAGCCTTTACAGATAACATTTTCATAGTTTGCGGCTCTTTAAAAAACTCTTTATAAACCGTTTCAAACTGGCATTTATAAATGTTATCTTTGTCCTGTCTTTTATGCTGGGGGTTGTTTTGCTTAGGCATTACAACCTCCTTTTTTATTGGTTAAATAATCATTTGCATCCGCATTTATTTCGGAAATAGTTTTTTTCTTGCCACTCTTTAACCAATTATCAATTTCAGATTTTAAGAACCTTAATTTTTTGGCTCCCTTATGGCATGGAATTGCGTTTGCGGAAACATAACCGTAAACGGTGGCTTTAGCTGGTTTGTCCGGCAAGTATTCGCAAAGTTCGGAAAGGTCAAACCATTGGTCGGTTTCCGGCTGTGGTTCTTTTGCTTTTGAATTTAAGATTTTCTTTAAAGAACTTTCAATAAGTTCCTGAAGTTCGGGGGCTGTAATTTGTGTAATTGTAACCGCTTGCATTTTCTTTGTGTTTTGTTAAGCACAAAGTTTGCGTACCAAACAAGGCAAGTACGTTTTTTGGTACGTACTTTTAAGCGTACAACTTTTGTTTTTGTTGTTGTTTATTATTAAAATAATTAGTAAGTTTTTGATTTACCTCTTTATTCAGTTTAGGTAAAATCAGTTCTTTTACTTTATCTAAGTTTCTTTTGTTTTTACTATTCCAAAATCCTTTACTTACCCTAACTGTATGAGTTAAATCAAATGTCTTACACACTCTTTTGGAATATGTTTCATTACTTTCCGTTTCATCTTTTTTAATTATTTCAGCATCATTAATGATGAAACAAAACAGGGCAATTACAGGGGCTTTAATTATTTTCTTTGTTTCGATTTGTTGAGGTGGTTCCCACGTTGTTGAAAATAAATCTACATTAATCGGGTTAGGTTTACCGTTATCCAATGTTTCAACTCTTATTGTTTTTTGTGGATTAAAATGAGCTTTCTTAAACCATGTTGAAATATCTTTCCGGTGCCCTTCGCTCCAAAATTTTTCAATATTTTCTTTGCATAAACAGTGTATGTTCAAAAAGAAATTACATTTAAACTCAAAGTCATTGAATTGTTCTACATCCTGTAATAATTCATCTAAATATGTGGAAGGGTTTTCATATCCGTTTAGGTTTGCAAGTTCTAAAACAGTCGCTCTTAATTTATCTTTTGTAAATTCTAATTTGCTTTTTGTAGCTATGCTTTTGGTAGGTACTTTAATAAGATTCCCTGTTTCTTTTTTTTGTGGTGTATCTTTTAAAATCTGCTTTAATTCATTACAGTATTTCTTTTCACCTTCAAACCATTTCTTTAATAGTTTAATGTATTGCTGGCTTTCATCTTTGGGCTTTAATTTCAACTCTTTTAACTCCAGGTTCCTGTTTTCGTTCAATAGGTCAAGGGTTGTTTTTTGAATATCTGTAATAGTTCCATTTTTATTTAATGTTAAAGTGTTTATTTCGGTTATAATGCTTTCAGTTAATTCAATCAAAAATTCAATCAATTCCTTTTCTGTTCTGGTTTTAAAAGCTACTCTATTTGTATAAAGATTTGTAATTGGCTCACCTTTTAAAATTGGTAATTGATTTTCAAAGTGTGGTTTTAAATGGCTAAAAAATGGTAAATCAAACGGAAATATTTTTAACCATTTTTGGTATTTATTAATTAAAATATTTAGGCTGGGAAGTTCCTTTTTTGATATTTCGGGGTTACTAATCTTTTTTACAAATTCAATAAGTTTCGCCCTTTTGTTTTCGGGAATTTCTTTTAAAACTTTTACGTTGTGTTCTATCGTAG
>Ga0207933_1001751_pt1 | contig 15424 bp, 15 predicted proteins | sample NGESurdeep092012_4_FD_184488 | JGI IMG/M metagenome (GOLD analysis project Ga0207933, IMG submission 184488) | Arctic peat soil microbial communities from Barrow, Alaska - NGEE Surface sample F53-3 deep-092012 (SPAdes) | ecosystem: Environmental > Terrestrial > Soil > Wetlands > Peat ... | reverse complement strand
AGCACTACGTTGTCGGTGGTCACCGCGGGAACGGTGAGATTGAGTTGGAAGTTCGACGTCCCGGCCGTCGACATGTTGGCGACGGCGCTCTCGGAAACGACGGAGAACGTCGTCGTCGATTCAGCCTGCGCGGCCGAGGGCCACGTCACCGTCGCGAGGCCGAGGAGTACGACGCTAAGCGCCCGCCACCAGGTCGAAAATCGGTGGAACATGCTGACCTAGGCTACCTGCGACGGCGACCGCACACCGTCTCCCACTACCCTTCATTCGCAGTGACTGCATTCGATGACTTCCCCCAACGACTCGCGCGCCTGGCTCAGTGGGCGGCGCCACTCGCGAGCGCCTTCGATGCCGCGGGCTTCCACCTGTACGCGGTAGGGGGGTCGATTCGTGACGCGATATTAGGAATTGACCCCGGGGACGATTTCGAGATCGACTTCACCACGAATGCGCGACCCGACGACATTGCCCGCCTGATGACGCCGTTGTGCGGTGGTCTGTGGGAGCGGGGGCGCAGTTTCGGGACCATTGGTGGCGTCCTTCGTGCGAACGGACTCAAGGTCGAGGTGACGACGTTTCGCTCCGAGGAGTACGTGGACCACTCGCGAAAACCCTCGGTGACGTGGGGTGATTCTCTCCAGGCCGACTTGAGTCGTCGCGACTTCACCATGAACGCGCTGGCACTGGACGTCGTGAATCTCGTGGCTCAACCCGAAGGGGTCCAGACCTTCTTCGACTATTTCGGAGGCTTCGCGGACCTGCACGACCGGGTACTGCGAACCCCCATCGACCCCGAGGTGCTCTTTCGCGACGATCCCCTGCGGATGTTGCGTGCCGCACGATTCGCGGCACGGTTCCACCTCGCGATCGATCCGGCGCTCGAAGCCTCCGTTGTGACGTGCGCGGAGAAACTGGTGATCGTGTCCGAAGAGCGCGTCCGCGGCGAACTGGACTTGTTGCTGGTGACCGAACAGCCCTCGATCGGACTGGACTTCATCGTCCGTACGGGACTCGCCGACTACTTCTTTCCCGAACTGCCGAAGTTGCAACTCGAACAAGATCCGATTCACCACCACAAGGACGTCTTGAAACACACGTGGGCGGTGGTCGACAAGACGTCGCCCCAGCTCACTTTACGCCTGGCCGCGCTGTTTCACGACATCGGGAAACCTCCGACGCGCGCCATCACCCAAGAGGGCGTCACGTTTCGTTTCCACGAGGTCGTCGGCGCGAAGATGACCCGCAAGCGCATGACGGCACTGAAGTACTCCAACACGATGATCGACGACGTGAGTACCCTCGTTGAGCTCCACCTTCGTTTTCACACCTACAAATTGGGGTGGAGTGACTCCGCGGTTCGTCGCTACGTCAACGACGCGGGCGCACTGTTGGACGAGCTCAATGAACTGACGCGCTGTGACTGTACGACGCGCAACTGGCGAAAAGCCGCCGAACTGTCGCGTCGCATGGACGAACTCGAAGAGCGCATCGCCGAGTTACGCGAGCAAGAGGACCTCGACAACCAGCGCCCGGCGCTCGACGGCACCGAGGTGATGCAGCTGTTGGAACTACGTCCGGGTCCGGTAGTAGGACGCGCGATGAAGTTCCTCATGGAGATCCGACGCGAGGAGGGCGAGGTCACCAGGACCGAGGCCACGCATCGACTCCGTGAATGGTGGAACGAGCAGCAGTAAACGACCCTCGCCCCGCGGTGGGCGGAGCGAGGGTCAGCAGAGGAAAGGCTTAAGGCCAGACGGGGTTCGCACCACCGTCGGCGAACTCTTCGATCATGTTGTGCGCGATGTCGTCGTGGAACTGGACGGGCGGCGACTTCATGAAGTACGCGCTCGGCCCGAGGATCGGTCCACCGATGCCGCGGTCCAGGGCGATCTTGGCGCAGCGCACCGCGTCGATGATGACGCCCGCCGAGTTGGGTGAGTCCCAGACCTCGAGCTTGAGCTCGACGTTGAGGGGGACGTCGCCGAAGTTTCGACCCTCCATACGGATGTAGGCCCACTTGCGGTCCTTGAGCCACGGCACGTGGTCGCTGGGTCCGATGTGCACGTCGTCGGCGTCCATCACGTAGTTCTCGATCTGCGACGTCACCGCCTGGGTCTTGGAGACCTTCTTCGACTCGAGACGCTCACGGTCGAGCATGTTCTTAAAGTCCATGTTGCCACCGACGTTGAGTTGGTAGGTGTGATCCAGGGCGAGACCGCGGTCTTCGAAGAGTCGTGCCAATACGCGGTGCACGATGGTGGCGCCGACCTGGCTCTTGATGTCGTCACCGATGATCGGCACGCCGGCGTCGGCGAACTTCTTGGCCCACACGGGGTCCGACGCGATGAACACGGGAATGGCGTTCACGAAGGCACAACCCGCGTCGATAGCGGCCTGGGCGTAGTAACGCTGCGCGTCTTCGGAACCCACAGGAAGATACGAAACCAGAACTTCGGCGCGTGCGTCGCGCAGGACCTGGGCGACGTCCACTGGTTCGGCGGGCGATTCGTCGATGACCGCGCGGTAGTACTTGTTGAGACCGTCCATCGTCGGACCACGCTGCACGGTCACGCCGAGCGGTGGGACGTCGGCGAACTTGATCGTGTTGTTCTGACCGCCCTCGATGGCCTTACCAAGGTCGCTACCGACCTTGGAGGCGTCGACATCAAAGGCCGCCACGAATTCGAGGTCGCTGACGTGGTACTCGCCCAAGACGACGTGCATCAATCCGGGTACGTTGTCACCGGCCTTCGCGTCCTTGTAGTACGTCACACCTTGGATGAGCGAGCTGGAGCAGTTTCCGACTCCGGCGATGGCCACGCGAATTTTTTCCATGGCTCTCCTTTCCTACTTCGCTTCGGGAGCGAAATCTTGCTGATTATTTCGTTCGGTGGACAACAGGGTGTCGATCCACTCGAGGTCCAACTCGACTCCCTTGGCCGCGTGCGCCATGACGCTGCGGGCGTAGGTGTCGAGCTGTTCATTGCGAGAGCCCGTCAGCATTTCTGCCCGGCGCTCCACAAGATCGGTGCGGCGACGCTCGAGGAGCGTGACGCGTAGCGAAGGGGTGAGGTATTTCGCCAGGGCCATGCGTAGCGAGAAGTTGCGCGAGTCGTCCAGCGTGGCGGGGTCGGCCAGCAGCGAGACGAATTCTTCGCGGCCGTGTTCGGTGATGCGATAGACCTTGCGCGAACGGCGACCGATCCCCGAGGTGGTGCGCAGCGCGCGCAACGAGGCTCGTTCGCCCGAGAGCGATCCGGTGGACAGCGCGTTGCCGCGGGCTTCGCGCGGTACGACCGCCTCGACGAATCCGCGGCGTTCGAGACGGTTGAGAGCCGGGTAGATCGATCCGAAAGAGATGTTGGCGGACACGGCCAGACGGTCGCGAACTTGCGTGCGGATCTCGTAGCCGTGGTGGTCCCGGTCCATCAGTAGGCCCAAGATCGCGATATCCAACATGCGAAACATCATATCATTTCGATATATCGGCGATGACATAATGACGAGATGATGACGATAAGGCCGGTCCTGGACCGAGATTGGTAGTGTCAGCCGTAATGGATTCGAGTTTTCGTACTTCCACGGCCGACGGAGCCGTCGTTGAGTTCGGACTTGTCCGTCACGCCCTGTTGGCCAAGATCGCCGCGGGTACCCTACGAGCCAGCGACGTCTGCGACGCGCACCCCGAATTGTTGCGCGCCGCGAAGAACATCGGACGCTCCACGGGCGAGACCTGTCCGGTGTGCGCTGACGTGGAACTCGTCGAAGTGACCTACGTCTTTGGTGCCCGGCTGCCCTCGGGCGGGACGTGTCCGACCTCGCGCGTGGACTTGCTCAAACTCGAGCGACGCGCCGACCCGGTGCAGTGCTACGCGGTGGAGGTGTGCACCGGCTGTTCGTTCCACCACCTGGTTCGCAAATGGTCCGCCGGTGGACGTCCCGTTCGTCGCGTCGTCGCCAAGCAGAGTCGGAGCGGTCAATGACCACGAGCGTGCCCTCGTTGCGCAAGCGCAAGCGCCGTCTCGGCGCCGCACCCCTGGTGATGGTCACCGCCTACGACGAACCGACCGCACGCTACGCCGACGCGGCCGGAGTGGACGTATTGCTCGTGGGCGACTCACTGGCCAATGTCGTGCTGGGCCACGAGGACACCCTGCACGTCACGACGGCTGATATGGCCCACCATGTCCGCGCCGTCGCCGCAGCGAAACCGTCGGCACATGTCGTGGCCGACCTGCCGTGGCTGAGTTACCACGTGGGGATCGACGCCGCGGTGGCCAACGCGGGTGAACTCATTCGTGCCGGAGCCCAGAGCGTCAAACTTGAGGGCGGCGCCGTTCGTCGCGACGTCGTGCGTGCGCTGCTCGACGCCGAGATTCCCGTCATGGGTCACTTGGGTCTGACGCCCCAGAGTGTGTTAGCGATGGGGGGCTACAGAGTCCAGGCCAAGACTCGTGACGCCGCCAAGTTGCTCCTCGAGGATGCCCTCATTTTGCAGAGTGAGGGAATCTACTGCCTCGTCGTCGAAGGGGTGCCGCGCCTGGTGGGCACCCAGCTGACCGAGGCGCTCGACATCCCCACCGTTGGCATCGGCGCGGGCCCCGACACCGATGGTCAGGTCTTGGTCCTGCACGACCTTCTGGGACTCACTAAACGTCAGCCGCCGAAATTCGTGCGGCGCTACGCCGAGGTGGGTGACGTGATCACCAACGCGGTGGCTGCGTACGCCCGTGACGTCCGCAACGGAACGTTTCCCAGCGACGCCGAGTCCTACGACACGCCCGAGGAATTGCTCGACTAGCCATTTTTACGGGCGTGGGCTAGACTTTCCGTTCCCGCAAGCGCGGGGAAGTATCACACACCCTGCTCTGTTTTCCGCAGAGCCCGGACTAGTCCGGACCAGAGGGAAAGGAAAGTGGCCATGAGGCCTTACGAAACCATGATTGTGTTCGATACGAACGTCGACGCCCAGTCGATCCAGGTGGCGCTCGACCGGGCCCTGGAGACGATTCGCACTAACGCGGGAACGCCGGGAACCATCGACCGTTGGGGCAAGCGTCCCTTGGCGTACGAGATCAACAAGCGCAAGGAGGGCTACTACGTCCTCGTGGAGTTCAACGGCGAGTCGACCACGGTCGACGAACTGGATCGAATCCTCACCCTCTCCGACGAGGTCCTGCGCTTCAAGATTCTTCGACGCAACGAGCGAGCCAAAGCCAGCCGTGTCACGGCCCAGGCGTAGGTTCGGACGCTTCGCGACTAAGGAGAACTAATGGCTGACAACACCATCACCGTCGTGGGCAACGTGACCCGCGACCCCGAACTGAAATTTCTGAACTCGGGTCAGGCCGCGTTGCGACTCTCGGTCGCCGTGAGCCGCCGCTGGCAGAACCGTCAAACCCAGGAGTGGGAAGAGAAGACCTCCTTCTTCGACGTCTCGGGCTACGGATCCATGGCCGAGAACGCGGCATCGTCGCTCTCTAAGGGTTCGCGCATCGTCGTGACCGGTCGCATGGAGCAGCGCTCCTGGGAGACCGAGAGCGGTGAGAAGCGCAACGCCTTTGAGATCGTGGCCGACGAGATCGCCCCGTCGTTACGTTGGGCGACCGCCGTGGTCACCCGCACCCCGCGTGGCGAAGGCGCTGGTTCGGGGTCCGGCTCCGGCTCCGGCTACGCCGATCGTCCCGCACCCGCACGCACCACTGAACCCACTACCTACGCCTTTGATGAGGAGCCCTTCTAATGCCCCGTAAGAATATGCCCACCCTGCCCAAAAGGGCACCCAAGATCGACACTCGTCGCGGGGCGAAGAAGAAGCCCTGCTCCTTCTGTCAGCACGGCGTCGGCTCGGTTGACTACAAGGACATCGCCCAGTTACGCAAGTACATCTCGGATCGCGGAAAGATCCGCGGCCGCAAGGTGTCGGGCAACTGCCAACAGCACCAGCGCGACGTGACCGACTCGATCAAGACTGCGCGCGAGTTGGCGCTGCTGCCCTACACGCAGCGCACCGTCACCGAACGCCGCGGTGGTCGTGGTCGTGACGATCGCGGTCCGCGCGGTCCGCGTCCCGACCGTGATTCCGGCGAGCGCTCCACTCCCGTCGAGGCCGCCGTCTCTGAGGTACCCGACGACACCGTGACGACTGACGTGGTGGTTGCGGAGGTGGGCGAATGAAGGTCCTCCTACGAAGTGACGTCCGCGGGGTGGGACGACGCGGCGACATCGTCGAGGTGAAGTCGGGCTACGCGCGCAACTTCCTCTTGCCGACGGGCGCCGGACTCGCCGCCAACGACTCGATGGAGCTACAGGCCGCCTCGATGCGTCGTGCGCGCGATCTACGCGACGCGCAGAGCCGTACCGCCGCCGAGACTCAGCGCACCGTGATCGAGCAGGCGACGGTGACCGTGGCCGCGCGCGCGGGGACGAACGGTCGACTCTTTGGTTCGGTGACCGAGTCCGACATCGTGAATGCGCTGCGCAGTGCCACCAACATCTCGTTGGACCGTCACGCGATCATTATGGATGAGCACCTCAAGGAGACCGGACCGGCCACCGTGTCGGCGCGACTCTTTGAAGGAGTCATCGCGACCATCAAGGTGGACGTCGTCGCGAAGTAACGCAACGCGACTTGTGATGAGGCCGGGGCTGCGCGCCCCGGCCTCATTTTTGTTTGAGTGTGACACGGACTTGTCATCATGGTGCCATGCGGTTACCCACAGGGATTTCCCCACGTTGTTGTTCTTGCGAGCCACAGGCAAAGTGCGCGACCGTTGATATCTCATGACGCAACTTGATTCCGACTCCCGCCGCGCCGTTTCGCCTCCCTCGGCTGGACGAGTTCCTCCCAACGCCATCGAGATGGAGGAATCCCTCATCGGTGCCATGTTGTTGTCGCCCGAAGCCGTCTCCATTGCGTACGAAACGATTGAACCCGAAGACTTCTATCGTCCCCTGCACGCGCAGATCTTCTCGGCGATCATGGCGCTGGCGAACGCGGGCGAGCCAGTGGACTACGTCACGGTGCAGGCCAAACTTCAAGAGCAGGGCGCCGCCGCCGTCGAAGTCGGATTGTTGTCGTCACTGCAGATGAACACGCCCTCGGCGGCCAACGCGCGCCACTACGCCGAAGTCGTGCACGAAAAGGCCCAACAGCGGCGCCTGATCGCCGTGGCCGGAGAGATCGTGGACGACTCGTACGTGGCGACCGACGACGTGGTGGGCCTCATCGACGACGCGGAACGCAAGATCAACCGGATTGGTGACACCAATCGGATCGACACCGTCTCACCCCTGCAGCGCTTGCTCGTGGCCGAGGCCAACATCTTGGAAGAACGCGGCGAGACGCGCGGGCAATTCAACGGGCTCGAGACCGGGTACCGGTCGCTCGACCTAGTGCTCCAGGGCCTGCAGCCGCACTCGTTGACCATCGTAGGCGCGCGGCCCGCGATGGGTAAGACGGCGTTCGCGTTGGGGATTCTCACGCACGTGGGCGCGGTCGTCAATCGACCGGCCTTGTTTTTCTCCCTCGAGATGAGCCGCCAAGAACTCGCCGAGCGCATCCTCGCGTCGACGGCGCGTATCGACTCCTCCAAGTTGCGCACGGGTGACCTCAGTGACGCCGACTGGAATCGCGCCCAGGACGCGTTCGGGTACTTGCAATCCGCCAAGGTCTTCATCGACGACAATCCGAGTCTCACCGTGATGGACGTGCGATCACGCGCGCGACGCATCAAGCAACAAAACGGTGACCTGGGCGTGGTGATCATCGACTACCTGCAACTCATGAGTTCGCGCGGTCGCTCGGAGAATCGCCAAGTGGAAGTGTCGGAGATGAGCCGGTCCCTCAAGATCCTGGCCCGAGAACTCGGGTGCCCGGTCATTGCCTTGTCGCAGTTGTCGCGAAAGCTCGAAGAACGCGCCGATAAGCGACCGATGATGAGCGACCTGCGAGAATCGGGTTCGCTGGAACAAGACGCCGACGTCGTGCTGTTCTTGTATCGCGCGGAGCAGTATGGGGAAGTACCCAACGACAAGAAGTCCGAAGCCGAGATCATCGTCGGTAAGAATCGAAATGGACCGACGCGTACGGCGCACCTCACGTGGCGCGGCGAGTTCGCCCGATTCGACAACGTGGCCGACTCCAGCAATTTTTGATGTCGTGACCTCGTAGCGACGGACGAACGTATCGACCACGATTCGACCGGACTCTGGCATCTTCCTTGAGACGCACTAGGGGACTGCGCCAGTTCACTCAAGGGATGAGGAGTGGCCCCGGTGGGAGTCCGCTGATGTGCGCCGACCCACCATCATTGGGCTGAAAGGTCACACTGTCGCCGGACAGGCGAATGCCGCTCACCGAGAGGTCATCGTGGCTCGGGAGCGGAGTGAAGGCCACGGTTCCGCGCGGAACGTCGGGTCGGATGCCGACGACGGCCGATACGATGGAGACGGCGGCGCCGGCGGCCCACGCTTGGGGGTGGCAGGCCGCAGGGTAGGTACGCGGGCCGGACTGCGTCGACCGAGTATCGCCCGCGTACAGTTCCGGCAGTCGGTACTCGAAGTGCGCACCGGCCGCGAGTAGCCCCTCGATCAAGGAGGCCGCCGCTCTCTCGGCAACGGGACCGGGAACTGTGCGTAGACCCGTAATGGCGATGGCGGTGTCGTGAGCCCACACGGAGCCGCAGTGATAGCTGAGCGGGTTGTACCCCTTCGACGACGCCGCCAGGGTGCGCAATCCGAAGCCGCTATTGAGGTCGGACTCGCCAAGTCGACGCGCCACGAGTTGCGATTCCTCGGCGCTCAACAAGCCGGTGGCGAGAAGATGACCGATGTTGGAACTCAAGGAGTCGACCGGCGTACCGTGTGCGTCGAGCGCGATCGCGGGGTAGGGACCATCAGCGTCCTGCACCCAGAAGGCCTCTCGAAAACGCCGGGCGAGTTGGTCGGCGAACTCGCGCCAGTGCTCGGCTCGCGGGCGGTCGAAGGCCTCCAGCAGATCGGCGCCGTGCATCGCCGCCTCGTAGGCGTAGCCCTGGGCTTCGCATAGAGCGATCGGCGCGTCGGCAATACGACCATCACGGAATTGGACTCCGTCGGAGGAGTCTTTCCAGCCCTGGTTCGTCAGACCGTGACCGGACTCGTCGACGTAACTGACGAAGGATCGAGTACCGCATCCGAAGTCGGCGATCCAATCGAGACAGCGTTCCATCGGTGTGAGGAGTTTCTCGACCTCGGACTCCGCGAGACCCCAGCGCCACGCGTCGTGCAGGAGGCACACCCACAGCGGCGTGGCATCCACCGTGCCGTAGTAGGCGGGAGGCAGTGTCGGCGTCGTACGCGCCAGCGCGTCCGTGTCGACGCCGTCAGGGTGCCGCGTCTCTGGACGCAGTTCGTGGATTATCTTGCCGGGCTCTTCGTTGGTGACGGGGTCAATCTTGTTTCCTTGACGTCGCGCGAGCGTTCGCAACGTGCCCAAGGCCACGTCGGTCCCCAGGGGCAGCAACATGCGAGCGGCCCAAATCGAGTCGCGGCCGAACAACGTGAGGTACCACGGTGCGCCGGCGGCGATAAAGGCGTCGCCGGAGGATGACGGGGTTGTCATGGCCAGACTGGCCAAATCAGTGATACCGCGATCGAACAGCCGCGCCACGCGGGGATCGCTCGCTTCCACCGACGCTCGCCCTCCGGGACGGTCGTTGATGAGGGGGTCATACGAGAGTGGGACGACGACGGGTGGAACTCCTCCGTGATGCTGCACCGAGAGAAGAAACGTCTGCGCGGAACTCGGTGCGAGGGTGAGGTTCCAGGCGTAACTGCTATCGAGCGGATCGACGCGGTCAGCCTCGGGCGTCACGGAAGTCTCCACCCTCCCCGTCGTGGCGTCGCCCCAGCACAGCCGTGATCCCTGAGTGACGGCGCGCTGGGGAGTGGTCGCAAGACCCGACTTCACCGCCGCGATCGAGCACATGTCACTGGAGAGCCGCAGGCGAAGCTGCAAGCTCACGTTCTCGCGGGCGAGCGAGGAGAGTGCGATCTCCTCGGTCATCCCGTTCGAGGTCACCGTGCGTCGGCGAGTGAGAAAAACGACGGGGTCGGGTGTCGCCCCGCCGACGTTGAACGCGCACGCCTCGAATCGATTATGGCTCCCACCCTCAATGTCAAAGCCCAGTGGCGTCGGCTCCTCGCCGTTCACCGTCACCATGAGTTCGCTCACTACTCGAACGTCCTGCACGAAGAGACCCTGGGCTCCAACGGCCCGGATTTGACCATCGTGATCTGACAGCGAGAACGCGGGCGCGCGCACCGCGGAAATCAAGTGGTGCAGCGGCGGCTGTCGTGGTCCACTGGCCACGGAATCGGTGGAGAGAGGTGCAGTTTCCGTCATTAATGAGTCGTCACCGTGCAAGCCCCCACTTTTCGGAAGAGATTGTCACATTTCACGCTAGCATTTTTGAACGTTCATATGTAATATTTTGAGCAGACGTCAGTAGTCACTTTGACGGCGAACCAGGGGGGACGTATGCCCGAGTCGGGGGGAGTTCGAGGCGGTGGCGTGGTCCGGCGCTTGCCAGCGGTGGGCGCGAAGCGTGCGACCATCGAGACCGTCGCGCGTCACTCGGGGTTCTCGCGTCAGACGATCTCCAACGCGATCAATGCCCCTGATCGTCTTCGCCCCGAGACACTGCACAAGGCTCTGAAGGCGATTGACGAGTTGGGGTACCGGCCGAGTCAAGCGGCTCGTTCGCTACGAATTGACGCCACCAACGTCATCGGATGTCGGCTGCTGCCGAGCAACCATGGCGGCACGGGTGGAGTGTTGGATGGGTGGTTCCACGCGATCTGCGCGGCTGCGCGCTCGAGCAGTTACGACGTCCTCACCTACGCGGCCTCCACGGACGACGAAGAGATCGAGGTGTTCGACGACCTCTTGCGCCGCCGCGCGGTCGATGGTTTCGTCCTCACGAACACGCACTACCTGGACCCGCGTCCCGCCTGGCTCCACGAGCGCCGGGCCACTTTCGTCGCCTTCGGTCGACCCTGGGGTGCGCCGAACGCTCCTCACTCGTGGGTCGACGTGGACGGCGCGAGCGGCACGGCGGACGCGGTGGCCCACCTGGCGGATCTCGGACACTCCAGAATCGGTTTTCTGGGGCTCACCAAGGACAAGGGCGTGGGAGACGACCGATACCAGGGCTGGGCCTCCGCGATGCGCAACCATGGTCTTTCGACGAAGGGGCTCGTCGCGCGCGCCGAGGACGGCATTGCCTCGGGGCGCGCGCTCACGGGGAAGTTACTGGACGCCCCCGAGCCCCCCACGGGTCTGGTGTGCGTGAGTGATTCGATGGCGGTGGGTGCCGTGCGCGCCGTCGAGGACCGAGGATTGCTGCCCGGTCAGGACCTCTGCATCATTGGTTTCGACGACAGCCCGATCGCCTCGTTGCTTCGCCCCGGCCTGTCCAGTGTGCGCCAACCCATTGTGGCCGTCGCCGGGGAACTGGTGGGGGCGCTTCTCGCCGAATTATCCGACAACAGTCCGCGACCGTCGCGCATCTTGCTCTCGCCACGGTTGGTCGTGCGCGCGAGTAGTGGCGCCCCACCGGGCGACACGGAATTGCACAAGTCTGAAAGGGAACCCGCATCGACACCGACGAGGTCGGTTGGCGTGACGCAGTTACCTCGACCAGAGTTCTCAGCAAACGCCTGAGAAGTTAATGAAATAGGGAGCGAAGTCCAATGAAGAAACGAAAGTCCGTAGGAATAGTGGCGCTCACCACTGCGTTGCTGGTACCCCTCGTTGGCGGCACCATCGCGTCAGCCAGTTCCTCCCATTCCAGTCCGATCACGCTGAGCGGTAAGACCAAGGGGATCACGCTCAACCTCATGTTTGGCTCGTCGGGGACCGCGGAGACCAAGTCCGTGAACGCCGCCGCCGCCGCGTGGGGCAAGTTGAGCGGTAACAAGGTCAACGTCATCAACGCGTCGAACTTCACTCAGCAACTCGCCGAGGGCTTCGCGGGTGGCAGCCCTCCGGACGTCTTCTACCTCTCGTCGAGCCAGTTGGAAACGTTCGCCAAGCAGAACGACCTGCTGGGGTACGCGAGCAGGGCGGCGTCCGCGAGCGCGTTCTACCCGGCTTTGGTGAAGGCGTACACCTACAACAAGACGTGGTACTGCGTGCCCAAGGACTTCTCCAACCTCGCGCTGGAGATCAACACCACCATGTGGAACGCGGCGGGGTTGACCAAGGCCGACATCCCCACCACGTGGGCGAAGTTGTTGTCCGACGCCAAGAAGTTGACCAATAAGTCGGCGGGTGTCGTTGGTCTGGACATCGGCAACACTTTGGACCGCGTGGGCGCCTTCTTCGCCGAGAATGGCGGCTCCTACATGAACAAGGCAGGAACGAAATTCACCTTCAACTCGGCCAACAACGTTGCCGCGCTGAAGTACGTGCAGTCCTTGGCCAAGCAGGGAGTCCTCGCCTTCCCACCCCAGCAGAGTTCCGGCTGGGCCGGTGAAGCGTTCGGCCTGGGCAAGGCCGCCATGGCGACCGAGGGGAACTGGATCATCGGCTCGATGACGTCCACGTATCCCAAGATCAGTTGGGAAGCGGTTCCGCTCCCGGCGGGCCCGACGGGAATCAAGGGAACGTTGACGTTCACCAACTGCTGGGGCATCGCGGCTCAAACGAAGTACAGCGCCGCGGCCGTGAACTTCGTCAAGTACCTCAGTTCCTCAGCTCAGGAGATGCGTTTCGCGGACGCCTTTGGTGTGCTCCCCGCACGCATCACGACGTCCGAGGCCTACGCCAAGGCGAACCCCTCGGTGTCTGCCTTCGTGCAGGGCGCGAAATACGCGACGTCGCAAGTGGGGACCGTCGGATTCCCCACCGTGCAAGCGGCCTTCGACAGTCAGGTGGCCGGTCTCGCGACTGGATCGTCCAATCCGGTAACGATGCTCAATAACCTGCAATCGAATGCGCAAGCTCTCCTCCACCCGTAGTTGATCGCGATCTTCCGGGAGCGTCGACGAACGTCGACGCTCCCGGAAGATCGTCCCCTCAACGTCGTCCGACATCGTCGTCCCCAGCGCGCTCGGGGCGGTGAGACCTGAAAGCGAGGTACGTGCACATGGCGACGGTGCCCCTCGGTGACGACCCCGTACAATCCGACGCCAGGGGTTCGCGGACGTCGGGTTCTGCGCCGCGCACGAAGCGTCGCCGTAGCGCGGCCAAGCGTGGCCAGAACCTTTACGGTTGGATCTTCGTGTCGCCGGCCTTGGCGATTCTCGTGATTTTCCTCGTCATCCCCATCTTCCTCGCCCTGTACATCAGTTTCACGAACTGGTCCGGTATCACGAGTCCGTTCTCGAGCGCCGTGCACTTCGTGGGACTACGCAACTACAAGGCGATTCTCACCAAGCCGGGCCTGAGCCAATTGAACTTTGGCACTGCGGTGCGCAACAACTTCTACTACGTGATCTTCGTCGTCCCACTGCAGACGGCGTTGTCGCTCTGGCTGGCGATCTTGGTGAACAACAAGTTCCTCAAGGGCAAGAGCTTCTTTCGTACGGCCTTCTACTTCCCGTCGGTGACCAGTTCGGTCGCGATCACGACGGTCTTCATCTTCCTGTTTTCCGGAACCGGGGCGGTGAATCGAATTCTCAGTCTGTTCGGGATCACGGGCCCCAACTGGATCTACGACCAGAGCGGAATCTTCACCACCATCTTGTCGTCGCTGGGCGTCCACAACCCGCCCTCGTGGGCCAACTTCCAGATACTCGGACTGTCGTTGTGGAACTGGCTCGCGGGTCCGTCGTTCGGAATGTGCGTGATCATCATCCTCGCCATCTGGACGACGTCGGGGACCTTCATGCTCTTCTTCCTGGCGGCGTTACAGAACATCTCGGAGGAGGCCGAGGAGGCCAGTGAGATGGACGGGGCCACGTCGTGGCAGAAGTTTCGCTACGTGACGCTGCCGATGTTGCGACCCATGGTGGTACTCGTGGCCACGCTCGGGTTCATCGGCACGTGGCAGGTTTTCGACCAGAGCTTCCTGACCGGACCGAACAATCCGACGATGGTCACCCCGGCGTTTCTCGCCTACCAGGTGAGCTTTTCGGACTTCGCCTTCGGCGAGGGCGCGGCGATCGCCTTCATGCTCTTTGCTCTCATCGTCGTGTTGACCATCCTGCAACGCAAGTTCGTGAAGGAGGATCTCACCAAATGATCAATCGATACCGGTCAAGATACCTTCGTCTCATCGCCTACGCCATGCTCATTGTCTTCGCCCTGATCTACCTGGCGCCCTTCGTCATCGAGATCGCGAACTCTTTCAAGACCGACGGCGACGCGAGTGCGAATGGACTATCGCTCGTCCCGCACCCCGCGACCCTCTCGGCTTGGGATCAGATCTTCGGCATACAAAACAACGGGGTCACCGATATTCCTCGCTGGCTCTTTAACAGCGCGTTCGTCGCCACCATCATCACGATCGCGAGCGTTTTTCTGGCAAGTCTCGCGGGGTACGCCCTCGCGCGTCTGGAGTTCAGGGGTCGACGTCTCATCCTTGGTCTGGTGATTGCGACCCTGGCCGTCCCGAGCGTCGTGTTGTTGATTCCACAATTTCTCATGCTCAAACAACTGGGTCTGTTCAACACCTATCAGGGGATGATCCTGCCGATCAGTGTTTCGGCCACGGGGATATTCATGATGCGCCAGTTCTTCCTCCAGGTGCCGGTCTCGCTCGAGGAGGCGGCGCGTATGGACGGCGCGGGTATCTTCACGACGTGGTGGCGGATCGTGCTTCCCATTGTCCGCCCGGGTCTCATCACCCTCACGATCATCTCGTTCCAGGGAGCGTGGAACCAGTTCGCTTTCTTCACAGTGGCCACCACCTCGCCGAAGTATTTTACGCTGACGACGGGCCTAGCTAATATCGTCGGCGGGGGGCTCTCCGCCGGCAACCAGTTTCCGCTCAAACTGGGAGCCGCGCTAGTGACGACGATTCCCATCGCGGTGCTCTTCTTCGTGTTCCAGCGCTACCTCGTGCGCGGTCGGCTGGAGGGTGCGGTCAAGCAGTGAGCGCACGTCGCGTCAGTCGTAGATCGCCGCGTGCGTCCGCGTGTCAAAGAAGTGGAGTCGATGGGGATCGACGAAGAAGTGCGCGCGCGTACCGCTACTAATGAGGGTTCGCGCCTGGACCCGAGCGACGCCCTCGCCCCCCTTGGTGAGGGTCCCCTGATCGAGGCCGTGCGAATCGTCGTTCTCCACTTCGGAGACTCGTACGGCGCGAGCGTCGCTCACGAAGTGAACGAGCAACTCCGAACCGAGCGCTTCCACGAGTTCGACGTCACACTCGAACGCGGCGCTTCCCGCCTCAATTTGAGCATTCTCCCCGAACAAGATGAGGTCCTCGGGTCG
>Ga0207933_1001750_pt1 | contig 15432 bp, 15 predicted proteins | sample NGESurdeep092012_4_FD_184488 | JGI IMG/M metagenome (GOLD analysis project Ga0207933, IMG submission 184488) | Arctic peat soil microbial communities from Barrow, Alaska - NGEE Surface sample F53-3 deep-092012 (SPAdes) | ecosystem: Environmental > Terrestrial > Soil > Wetlands > Peat ... | reverse complement strand
CCGCGGGCGCGTGTTGGCTGCGATGGATGCGGAGCTGACGGCGGCGATCAATGCGTCACCACAGTTTGCGGCCAAGCAGAATTATGCGGGGCTGGCGAGCGGCGGAGGTGTGGTCGCGATGAACACGAATGTGTGGTGGGGCAATGTTGTCTTTGGAGCGGCAGTGGTCAAGAGCGATCGTGTTGCTCGGACAGCGACGGTGACGGTGATGAGCTACGAGGAGGCAGGTGAACTTTGAATGTGACGACTGAGACGATGCCTCCTGCGATGCGCAGGGTGCGGGCGTACTTTGCGCCGGTGAATCGCAGTGCGCAGCAAGCGACGATCTTCGATCCGGCGCAGCAGGGGATGTTTGATCTGGATGCGGCGGCGGCTCCGTGGATCGACCTGGGGTGGATCAATGGCTTCATCCGGAAGTCGGGAACAAAGATCGATGCCGTGCGCTCGGGCGCTCCGGCTGTGACGCAGATGCAGAGTCGAAGCGAAGTTGAGGCGACGGTCTCGTTTCAGTTCTCGAGCTGGGGGAAGCTGCAGATGGCGCTCGCTTCGGGGACGCAGCAGATGAATCTGCTGGCGACGCAGCAGGGTGCGGCGGCGGCTGGATCGGGTGGAGTGGCGATTGCCGCGGTGGCTTTGCAGACCGGATCGACCGCGAGTGTGCTGCAGGTGGGCGCGACGGCAGCGGTCGGATTCGCGGTTGGGGAGCTGATTGTTGTGGATGTCGACTATAGCGGGCAGATAGGGTTCGTCGGCAGCGGCGTAAGCGGAGCGTATGTGAAGACTGCGCTTACCGATGTGGACTATGTGCGGCGCGTATCGCTGAATGTTGGGCGCGTGAATGCTGTTCAGGGAGGCGCGCTGACGCTTGAGTCGGGGCTGCTGGGCGGAGTTCCGAGTGCGGCGATGAAGGTTAACGGCGTGGTTGGTTTCTGCGATCGAGAGGGGTCGAGCTTCTTTCAGGAGTGGTCGGCGCTTTTTGTTGCAGAAGGGCAGCAGGGCGAACGGGTGCTGTGGCATTATCCGCGCCTGCAGGCGATGGCGAGTGTGGGTGAAGCAGCGGTGGCCTCGGGCGGTGGGCTGGAGTCGTTGCGTCAGAGCTCGGCGTTTCGAGCGCTGCCGGTGAAGGACGCGGTGGATGGTGAGAGCGTGGTCTGCTTCCGCAGCTTTGTTGCTGGGTCGTAAAGGCTATTGAAGACAACGTCATTAGTGAGCTTGGAAGAGCGAGGGGGTAAAGGTTGCGGATCACAATCGACAACCTGGATGGAGCGGGCGCGCGCGATTACACGGCGGCGATCGCTCCGCAGGGACCGGTCACGGTGCAGCGAACGTTGAATGCGCCTACGCGGTGTACGGCGGAGGTGGTCGTGGGGGTCGCGGGACTACCGCTGCCGGCACGGCTGGGGCGTGTGATGGTCGAAGCGGACGATGCGACTGTCTTGTTTACAGGATATGTGGCCACCGAACCAGTGCGAGTGTATGCAGGCGAAGCGAGCAGCGGGCCGACTTATCGTGCGCGGGTGAGCGCGGTGAGCGATGAGTGGCTGCTGGACAGGCTGGGCTCGGGGGCTTCGAGCGATGCGGGTCTATCCCTTGCGCTGGATGGCAATGACTTGCTTGCCCGGCTGACAGCGCGCGTGCAGGCTGGGCAGACCGCGATGGTGGGAACGACGCCGGTGACAGGATCGCGCGTAAGCGGGGTTTTCTCGGCGCGAGCGTCGGCGCCGTGGAGTGTGAACGCCGGAGCGGCCGCAAGCGCCTCTTATTCAGGCTATCGAGCCATGGCGAATCAGGTGACGATGCAGCCTGCTGGAGCTGTAACCCATGCATTCAGCGATGCGGACGGAACGTTGAGCGTCGCCGAGCTGCAGGTGGGAGCAATTCGCGAGCTGGCTAATGATGTGACGGTCTCGGGCGCAGAGGAGCCAGCGGCTTACGTCAGCGAGAGCTTCGCCGGCGATGGGACTACGACGGTGTTCAAGTTGAGCGAGTCGCTTTATCGGACCACTCACCGGACGGTGATCAGCGACAGCTTCGATGGAGCAGCGTTCGATGTTTCGCAGTGGGAGGTTCTTGACGGCGGAGGGTATCTGTCGCTGGGCGGAGCCGGTCTGGTGATGAACGGAGGTCCGGGGCGAGATGGTGGAGCGACGCTGACGGCACTCGATGCGCTGGAGATAGGCGGCAGCGTCGTGTTTCAGTTGAGCGGCGTGGTGCTGGGTGCGTCGTCTGATGGAATGCTGGCAGGTCTTTATCAGGGGACGGTGGAGCTTGGTAATTGCTTTTCAGGGTTTCGCGTGCGTCAGAGCGAGAGTGGCAGTGGAGGCGTCACGCTGATTGTTCCGGTGCTGAACGGCGTCGAGGTTGGCACGAGCTTTACGCCGGCGGCCGGACATGCGTATACGCTGCGGCTGCGGTTCCATTGCGTAGAGATGCAGCGGGTGATGCAGATCTATTACTGCATGGTGGATGGCGTGGTGCAGAGCTTCGGGAATGGCTCGGGTGTAGCGGCGCCGCTGGATGTGGTGTTCGAGTTGGTGGATGAGGGCGCGAGCTCGAATACGCCGGCTACGGTGCTTTATGACAGCGCGGGGGCGGGAGGGGTGACGGGCTCGCCGGAGACGTGTGCTGTGGTTGCGGTCAATTCGACGCAGTTGTTTGGGTCGATCCGGGCGATTGAGATTACGCGGCCGGGGAGCGCGTGGGTGGTGAGCACGCTTCCAAACGGAACAAAGCAGACACGGCTTGTTGGGGCTGCCGGCGAAGGTGTGGATTGCGAGGTCAGTTACGGAACGAGTGCCGGGACGCCGGGACGTGTCACGTTCTTTAGCGGACGAGTGCCGGTTGTAGGCGAGCAGGTGACGGTGCTGTATCGGAACCAGCAACGATCTGTGGCGAGGATTGCGGATGCGGCGAGCGTTGCGGCCGAGGCGCAGGCAGGAGCTGCAGCGCAGATCGACGGCACGAGCCGATGGCTGGGGAAGGTGTTGCAGCCGGAGGCGCGGTCGAGTGCGGACTGCGAGTCGGCGGCGCAGGCGGTGCTCGCGTTTGCGACGAGCAGAACGGCTGCGGTGGCGGGATCCTATGCGGTCGTGAACCCGGCTGATGATATCTGGCCAGGCGATGTACTGGCTGTGACGAGCGACGGAGTCACTTCGTCGCTGCTGGTTCGCAGCGTTGTCGTGAAGGACGGAAACGCTGTTCCGGAGATACGCAGATACGCAATCAAGTTTGCGAACGACTGGGCGACGGAGTGGGCCGACGGACTTGGGCTGAAGCTGAGCGAAGCGATCGCCACGAATGCGGTACTGCCGCAGACGGCGGCTGCGGTTCCCGCCCAGGTGCTGGCGAACCTGCAGCAACTGAGTGCGACAAGTATCAGTGGATCGGCGCTGCAGATCGATGCTGGGTGCGATCCTCCGACGGGCGGTGGGTTCGAGGTGCGGCGGAGGGATTGGAGCTTCGGCGCCAATGTGGATACGGCCGATCTTGTGTTGCGCAGTCCTGTGCGGAATTTTTCGATTCCGAGGGCGGCTCAGGTGGAGCGGTATTACGTGCGCATGTATGACGCGAGTTCGCCGGCTCTGTATTCGCGGTTTTCGAGCGCTGTGTTTGTGAATATGCCGCTGTCGTGAGGAAGAATAGGCGCGGTAGCTGGGCCATGGATGAAGTGAGGAACGGAATGACGGAGTTCGAGCGGCAGGTGCTGAGCGATCTGAGTGTGCTGCAGGCACAGATGAAAGAGCTGCTCGGGATTGGGCAGCCGGGAAGGTTGCACAAGCTGGAGGAGCGTGTGGATTCGCACGAGCGTAGCGTGCAGCGGATGAAGGGGCTGGGGACTGCCTTTGGCGCGTTGCTGACGCTGGTGCATATTGCGATTGCGTGGCTGGGTGGGAAGCATTAACGGACTTGCAGGCGATGGCCGGCGGTCGGAAGGAAGAAGAGATGAATTTTTTGAAGCTGTTTTTACGCAGCGTGGCGATGCTGCCGACTGTGGTTCAGGGCGTTGAGACGCTGTTCGGGTCGAGATCCGGAGAGCAGAAGAAAGAGGCGGCGCTGCATATTGTGACCGCGGCGATCAATATTACCGATGCGATCGAGAGGAAGACGATCGTGGATTCGCCAGCGTTCAGCGCTGGATTGAGCGCGGTGATCGACGGCGTTGTGGCTTGTTTGAACGCAAGCGTCTGGCACAAGGCTTAGTTCCGCTGCCCAGGCTAAACGGCTACGGAACGGCTTTCGCACGACTGTAGCCGTGTCGTTAGCAAAACAATGTGGTCGCGTCTGTGACCGAAACGTAAAGAATTTGATCCAGGAGATAACGAGTGAGCGTAGCAACTGTACTTTCCGCCGTGGGCAATGACCTTAAGGGCTTTTATAAGAAGCTCTCCACAGATTTTCAGAAGGCGAGGCAGGCGTGGCTGATCATTTCAAGCGCGCAGACCCGGTCGGTCCTGCTGACCGTTGGCTCGGATGCGATCAAGATTGTGAAGGATGCGACCGCAGCCGTTTCGGCGAGTGGTCTGTCGCTGACGCTGGATAGCGCAGTTGTGTCCGACATCAAGCAACTAATCGCGGACGCCGAGGCGGGCGATGGTGTGATTCTGGCGGACCTGAAGGCGCTGGGGATCCTGGCCTAACGAGAAACGAAAGGGGCAGACCCGATGAGTCTGCCCCTGAGAGATGGCGTGCCCGTCGTCGCTTTATCCGATGTCTTCGGTCCAGTTCTCGAGATAGGCTTTGAAGTCGCTCATGAACCTGCCGGCGTCGGCGCCATCGATGATGCGGTGGTCGAAGCCGAGGGTGAAGTGCTGGACACTACGGATGGCGATGGTGTCGTTGCCTTCCTTGTCGGTGAGCACTCTGGCTTCCTTGTTGAGGCCGCCGATGCCGAGGATGGCGGACTGGGGCTGCGCGATGATGGGCGTGCCGAATTGCTCGCCGAAGATGCCGGAGTTGGTGAGGGTGAAGGTGCCGCCGGCAACGTCGTCGGGAGCGAGTTTCTTGGAACGCGCGCGATCGGCGAGGTCGACGATGGCGCGGGCGATGCCGAGAAAGCTCTTGTCTTCGGCCTGCTTGATGACTGGGACGATGAGGCCCCACTCGAGCGCGACGGCAATGCCTATGTTGATGTTCCTGCTGTAGAGGATTGCGTCGCCTTGTACTGAGGCGTTGACGATGGGGTGTTGGCGAAGCGCCTGGACGGCCGCGCGTGTGATGAACGGCATGTAGGTGAGCTTCACGCCGTTGCGCTGTTCATACTTGTTCTTCTCTTTTTCGCGCAACTTTACGATGCGCGTCATGTCGACCTTGAAGACGGTATGGACGTGCGCGCTGGTCTGCTTGGATTCGACCATGCGTTTGGCAATGATGGCGCGCATCTTCGACATGGGCACGAGCTCGCCGGGCTGGGGCGTCGGCGCGGAGGCTTGCGCCTGGGGGGCGGCGGACGCAGGCTTCGTCTGCGGAGGCGCAGCGCTCGGACCACCGGCGAGGCGGCTGAGGATGTCCTGTTTGGTGATGCGGCCTGAGGCTCCCGTGCCTGGGACGGAGGTGAGATCCACGTTGTTGTCGGCGGCGATCTTGCGGACGAGCGGCGACGAGCGGAGGCGTTCGCCTGTAGCAGCAGCCGCCGGAGAAACTGCCGGTGTTGGCTGCGCTGCGGGCTGCTTTGGGGGTGCAGCTGCAGCGGCCGGCTTTGGCGCTGCGGGAGCGCCTGCGGCTCCCCCGCCAATGACGGCGACGACGGTGTTGATGCTAACTGTGGCGCCCTCGGGAACTTTGATCTCAGTGAGCGTTCCGGCTATCGGTGAGGGAATCTCGGCATCGACTTTGTCGGTTGAGATCTCGAAGATAGGCTCGTCGCGCTGGACGGAATCGCCGACCTTCTTGAGCCACTTGGTGATGGTGCCTTCAGTGATCGATTCGCCCATCTGCGGCATGAGGATGTCAGTGCCCGGGCCGGACGCGCCGTTGTTGGAGGCTGGCGCGAGTGCCGCTTTCTCGGCGGCAGCGTCGCGGGCGGCGGTGTCGGCGGCGGCTGGGGTGACGGTACTCTCCTTGGTTGGAGGGGGCGCTGGCGTTGCGCCAGCTGCGCCGCCTTCATTGACGGTGCAGACGACGGTGTTGATGCCGACCGTTGCGCCTTCCTGCACCTTGATCTCGCCGAGGGTTCCGGCGACGGGCGACGGGATCTCGGCGTCTACCTTGTCGGTGGATATCTCGAAGAGCGGTTCGTCGCGGGCGACGGTGTCGCCGGGCTTCTTGAGCCACTTAGTGAGCGTGCCTTCGGTGATGGATTCGCCCATCTGGGGCATGAGTACGTCGGTCGACATCGGCGAGCTTCTCCGGGTTGCAATGGCGCGCAAGGCGCAACTGTGGATTATACGAGGCTGCGGCGGGCTTCGCCCGTGATGTGCAGTTAGCGAACCTGAGCGCCGAGGAGTTCTTCTACAGACGTGGCGGCAAGGATCTGACGATGGAAGACGCGGCCGAAGTTCCCGGCCACGCTGTTGGACGCTTGTTCGAGCGTGGGTGCAGGCGTCTGCGGTGATTCGAGTTCGAGCGAGGTGACGCCGCGGTCGGCGATGCCACAGGGGATGATCCAATCGAAGTCGCGGAGGTCAGGGGTGACGTTGAGGGCGAAGCCGTGCGAGGTGACCGCCTGCGAGACGTGGATGCCGATGGCAGCGATCTTTTTTTCGGGGATCGAGCCGCCGGCGAGCGTCCAGACGCCGGTGCGCTTGCAGATGCGCTGCGCTGGAACGCCGAAGTCTTTGCAGGTGAGGATGAGGGCCTCTTCCATGAGGCGGACAAAATCGACGGGACCGAGGAAGGGGCCACGCTTGCCAGGGAAGTCGCCGCGGAGGTCGAAGATAGGGTAGCCGACGAGCTGGCCGGGGCCGTGGTAGGTGACGTCGCCGCCGCGGTTGATCTCGTGGACCTCGACACCACGGTGGGCGAGGAGTTCGTCGCTGGCGAGGATGTTGGCGCGCGTAGCGTTGCGGCCGAGGGTGAGGACGGGCGGGTGCTCCATGAGCAGGAGAGTGTCGCCGATGGCTCCGGCTTTGCGGGCGGCGACGATCTCGTCCATGAGGCGCAGGCCTTCGGCGAAGGGGATGCGGCCGAGTTGGAGAAGATGAAGGTGCATTAAGGGCGTGCCAGTCGTTCTCGCCACATGCCGTCGGTCATGCGGAAGGGTTGAAGGCTGTCCCACATTTTACTGTTGCGGCTTGGTGCCATGTCATAGCCACCTTGTTCTCGCCACGACTTCGATTGAGTGTAGGGACCCGTATTGGTCAGATGATTCAGGGCTTCCGCATAGCTCATTGCGTATATCTCGAGATCAGCAGGTTTCCTTACGTTCCAGATGTAGGTCATAAGTAAGCCGTGAATATCGGCATACTTCTGGTACACACCCCATCGCGTGTTCTCAGCTACCTTTAGCTGCAAAGGTCGCGCTACGAGGCCTTCGCTGCCGCCGTAGTATGCGATCAGATCGACACCTTGATCCCACATAGGCACTGCTGCATGAACACCATCTTCAATTAGCTGCGCAACCAGATGATTGCGTCCGAGCGTCTCGATGACGCTTGTGTGGTTGGGGTCTTTCATCGCTAGACGTTGATGGCCATGCCTTCGACGCTGGAAAAGCCATCGAGGAGGCTCTCGTAGAGCGTGGGATGGGCGTGGATGGTGAACATCATCTCTTCGACGGTGGCTTCGAGCTCCATGGCGGTGACGCACTCGCTGATGAGCTCTGTGGCCTGCGGACCGATGATGTGCACGCCGAGAATCTCGCCGTACTTGGCGTCTGAGACGACTTTCACGAAGCCATCGTGCGCGTCCACGATGGTGGCTTTGGAGTTGCCGGCGAACGGGAATTTGCCGACCTTGACCTGATATCCCTTTTCCCTGGCTTGCGCTTCGGTGAGGCCCACGCTGCCGATCTGCGGATCGCAGTAGGTGCAGCCGGGGACGCGGTCTTTGCGGACCGCGCGCGCGTATTTGCCGGCGAGTTTCGACGCGACGACGATGCCGGCCATAGCGCCTACGTGCGCGAGTTGCGGCAGGCCGGCGACGATGTCGCCGATGGCGTAGAGGCCCGGAACGGCTGTCTCCATCCACTCATTGACGGTGACGAAGCTGCGGTCCAGCTGGAGATTTACCTTGTCGAGGCCGGCGTCGTAGGTGCGCGGTCCGCGGCCGACCGCGACGAGAACCTTTTCAGCTTCCTTCGACTGTGGCTTGCCGGAGGCGTCGACCCAGCTGACCTTGGCGCCGGTTTTAGTCTGTTCGATCTTTTCAACCTTGCATGAAGTGTTTACCTCGATGCCTCGCTTCTTGTACTGGCGCGTGAGCTCCTTGGAGACCTCTTCGTCTTCGACGGGAACGATGTGCGGCAGGGCTTCGAGGATGGTGACGTCTGCGCCGAAGCTCTTGAAGACGGAGGCGAACTCAACTCCCACAGCGCCGGAGCCGATGACGATGAGCGACTTCGGCATCTTCGGCAGCGTGAGAATCTGCATGTTGGTGAGGATGGTGTCGTCGGCCTGGTAGCCGGGCAGCATGCGGGCATCAGAGCCCATCGCCAGCACGACCTTCTTTGCCTTGACCTCAGTTTTTATTTGCGCTGTGAAGCCTTCGGCCTGCAGATCGCGGCCTTTGCCCTTGTCCTCATCGGTCACCTGGACGGTGAAGACGCCGCCCGAGGCTGGGCCGGTGAGGCGGCCGTGTCCGCGCACCACGGTGATCTTGTTCTTCTTCATCAGGAAGTCGAGACCTTTGGTGTGCTTCGCGGTGATGTCGTCTTTGCGCTTGATCAGGTTGTTCCAGTTGAGCGTGGGCTTGTCGACGCCATCGATGCCAAGGGTGGCGCCGTGCTTCAGGTGATCCCAGACTTCGGCTGAGAAGAGCAGAGCCTTGGTGGGGATGCAGCCCCAGTGCAGGCAGGTGCCGCCGAGCTTGTCGGTTTTTTCGATGAGGGCGACGTTGAGGCCGAGTTGAGCGGCGCGGATGGCGCAGGTGTAGCCGGCGGGTCCGCCGCCGAGGACCGCGAGGTCATAGGTTGTCTCTGTTGCCAAGGGAATGCGCTCCATTCTGTTGGGACTGTGGCACGCGCTTGATGCGGTGCGTTGGTGTGATTGACGCTCTCAAGTTTACGCCCGCGGCGCGTTGTGATGACGAACAGTATTGGATGCACGAGGGCGCCCTCAAGACTCTTAACCCTTTTGATCTCTGCCCTATAACCCACGATCCCTTCACCAGGCAATCGCCTGACCCTGCGCGCGAGGAGGCGCGTTGATTTATGAACCCTTGCAGTTATAGCGATACCGGCTTTGCCCTGACGCGCAGCTTTGAAGGGCTGCGGCTGGAGTCTTATCAGGATTCGGCCGAAGTCTGGACGATTGGCTATGGGCATACAGGACCGGAGGTGCATGACGGCCAGCGCATCAGCGAGTTCGAGGCCGAAGCGCTCCTGCGGGTGGATTTAGCGGAAGCCGTTGCATGCGTTCGTCGCGCAGTGAATGTGGAGATTACCCAGGATCAGTTCGATGCGCTGGTGGATTTTTGCTTCAACGTCGGCCGGGGAAATTTTCAGAGTTCGAGTTTGTTGCGCTATGTGAATCTTGGTGAGTTTGAGAGCGTGGTTATCCAGTTTGGGTTGTGGGTTCATGCTGGCGGAGTGGTGGCGCCGGGGTTGGTCCGCCGCCGGGCTGCGGAGGCTGCGCTGTTCGCCGGGCATGCGTATACGCGCCTGGATCAGAACAGAATTGCAGCTGAACCCGGATCGGCACTCCCTCGTTCCGAGGATGGACGGGTAGGCTAGAGAGGCTCGGTGGTTCTCCGCTACCTCCAAAAATCGGCCCCATGTCTTTGAATCCCTCCCGTTCGCTGCAGGAGAACGCCATCCTGCCTTTGTCGCTTTTTCGGCCCCTGGCGGCTGTTCTGCTGATTGTGTTTGTTGCGATGGCGGGAGGGAGTTCCGCGCTTTGGGCCGCGACCCGCGAGGTCAACCATCGGCATAGAGAGCCTGCGGCTTATCTGGCGCAAGGACGGCGGGTCAGCACCAGGCCGCGCCATCGAGATACGGCGAAATCTGTGAAAACTTTGCGCCGGTCGAGTCGTGTCCATGCTGTTGCCGGCTCACGATCCGTGGCGCACGCTGCGACGGGGCGACGAGTAGCGGCACGTGGGCGATCTGCTTACGCGCATGGCCGCCGCAAACCTAGATTGCAGTCCACCGAGAATGCTACTCCGCACGATGCCCGAGGCCGTAGTGCGCGAGGAGAGTTGGTGGCGACACGTGTCCGCCCGGCTCGTCGCGCCGCGGCTTTGCCGATCACGCAGGGGAAAGGAACGTCGAGCGAGAATGTTGCGAGAGGCTTGCGATCCGATCGCGCCGCTTCGCCTATCGATTCGCGTGCGGCCGGGAATCGCACGACGGTTGCCGATAGATCGGTCGCCCCCACGGCTTCGGCTCGAACGGGCGTCTATGCGAGCGGAGACGCGCATCCTCCCGGGGATGAGCGCCTGCCGCGAGGCGCGGACGATGAAGATGCAGTGGATTCTGACGACGCAACACCGGCCTCGGAAACTCCGGTCTCCGTTGTCGTGCGGCCTCGTTCTATTGTTTCTTCTGTCAGAGCTGCAACCGATCCGAAACCTGAGGTCGGAGCAACGGACGGCAGTTCGCTGGAGCCTTCGCGGTCTCCAGAGCCGGAACAGGACGCGGCTGTTTCAAAGCTGCCATTGAAGCCTTCGGCGCGCGAACTGGCGCAGGAGGCGGTTGAGCCGCGTGTGTTGCCTATCTATAGCCGGAGCGGTCATCTGATCGTCCCGCCGCCTCTGCGGGGCTCGCACGAGATCCTTGTTCATCAGAATGAGATGGCTGACGCGGCGGGACTCGAGCGCATTCGCAACGACCGCCAACTCAATCATCTTCGTGCGACGCATCGACTGGTGAACGTCTCCAGCAGCGCGAGTCTACGTGTGAATCCGGAACTGCCTGCGAACCGGCGTTGCGCGCGGCCCTGGACGGCGCACTTCGCCGCCGATATCGCACGCGCCTACTATGCGCAGTTTAGCGAGCCACTGGAGCTGAATTCCGCGGTGCGCACGATTTCATACCAACTTCGTCTGCAACGCGTGAACGGCAATGCCGCTTCTGTGAGAGGTGAAACGGCGTCGCCACACCTTACGGGGCAGGCGATCGATTTCGGGAAGCGCGGCATGAGCGTGGAAGAGATTGCATGGATGCGTACGTATCTGGCGCCTCTGATGCAGGCTGGCGCCATCGACGTGGAGGAAGAGTTCCAGCAGGCCTGCTTCCACATCAGCGTGTACCGCAACTATCTCACTGCGCGGCGCGCGTCGTCGCATCATATCGACGTAGCGCAAGAGCAGGTCGAACCGCACGCGCACGCTCGGGCTTCGATCTCGCCGATAGAAGAACAGGTGAGTCCCCAGGATAACGGTCTCAGCGATCGCTGAACCAGAGTCGCAGGAGCAAGATTGATCCAATTCAGTCAGGAAGATGGGCGCGGCCTCCTCGTGCCTGGAGGATATCGCGCCCAAGAATGTGTCAGGGCTACTTGTTTGGATTGGGGGGAACCTTCTCGCCCTCGCTCCGGGCCTCCGAGAGGCCGATGGCGATCGCCTGTTTTCGACTTGTGACCTTCTTCCCGCTGCGTCCACTCTTCAACTTTCCGCGATGCATCTCGTGCATTTCCGTCTTGACCTGTTTACCGGCCTTCGGACTGTGTTTGCGGCCCGAGCGCTTCTTTGAGGAAGACTTCTTCGCGGATGACTTCTTCGCGGAAGTGCGCTTCGACGAAGACTTTTTCGCAGGCGACTTCCGGCTGCTGCGCTTCTTGCTGGAAGACTTCTTTGCCGATGACTTCCGTCCCGATTTCTTGCTTGCCTTTTTTGTTGCCATGGGTAAAACCTCCCGTGAGATTGGAGCACTACTGCACCAACTTCGTTGCATCGGTGAATCGAAAATGAGAGCGATTTGCCTTGCGATCGAAGGTGTACTTTGCTGTTAGTGCAGACGACGACGGCGTGTGAGTGCAATCATTGCGGCGGCAGCAGCGAAGACAATGGCTGCAACCGACGCATAGAACGCACGGTCATGCGTGCGGTGCAGGCGGCCACGTTGATAGGCGGTGTAGCTGAGCTGCAGGTCTTCAGCGAGTCCCGGAATCATGACTGCCTCGAAGCTGTTGTTGGCGCCGGGCGTGGTGGGCAAGGAACCGAAGACGCGTTCGAGTTCGGGCGGAGCGCCGCCGCGGTCCTTAGGGATCGCTGCGAGCAGCGTATTCACCTCGGCATCGCGTGGATCATCAAAGAGCGATGTGTCGGCGGTGTTCGGGAACAGCGTTGTTTTGCCGGTCATGCGCCGCTCGATTGCGGAGATGCCGTCCTGGCAGACGCCGAGCGCGTAGTAGCCGCCGAACGGAAGGCGAGGACGACGCTGATGCTGATGCATGTAGGCGACGGTGAGCAGGCCTGCGAGACGCGTGACTTCTATGGCTTGTGCCCCGGTATAAGTGTGCGCGGCACGCTTTAGCACCCAGGCCTGATCGAGCGTGTCCATGGTGCGCCATTCGCTCTTACCGTCGATGCCGAAGTAATAACTGATGTCGGCGTTGATGCGCGGGCCGTGGATATGCCACTCGCACTCTGCATGGGAGACGGGAACGAGGAGTGGGCGCGCGCCGAGGCCGAACGGACCGCCGGTTCCCGGCACAGCATAGCCCGTGTTGATCCAGAAGGGCATCATCACGTCCTGGCTCTTATAGTGCAGGTGGCCGAAGTTGGCGAAGTAACGCGCATCGATGACAGTGACCGTGTGACCGGCGGACAGGAGAGCTTCAATCAGGGCCTGTGGCGTTGATGCGGATCGCCCCCCGATCGTGACGAGGAAAGGGGAGGCTCCGTCCAGCGTGTTCGCCGCCAACCGATTCAACACATCGACGAGACGCTGGCTCTCGGCATGCTCCGGCGCGAGATCATTTGGACCGTCGCCGCGCTCCACGCCGTAGCCGACTTGGGTCACGATGCCGTTCGTGGTGAACGGAGGAAAGGTCGAAGGCTTGTCGAGGTCGACGGTCTGTTCCTGATTGAGCGCATACGGACCGAGATCAAGAAACGTTCGCACATCATAGATCGTGGTCGGGTGCATAACATGGCTGACGGCCTGCACAGTCGGATTGAGTGCGCGCATCGGCCAACCGGGAAAGCGGTCCAGTCCTCGCCAGTCCTTACCGAGGATGCGTCTGCGCAGCTCGTCGATGAGGTTGGGCGTGAGGAGTGCGGGCCCCCTTTTTCCGGCGGAGGAGCCTTCCAACTGCTTCAAGAGAGTTTCGGTGAAGCCGGGCTGCGCGGAGAGCTCCCGCATCATCTGCGAGAGCAGGATTGTGTTCTGCGGCATTGGCTGCTCTGGCACGACAGAATGCCTCCAACAACCGAGAACGGTGAACGCAGCGCACGATAGAGCGAGCCACTTTGGAAGACGCATGAGCACCTTACACGTTCTTCACAGAGTACGCGGGAAGGATTACGCGTCCAACTTTTTCACGACGAGCTCATTCAACAGCGCTGGATTCGCGTGGCCCTTCGACAGCTTCATCACCTGGCCGACGAAGAAGGCAGCGACCGTACGCTTGCCGCCTTTGAACTGCTCGACCTGGGCTGGATTCGCAGCGATAACCTCATCGATCATCTTTTCGATTGCCGAGCTGTCGGTGATCTGCTGTGGCTCGTCGCGGTCGTAGATGAAGGGGAAGTCGCGACCTTCGGCGAAGCACGTATCGAGAAGCTGCTTCAACTGTTTGGAGCTGATCTGGCCTGCCTCGGTGAGGTCGGCGGCGAGGACGATCCCGTCCAGCGTGACCGGGGATTGATCAAACTCAATATTTGCTGCGCGCAGCCGCATCGTGATCTCGCTGAGTAGAATTGCGGCGACGCGACGCGGCGACTTCGCGCGTTTCGCCGCTGTCTCGAAGCGATCAGCGAAGGCGCGCTCAGCGGTGAGCGTCGCGGCATCCTGAGAACTGAGGCCGTATTCGGCGATCATGCGAGCGCGGCGAGCCTCGGGTAGCTCGGGCATCTCACTGAGAATGCCGCGCAGCCACGCTTCGCCGACGACCAGCGGTGGCAGGTCCGGCTCGGGAAAATATCGGTAGTCGTGGGCCTGCTCCTTCGAGCGCATGGAGTAGGTACGGCCCTCAGCGTTGTTCCAGAGGCGCGACTCCTGCACGACGCGGCCGCCCTCTTCGAGCACGCCGATCTGGCGCTCGATCTCGTACTCCAGCGCCGCGCGGATGTAGCGGAAACTGTTGACATTTTTCACTTCGGCCTTAGTGCCGAACTGCGCATCGGTCTTCAGCATGACGCTCACGTTCGCATCACAACGCAGCGAGCCCTCCTCCATGTTGCAGTCGCTGACGCCGGTGTAGAGCAGAATTTCTTTCAGCCGTGTGAGATATTCGAAGGCTTCGTCGGGCGTGCGGATGTCGGGCTCGGAGACGATCTCGATCAGCGGCGTGCCGCAGCGGTTGAGATCGATATAAGTGCGCGAAGCCGAGTCCGCGAAGCCGTCGTGGAGACTCTTACCGGCGTCCTCTTCCATGTGCAGTCGCGTGATGCCGATGCGCTTGGGGTTGGCGTTGGCGTCGGGCACAGTGAGTGAGCCATGCTCGGCGAGTGGTTTGTCGTATTGCGAGATCTGGTAGCCCTTAGGCGAGTCGGGATAGAAGTAATTTTTGCGCGCGAAGACGCTGCGCTCATTGATCGTGCAGCCTAGGGCCTTCGCCGCCAACGTTGCGAACTCGACCGCCTGGCGGTTGAGCACGGGAAGAGCGCCCGGCAGGCCGAGGCATGTGGGGCAGATGTGCGTGTTCGGCTCGCCGCCGTATTCGTTCCTGCATCCGCAGAAGGCCTTCGTCCTTGTGAGCAGTTGGACGTGGACCTCAAGCCCAATGACGGGTTGGTATTTAGCGAGGACCTCAGGCGAGAGACCGGCGAGAGCTGGCATAGACATCGATTTTATCAATGACAGGATGCGCGTTCGCACCTGGGGCTGCATCTCATACGGTCAGTCACGAGGGCGACGATGGCGGATGAGAGTGGGAATGCAGATGGTTCCGGCCAGAAGGGCGGTGAGCGTCCGGCGCAAAGCGGTTGGGTTGAGCCCGAAAAGAACGAGCAGTCGAGCGAAAGCGGAGCCGAGGGCGGCGAATCGTACCAAAAGAATCTCGCCCGCCCCAGCGCCGAGGACATTTACAAGCAGGTTGCGCTCAATGCCAAGATCGAACTGAAACGCTCTACCGGCGCACTGGCGATCTCGGGCTTTGCGGGCGGCATCTTCATGGGACTGTCCGGGCTTGGGGTTGCGCTGACGCTAGGCAGTATCCACATATAGACTTTGCG
>Ga0207933_1001749_pt1 | contig 15440 bp, 13 predicted proteins | sample NGESurdeep092012_4_FD_184488 | JGI IMG/M metagenome (GOLD analysis project Ga0207933, IMG submission 184488) | Arctic peat soil microbial communities from Barrow, Alaska - NGEE Surface sample F53-3 deep-092012 (SPAdes) | ecosystem: Environmental > Terrestrial > Soil > Wetlands > Peat ... | reverse complement strand
AGCCGCCCCGCCCAGGGCAGCCCGCCCTCCCGCGCAAGGGCCGCTGCCTCGCGTGTGCTGAACGTCCGCGACGAAGGCCATCTGCATCTGATCTCGAGCTCCGGGTCCGAACTGATCGACGAAGGGCGCGCGCTCGGGAGCGTGCCCGGCAAGGTGCGGGTGCACTTCGTCTACAACGGCGACCCGGCTGTGACCGCGAGGTTCACGATCTACGGCCGCGACGGATCGATCAGCGGCCGGGCCAAAGCCAGGCTGAGCAACCCGACCAGCCCCGAACCGAGCTTCCGCGGCGCGTTCACGATCACCGGCGGCAGCGGCCGCTACGCCCGCATCCACGGGACCGGCGAACTGTTCGGCGTCTTCGTTCGCCGCGGCTACGCGCTGGTCGTCCAGACGATCGGCAAGCTCCCCTACTAACCCCCGATCGAGAGTTCGAGCACACAATGTCCCGAGCACACATCCTCGCGATCGCACTCGCGCTCTGCGCCTGTATCCCGGGGAGCGCCGCGGCCGCGCAATCGGCGAGCATCAGCACCGTCTTCACCCCTGAGCGACTGGGCGCCCCCACCACGGTCTCGCTCGGCTTTCAGATCAGCGCTCCCGCCGGCCAGGTGCCCTCGCCGCTGACCGGGGTCGACTTCCACTACCCCTCCAACCTCGGGATCGCCACGAGCGGACTCGGCACAGCCTCGTGCCCGCTGGCCGAACTCGAAGCTCGGGGACCGTCGATCTGCCCGCCGAACTCACGCATGGGCTCCGGCAGCGCATTCGTCGAAATCCCCGTCGGCGGCGAAATCCGTACGGAGAAAGGGGACATCGCCCTCGTGGCGGGACCCTCGCAGAACGGGTACATACGGCTGCTCGTCGCCGCCACGGGCTTCTCCCCCGTCGCCGCCAGGATCGTGATGCCCTCGCTGCTCGAGGCCGGCGACCTGAAGCTCACCGTGCCGCTCGTCGAAAGCCTGCCCGGGGCGGCTGACGTCTCGGTCGTGCGCGTACACGTGACGCTCGGCGGGAACCTCACGTACTACCACCGGCAGCACGGAAAGATGGTCGCCTACCGGCCGAAGAGCGTCGTGCTGCCGAAGACATGCCCGCCTGGAGGGTTCCGCTTCTCGGCCACCTTCGGCTTCCTGGACGGAACTCACGCGCAAGCCGGCAGGACGGTGGCTTGCCCGAGGGGGCGGTAGGTACAAATCCCGACCCTACAACTTGCTTTGAGACCTTCTGATCGCGGTAAAGTTTTGGGCGTGTTCGAGGACGCTGTGATACAGGAGGCTGGCCGGCGCATCCTCCGGGCCGCCCCGCCGGGAAGCCGGGTGATCCTGTTCGGCTCCCACGCCCGTGGCGAGGCCGGCGAGCACAGCGACCTGGATTTCCTCGTGATCGAGCCCGAGGTCGAGGACGTGGTCAAGGAGTCCGTCCGGCTGCACCGCGCGCTGAACGGGCTCGGGGTGTGGGCGGACGTCATCGTCAGAAGCGACGAGAGCGTGCGCGAGTGGCGTGACGTGTACGGCACCGTGATCAACTCCGCCCTGCGCGAGGGCCAGGAGATCGCCGCGTAATGGCCACGAACGGCGACCTCGCCCGCCGACTGCTTGGCGCCGCCCAAGAAGATGAGCTCGCCGCGAGATCGGTGCTGCGAGTCGAGGGGATCTCCGACCCGATCGTCGGTTTCCATACCCACCAAGCCGTCGAGAAGGCCCTCAAGGCCGTGCTCGCGGCCAAGGGCGCCGAATTCCCCTTCACCCACGACCTCGAACGCCTCAGAGACTTCGCCGAGCACTCCGGGATCGAACTGCCTTCGGCGCTCGACGACGTGGAAGACCTGAACCCATTCGCGCGCGACGAGCGCTACGGATCTGAAGCTCAGACCAGCCTCGACCGCGACCAGGCGCTGAAGTGGGCCACCGACGCGATCGCGTGGTCGCGGAGCATCATCGAGCAGAGCTAGGGGTACGAAAGCCTTCGGCTTCCTGGACGGAACGCAAGCGCAAGCCGGCAGGACGGTGGCTTGCCCGAGGGGGCGATAGCTACAAAAGGGGGCGCCGCGGCTTGGAGTGGGGTCGAAAAGCCGCGGCGCCCAGTGGGTCAGGGCCCTTTGGCGCGAGAGGGTGCTAACGCCTTGGGTTCCCCTCGAACGCCTGGGAGTGGACAGGGATCCCGCCCACCCAGCGACGCTCAAGACTTGGAAATCTCGACCGCTACTTCTTCTTCTTCTTCTGCTTCTTCTTCGTGTGCTTCTTGGCGGGCTTGGATGCCTTGCGGGTGGGTGGGCATCCAGTAACACCGACCTTGATGTTCTGGGTCAGCACCGCGCCGTTCTGGCCGGTCATCGTCGTCGGCATCAGCAGCGTTTCTGCCACCTGCTTGTGGATCTTCTTGGTCTTGTAGACGATCTTGCCGTGCTTGTTGTGAACGACGTGGCCGTGGCGCTTGACCGCGACGCGCTTCTTGACCGTGATGGTCTTCGTCGGCTTGCACAGATTCCTGATCGCGCCGAGGATCGAGTTTTCCTTCTCGGGGAGGTTCAGTTCGAAGCTCGACACCGGCGCGTCCGGGACCGTTTCGAACCTCGAGTAGGTGATCCCGTTCTTGATCTGCGTGTGGCCCGTCAGGACGATCTCGACCCCTTCGCCCTGCAGCAGCAGCACGAGGTCGGGGAACGCCTCCCCGCCGTGGGAGACGAGGATCGCCGGACCCACCAACGGCGCGTTCAACACCGGCGTGTGCGCGACCGCCACGCCAACGAACGACCCCGCCGGACAGCCCGCTGGATTGGCCGCGAACTGCGCTTCGGTGCAGGCTTTCTGCAGCGTCGTCAACCGCGAGGACAGCGCCAGCGGCAGGGACGTGTCGACCTTGGCGATGTTCGCTTCCCCTTCGCCGGCTTTGAACCCTGGCCCCTGCTTGGCGGCGATCTTCACCATCAGCGACGCGCCGTTGCCTTTGGTCGTGCCGTTGCCCTGCGTGGAGGCCGTGAACGACGGTTTGAATGGCAACGTCGCGCAGTTTGCCGCCTCGAACGGGCTCGACACCGCGGACTTCGCGCCCTGGGTGCTCGTGATCGCCGCGCTGACGCTCTGCGCGGCGCAGCTCGTCGGGTTGAACGTAAACCCAGGACGATCGACCGTCACGTTCACCGTCCTGATCTGCAACGGGATCCCATCGAGGATCCTCGGCAACGGGTTGCTCGTGATCGTCAACGCCGAGGTACTTGGGTCGACCGCGATCGACGCGCGCACCACGACCGTCCCCAAGTTGAAGGGCCCCGCCTTCGCGGGGACGACGATCGACAGCCCGAACGGCTGACCGTTATACGGGCCCGTCAAATACACCGGATCCTGCGCTTCCCCAGGCCCCGGTAGCGTCACCGGATCGGAGCCCGGGCCCGCCTCGCTCGTCGTATGCCCAATCTGCGACGCCGCGGAGCAGCTCCCCGCGTTCGCCTGCGCTTCGCCGCACAACGGGACGCTCGCAAGATCCCCCAACAGCCCCGGAGGCGTCTGCACGCTGATCCCATTCAGGTCCTGTTCTGAATCGCTGCGCGCGAACGTGACCGAGAATGGCGTATAGCCACCCGCCTGGTTATTGACCGTCCCCGCCGAGAACGACGGCGCGAACCCCTGCGCAGAGCAACCTTCACCGATCGTAAAGCTGCTCGATGGTTCAGCTGCAGTGGGGCTGCTGTACGGGGTCAGCTGCGAGGTCGCCGTATAGCTCCCACACCCAGGCGGTGTCACGAGCGCAGCACGGGGACCACCGAAGAACCGCAGCTTCAGCTCGCTGAACGGAAGCTGCGGGTTATTAGCAAACGTCGCGGTGACCTGCCCTGTTTCAGCATTGAGCGTGACCTTGCCGCCGAGCTTGATCAACACACCGCTGCCTTCAGCCACGAGATACAACCCAACCAGCGAACCTTCAAACGACCCCTGCCGCGCCAGAAACACCGAGCCCTTCAACGGCGCTTCCAACAACGGCGTCACGACTTCCACCGACCCCACCTTCGAAGCATCCGGACACGACGGCTCTTCCGCGTTATGCAAACCGATTTCCGCCGGACCACACGCCCCAAGCCCATTCGCGGCCGAAGGCGAGACCGCCATCCCCGCGGGAAGCGTCACAGTCGCGTCCTTCAGGTTCGCCTCCGCCAACCCTTCCTGACTTTCTTCCTGCGGAACCCCCACATCGACATTCAACCCGCTCGGCGAGTTGGTCGCCACGCTTTCCGGTTCCGGCCTCACGCTCAACGACGGACTAAAGTCAAGCAATTCACAGCCCGTCACACCAGCCGGACTACCGTCCGGACCCTCCGTTTCAAAACCATCCAAAGGCAGAAAATTACCCGGATCCTGCCACGAGTCAGCGGTAAGCGTCCCCAACAACGGACCCGAACAAGCACTCGGAAGCGTAAGAAACGGCTTTTGCGTCGGTTCCACCGTCGGACACGTGAGTCCACTCGTCGTATGCGCGCAAAAGCCGCGTTGGAAGTTATGGCTGGGATCGGAGGGGTCACCCCACAGGGTCGCCGACACGGCGGTGATGTGACCCTTCTGGTCAATATCGCCGGTCGTGGAAGTAAGCCCGTAGTCGCTGCCCGTGCGAACACCCCCGAGCAGGTGGACGTATATTCCAGCCCCGAGGGCATCGAAGCCGAAGTCCGCCGGCACGCCCACGGGTGGAACCATATTCCACAGCGGCTCGCCCGATTCGATGTCGGAGTTGCCACCAGTATCTGTTGTGGGATCGTGGTATAGGAGAGCTCCCGTCACCCGTATAGTTCCCACCTGAGACCCCGGAGGACATGCTGCTTGACTCTCAAGTTCAGCCTCGGTGCATCTAACGGGCGTTGCCTCAGGGTTGACGACCACTCCCGCTGGGAGATTGACGGTCACGTCCCTGGCGTCGCCGGACGGCGGAAGAAAAGGATATCCGGCGATGGCCGTGTTGGTGACCAAGATGTCGTTGACCGCGAAGCGTACCGTCAAGGCGTAGGGATGCGACCCGGCTTGAGTGTCCGCCGCGCCTTCCCCATTTGTCAGCGAGTCTTCTGAGCTCTGAAAGCCAAAGCCCGCGGGCGTCGCGCTGATCGTCGTCGAGTCACTCGCGGAGGCGCTTGGGGCACCTCCGCCTTGCACGCCGGCTTCGGTGGTAACGCTCGGTTCGGCGCCTTGCGCGACATCGACGGGTATGACCATCCCCACAGCCTGCCCCGGTTGCAGCGTCGCGGAATCCGAGCATGTGATCGGGGGACCGGCGCTGCACGACAAGCTGTTTCCTTGATCGTCGGTGCCGGCGGGGCCACTCGCAGCGAGCGTCAACCCCGGAGGAAGCGTACCGCTGAGGACGATCGGTTCCCCGTTGGTTGGAGCCCCACCGATATTGACAGCGGTGACCTGATAGCGGTCTTCACCCGAGCTTTCGCCCGGAGCGAAGTTCGTCGGACCGGGCGTGACCGTGATCTTCCACGCAGGCGCCGACACCGGCGCTGCCAGTGCGGACGAGGCGCCCGCGCCCAACAGCACCGTCATCGCCGGCACCAGCGCAATCGCGGCGGCCAAGCGGGTAAGCGACTGATCGGAGTATCCAAACATCACTTAGCCCCCTTATGGCTCTTACGGACCCGGATAGACTTGCGGGCTTTTGAGCTCTTGCCATACCTCTTCTTGGCCTGCGCCTCACACGAACCCTGCCGCTTCTTTGGCTTTTTCTTACACACCTTGAGCGCTTTCGCGAGCTTCTGCGCCCGCATCACCGACTTCGGCACGACCTTTGACGGCGCGGACGCCAACACCGGTGGTGGCGCCAGATTGCCCACTCCCGCGAGGGTCGTGCTCGACGGCGCACCAAACGCCGGCGCCGAACTCTCCGTGCCGCGACAGGCTTCGCCTTCGCATGGTGGCGGCGGCGAGGCGTTCTGTGCAGCGACCCCCCCGTTGACGCGTGCGTCGTACAAGTCAATGAGCTGGTCCTGATCCTGGCCGACCAAAGGCTGAGAGGTAAAGAAGAACACGTCTTCACCGCTCGCGCTCGCATCAGCGAAATACGACGGCTGGGCGTTGCGCCCCGTCGATATCAGGTACAGACAGCCACCGGAAGCCTGGCTATAGCTTTCGCTCGAGCTCTGGCAGCTACCGGCACCTTCAGCCTCCCACTCATAGACATCCTTGACACCGTCGGTGTCTTGGGGAAGCAGCGCTTCTTCGCTCTCGAAGAAGACCTGACTGCCGTCCGCGGACAAATTACGCGTCAGGAACGCCGTTGGAGTTATCGGTTCAGAGGTCGTCCCCATGCTTTGAAGCGTAGGTTCACCGGTCGAAGCGGTAGCCCTCGGACTACAAGTGGTACAGGTAAGATCACCGTTGACCGCGTCATAGCGATAGAACTGAGAGTAGCCGGCGCTGTCATAGGCGGTAAGCTGTCGATTAGAGGCAAACAGCAGGGTTTTGCCATCGGGTGTGACGCGCGACATCTTCTCATACTGATCTTCCGCACTGAATCTTGGATACCAGGCCAGGCTGCCCAAACCGTTACTCGTACTGTGCGCACTGCGCCCGGCGTTAAGCTCAGCGATAAGGCGCACCGTGCCGTCATGCCACATGTACAGATTGCAAGTTCCTTCGAAATGGACTCCGTGGCAGTTGCCGGGCGAGGCGCCCACGGCCAAGACGCCGTTGGCGACAAAATAGACATACGAGCCGCCTTCGGAGCTTTCCCCCTGCCCGAGCACGCCCTGTACGGCGGCGCCCAATGGGTCCCCTGCGGTCTGGTCGACCGTGAGGTCGCTGAGCGCGCCAGTGGCGACATCGTAGGCATAAAGATCTTGCCCCTGACTGGTGTTGGTACAAGACGGTTCGGTGTTCGAGACGGCAGTTGAATCGTTGGTTAGCTTCTCGCAGGTTGTGAAGTAGACCTCGGAGCCTCCCGGGCTCGCGGCCATGAAGGCAGCCGGCCTGGGACCGTTGGGATCGGGGCTCGTACGCTGCGATGCCGATATTCGAACTGTGCTCGTGCCGTTTTCACGCATGTAAAGCTGGCCGGTGCCGCCCGCTGTGAAAAAGACGCGAGATCCGTCGGCGGAGATCGTGTTCTGGGTGTAGTACGCTTCGCGTGAACCGCCCGATTCGGTTTCGCCTCCTACCCAGTTATAAGGACCGGCAAAGGAACCTTCCGGGGGAGCCCCACCGCCTTCGGAGGCGGGTAGCACGCCCGCGAGGGTCAGCTTGCCGTCGTACGATTCATAGAGGTTATTCTCTCCTTCCGCAGCTTGTGGAAGAAGCTGCCTGGTGGTTTCGAAGATCATGTGGGAGCCATCGGCACTGAAGCCTGCGGAATCAATTGAGGTATAGAAAGCTCCGGTCAAGGGACCGGCAACCAGTTGATAGGCGCCGGTTGGGGTGTCCTCGGTGTACACCCCAAGCCCCTGTTCCTCGCCCGCGAAGACCGCCTTTGATACAACCGTGGAGAGATCTTCGCTCCAGCCCAAGATCGTATCGCTGAACCCAGATGGAGAAGGCGGCAATAAACCCTGGCTCGACCAGTTTGGGCTACTACCACCGCTGCGGCTGGCAAGAAAAGTGGGGTAATTAGACGATCCCACACCACCGGGTATACCTGCCGGGGCAAGATAGGTAATGCGATCTCCCGCAAGCGACGCCTGCACCTCGTTGGTGGCGCCGGTAGGATTAGTGGCGTCCTTGTCTACCGGGGTCACCTGCTCGTACGCGCGACAGTCAGGAAGACGCAGCGCGTAGACCTCCTGCGCGCGGATCTGTTCGTTGGGACACGGTTCCGCGGCCCGCGCCCCGGCGCTGGCGACGCCGGCCCCCACGCATGCGAGCACCACCACCCCCACCATCACACATAGCGAGGGGACCAGCCCCAGGGTCAACAAACGTGCGCGCATCAGAGGATCACCCTCTCTCTCCCTCTCCCAAATTTGCGCTGGCTCACCGAAACTGACGAAGAAGCAGAATCCCGTTCCATCTTCATCTCTCTCCCTGTTCGCTTTGCTGCCCTTTGCAAGGCCCCATCGGAGAGCGCCGTCGCCGACGACCCGCGCACGTTCCCCGTACCGGACCTCTCTCTCCTACGACGATCATGCTCCCCCCTCGGCCGCCTGACAAGCCACGACGTGCAATGTTGTACGAGATGACTGGTCCGAGGGTAAGGCGTAGGCCCGGGAGGCCAACGACGCGCCCCCCCCGGGCGGCGCCAGTCGTTGAAACGCCTGCCGCCCGCCCGTGAGCCCCCGGCGGTGCCCGGCGCGAGGGACATGGCGCGCCGCCAAGACTTGGAACTCATCCCTACCGCGCGCGCTAAAATGCGGGCATGGCTACGAAGGAGCGCCTGCACGAGCTGATCGACTCGCTGCCGGATACGCCGGAGACCGAACTGCGGCTCGACGCAATCGCAGAGGAGATCGAGCCGAACGGCACGGTCGAGGATTCAACGACCATCAGTCCGGAGCGCCAGGCCGGACTCGACAAACTGGCGGGATACTTCGAGCACCCCGAGACGGCACCGTGGGACTGGGACGTACTGCGCAACGCGAAGTACGATGCCTGGCGAGTCTGACGACTCCGGGCCGTGGGGCGAGATGCCCCTTGTCGTCGACAACTCGGCTTGGTCACGAGCCGACCGTCCCGAGATTCGGGAGGACTGGAACCGGGCCCTGCACGCCGATCGCCTGCGCATCTCTCCGGTCGCACGCCTCGAGATCCTGTACAGCGCTCGTAGCGGCACGATCTTCGACGACCTCACCCAAGAGCTCTCGACGTTGCGAGCTGCGCCGCTGACGCCCAGCATTATTCGCGCCGCCGAGGACGCGATGCGCACGCTGGCCCACCGTTCCGCGGGCGCCCAGCGACTGCCGCTCGTCGACTACCTCCTGGCCGCCACCGCACAGCACACGTCCTGCGCCGTGCTGCACTACGACCGCGACTTCGACACCCTCGCGCAGATCATGGACTTCGACTCGATCTGGCTCGCACCGGCCGGTTCGATCCCGTAGGCCAAGGGAGCCCGCCCGCAAGCCCCCGGCGACGCTTCGCAAAAGCCTGGCTAGAAGTGTCCCGTTTCGCGGCGCTCGTCGGAGTAGGGGATGAGGACCGGTCCGTCGAGCTCGCCGGGAGTCTATGATGAGACCCATGAAGCAGATCGAGCACACCGCTAAGAACGACGCCGACACACCGATGATCGAGTCGCAAATGCTGCCCGGCCTCGGCTTCGGCTGGCCGTACTGGCTGTACCGCCATCTCAGCGCGCTGCTCAAACGGGCCACCCCCTCCCACTGAATTATTGGTGAGGCCGGCCGGCTGGCGCCCGGCCTCGGATCGAGCCTCCCCACCCACCTTCAACGTTCATCGGGGACTTGCATCTGATGCAACCCTGTATCCCCTGATATATAAACGGGAAGAACATGCGCCAACCCCCTTGACTACAGCCCCGATTTCGGGCAGGCTGTGTTCATGGGAGCGGGTGCAGAGAGGGCCGGGGGACAGCGCGCGGTGGCGGCGATGCACTCTCCCGTCAACTGGGCGCTGTTGGGCCTGATCGTCGAACGTCCCAGCTACGCCTACGAGCTGGCGCAGCGCTTCGAGCGGACCTACGGCGATGCGTTGTCGCTGTCGAGCGTCTCCCACGCCTACGTGGCGCTCGGCACGCTCAAAGAGCGGGGGCTGGTCGAAGAGCTGGCCGGCACGCGCACCGGACGGCAGCCCAAGCCCCACTACCGGGCGACGGTCGCGGGCATGGAGGAGTACCACGCGTGGCTGATCGGGCAGGTCGCCGAGGAGCGCAAGCGCCAGCAGGTCTTCCTGCTGCAGCTCACCGCGCTGACGCGCGACTCCGCCAAAGCGGTCGAGATCCTCGACGCCTATGAAGGGGCTTGTCTGGACGAGAACTCTGCGACTCGGATCCCCGCCGGGGAGGACGGCGCACCTGACGATGCCCGGGTGCTTCAGGCGCGGCTGATCGCGGAGGAGAAGCGTCTGGCGATCGGCGCCAAGATCGCCTGGGCCCGCTTTGCGCGCAGCGAGATCAAAGCGCTCTCGATGCGCGCTCGGCCGGGCAACCCATCCGACGGGCGGGCAGCAGCCGCGGGCGGGCGGGAACCAGATCGATGAGCCTGCTGGAGCTCCGAAACGTCGCCAAGCGCCACTCCTCCGGCGGGCGCAAGGTCGTGGTGCTCGATGACGCCTCGCTGAGCATCGACGCGGGCGAACTGGTCGCGGTTTGGGGCCTGCGCGGCTCCGGGCGCACGACGCTCCTGCGACTCGCGACGGGAATCGACGCTCCCGACCGCGGGACCGTCTGCTTCGCCGGGCGTGACCTCGCCGACCACGGCGACGAGCTCCTCGGTCGCGAGATCGGCTTCTGCCGGAAGTCGTTTCGCACAGCTCGGGGCCAGACGGCGATCGAGGAGGTCATCGTCGGCCTGCTCGTCAAAGGCGCGGTGCCCGCGGAGGCCCGCGTACGTGCTCGCGAGGCCCTCGAGCGGGTCGACGGGGCGAGCTTAGGTGCACGACGCATCTCCGAGCTCGACAGCGGCGAGCGCACTCGTCTTGCGATCGCCGACGCGCTCTCGCTGGGACCGCGGCTGTTGGCGATCGACGAGCCGGTCGCCGGCGTCGACCTGCGCCACCGTGACGCGGTCCTGCTGCTGCTGCGCTCGCTCGCCGACGAGGGGATCGCGGTCCTGATGACGGTCGGCGATCCGACCGGGCTGACCGGAGCCGACCAGTCGCTGACGATCGGCGACGGCGAACTGTGCGGCAGCGTCAAGCGTGAGCTCGAGCCGGTCGCGGACCTCAGCCTCCGCCGGCAGGCGAGCGGATAACACAACTGCCCCGCGCGGGAAGGAGCACAGGTTGCTTGAGCTCGAGCGCGTGGTGAAGCACTACCACGGCGCGGGCGAGGAGGTCCACGCCGTCGATGGCGTCAGCCTCACCGTCCACGCCGGGGAGATGGTCGCCCTGCACGGACCGAGCGGGTCCGGCAAGACCACGCTGCTGAAGCTCGCCGCCACACTGCTGGCACCCGAGCAGGGCACGATCCGCTTCGACGGAGCAGACCTGTCCTCGTTCTCAGAGGACGAGGCATCCGACTACCTGCTGCGCGACGTCGGCTTCGTCTACCAGAGCTTCCACCTGATGCCCCGTGTATCGGCACTCGAGAACGCGTCGATCAAGCTGCTGCTCGGCGGCGTCGGCAGGCGCGAAGCCCAGGAGCAAACGCTCGCATGGCTCGAGCGCCTCGGGCTTGCCGGCCGGGTCGAGTACACCCCCGAGCAGCTCTCCGGGGGCGAGCGCCAGCGCGTCGCGATCGCGCGCGCGCTGGCCGGCGACCCGCGGCTGATCCTCGCCGACGAGCCGACCGGGAACCTCGACAGCGCCCGCAGCCGGGAGCTGATCGCGCTGCTCCGCGAGATCGCGCACGAGCGCGGGGCCGGCGTGCTGCTCGTAACCCACGACACCGAGGCCGCGCGACTGGCCGATCACAGCTACACGCTGCGCGACGGCGAGCTGCACAGGGAGGTGAACGCGGGTGTCTCGCTCTGAGCCGCTGCGCACACGCAGCCTGATGCGGCCCTATGCCCTGGCCTATCTCTACCGGCGGCGTCTGCGCGCCCACGCCGCCCAGGAGTGCTTCGCCGGCCTGGGGATCGCGATCGCCGTGGCGCTCGTGTTCGCGACGCTCGTCGCCGAGGGCAGCATCGCGGGGTCGGCCGGTCAGGTCGTCCACGCCGTCGTCGGTCCCGCAAACCTACAGCTGCGCGCGCGCGGTGCGAGCGGGTTCGACGAACGCCTGCTCGTGCCCGCGGAGCACCTCCCGGGGGTCAAGCAGGCGGCGCCGCTGCTGGAGCAGACGGCGACGCTCCGCGGAGCACAAGGACGCGTGACCGCGGTGACGCTCGCCGGCGCCGACACGAGCCTCGCCGTCCTCGACGGCCTCTCCGAAACGCTCCCGCTGGCGACCCTGTCGCCGGGCGCGATCGGCCTCAGCAGGGCCACCGCGGAAGCGATTGGAATCCCCGCCCACCCTCGTAAAGGCGCGAGCGTGACGCTGCAGCTGCGCGGGCGCGCAGAGCGGCTGAGGGTCTCCGCCGTGCTCGGCCCGGAAGCGGTCGGCGCGCTCTCGCGCGCGCGGGTGGCGGTGATGTCGCTGCAAAGCATGCAGCGGCTCGCCGGCCTGCGAGGACGCGTGACGCACATCCTCGTCGAGAGCGAGCCCGGTCGCGCGGCGGCGGTACGCGGCGCGCTACAGCGGCTCGCCGCGGGCAAGCTGACGGTGGAGGCGGCCGACGCGGAAGTCGCGCAGCTGCACCAGGCGCTCCGCCCGAGCGCGCTCGCGAGCGGGCTGTTCGGCGCGGTCGGCGGCTTGCTCGGCTTCCTGCTCGCGTTCAACGCGATGCTCGTAACCGTGCCCGAGCGACGCCAGGCGATCGCCGATCTGCGCATGGCCGGAACCAGGCGCGCGACGATCGTGCAGATCGCGCTGTTCCAGGCCGTGTGCCTCGGACTCGCCGCGTCGCTGATCGGGCTGCTCGCCGGCTACGCGCTGTCCGTCGGGGCCCTGCACCAACCCGCGGGCTATCTCGCCGAGGAGTTCACGCTCGGCGGTAGCACGGTGCTCAGCGCGCAGACGGTGCTGCTGGCCCTCGTGGGAGGGGTCACAGCAACGTGCCTTGCCTCCCTGGTGCCGCTGCTCGACCTGCGCCGCGGGCGCGCGCGTGACGCCGTCTACCGGCAGGACGGCGTGGCGGGAGACGCCCTTAGACCCTCGGTGCAGCGGCGGCTGTTCGCCGCCGCGCTGATCCTGATCGCGGTGGCCAGCGTACTGTTCGCGTTCGTACCCGCCGCCGCGATCGCGGCGACCGCGCTGCTGGCGCTCGCTACCGTGCTCACGGTGCCGCTCGTGCTCGGCGGCGCACTGGCGCTGATGCGAATCGTGACCAACCACTATGAAAAACTGATCGTCCTGCCGATCGCGCTTGCGTCCCTGCGCACGACCACGCTGCGCTCGCTCGCACTGGCGTCCACCGGCGCGGTCGCGCTGTTCGGCGCGGTCGCACTCGGTGGCGCGCGGGGAGACCTGCTGCAAGAGATCAAACAAGTCGCCCACGACTATGCCGCCGAAGCGGACATCTGGGTCACGAGCCCGGGCGACAACCAGGCGACGGTGGAATTCCTTCCAGACGGGCACGCGGCGCGGATCGCGCGGAACCCCGGGGTGGCGGGCGTGCGCGTCTTCCGGGGGAGCTTCCTGGATGTCAACGGCGCGCGGCCATGGATCATCGCTCGCCCGCCCGGCTCGGGCGCGCGGATCTTCGCCGGACAGATCGTCGACGGTCACGCAAATGTGGCCGCCGCGCGCCTGAGCGAAGGCGGCTGGGTGGCAGTGTCGAAGCAGATCTCAGACGAACAGCACTCAGGTGTAGGCGGGACCCTCAGGATTCCCACTCCGACCGGGATCGCCCGGCTGCGGATCGCCGCGACCACGACGAACTTCGCGTGGCTGACAGGCGTCATCTTCATGAGCACCGCCGACTACTCCCGGCTATGGCCAGGCTCGACCCCGACCGCGCTCGGCGTCGAGGTGGCCAAGGGCGCGAGCCCCGCGCGGGTGGAAGGCGAGCTCGCTTCAGAGCTCGCCGGCAGCGGCCTCGAAGTATCGAGCCGGCGTGCACGCCAAGGGAAAATCGAAGCGTCGGCGAGGGAAGGCCTCGGTCAGCTGCAGGAGATCTCCACGCTGCTCGAGATCGCCGCAATTTTCGCGATGGTGGCCGCGCTGAGCTCGGCGATCTGGCAGCGTCGCAGTTCGCTTGCCGGGCTGCGGCTGTCCGGGGGCAGACCCGCGCGCCTGCGCCGGATCCTGTTCGTCGAATCGGCGCTGATGCTCAGCGCGGGCTGCCTCACCGGCGCGGTGGCTGGGATCTATGGCCAGGCCGTCGTCGACGGGGATCTCAGACGCGTGACGGGCTTCCCGGTCGCGAGCGCCGCCGTGAGCGCGCGCCCGCTCGAGGTCCTCGCGCTCGTCGTCGCGGTCGCCCTCGCGATCATGACGATCCCCGGTTGGTTGGCCTCGCGCGTGTCGCCGGGGCTCGCCCTGGAGAACGAGTAGGCATGGCGATCGCAACCGCCGCTTCGGTGGACGCTGAGACGCCCGTGAGAACACTCGGCAACCGGCGAGACATGTCCAGAGCCTTCCTGGCGCTCCTCTTGGCCAACGTCCGCTACTGGACGGGAGTCGCGCCGATCGTGCGCCGCGAGATGCGACGCTGGGAGCAGCGCGCCCAGGCGATCCCCGATCCGATGCTGCGAGAGCTCGCGCTGCCGAAGCTGCGCGACGAGGGTTTCACCGCCGAGGCCGCGGCGATGCTCGCGACGCGCGCTCCACGGAGATACCGCAAGGCCGCGGTGCAAGCGATCGTCGCAATCGAGGTCATGTATGACTATCTCGACGGACTGAGCGAGCAGCCATCGCCCGATCCGCTGGCCGACGGCGAGCGTCTATTCGCGGTCCTGATCGCCGCCGTTGCCGTGCCCGGAGCCGTCACCCCAGAGAGCCCGGAGCCGGCGCCGCAAAGCGACGGCGGATATCTCGAGGCTCTCTCCCGCGCCGTCGTCATTGCGGTGGCGCAATTGCCGGCTGCCTCGGCGATCGCCGAGGCCGCGCAGTGGATCGCTGCACGCTGCGCGCAGGCCCAGATCCGCATGCACGCGGCGCCGCGGCTCGGGACCGCGCAGCTGGAGCGGTGGGGCAGGGCAGAGGCCGAGGGCACCGGCCTCGACTGGCGCGAGCTCGTCGCGGGCTCCGCGTCATCGGTGCTCGCGATCCATGCGCTGATCGTCGCCGCGGCGGATGCAGGTACCACGAGCGCGCAGGCAGACGCGATCGCCTCGGCCTACCTGTCGACGTGCGTGCTGCTGACACTGCTGGACGGGCTCGTCGACTATGAGCAGGACCAAAGCCGGGAGGGGCCGGACCAGCCTGGTTACCTCAGTCTGTATGAGGATCGCGAGGAGCTTTCAGAAGTACTCGCCCAGGGGGCTCAGCGAGCCGCGCGGCAGGCCCGCGAGCTACCCGACGGCGCCCACCACGTGATGACGCTCGTCGGTGTCGTCGCCTATTTCACCTCGTCGCCGGGCGCGAGCGGCGCGCTCGCGCGACCGTTCGTAGCCGGCCTGCACGCGCAGCTACGGCCGCTGATCTCGCCGACACTCGCGCTGATGCGCACGTGGCGCCTGGCGAAGCGGGTGCGCAACCGGCGATCACCGTGGATCGGAGCACCGAAGTGAGACGCATGAGCATTGCGCTCGCGATCGTCGGAATGGGCAGCCCGCCCGCCCTCGGCAGCCCGCCCGCCCTCGGCAGCCCGCCCGCCCTCGGCAGCCCGCCCGCCCTCGGCAGCCCGCCCGCCCTCGGCAGCCCGCCCG